>Ga0070741_10000940_pt1 | contig 95811 bp, 89 predicted proteins | sample Coa_R1_4_FD_66440 | JGI IMG/M metagenome (GOLD analysis project Ga0070741, IMG submission 66440) | Surface soil microbial communities from Centralia Pennsylvania, which are recovering from an underground coalmine fire - Coalmine... | ecosystem: Environmental > Terrestrial > Soil > Unclassified ...
GCGGAAGGCGAGCCAGGCCTTCAGCGCGCGGAACGGCCTCGAGTACTCGAGCGTGATGTCGACCGCGTGGAGCTCGTGCTGCTGATGCGGCAGGTAGCCCTCCTGGTGCGCGAACGCGCTGACGAGGTCCTCCGGCCGGCGGACGAGCACCACGCCGCACGCCTTCGGCAAGTACAGCCACTTGTGGGCGTCGACCGAGCACGAGTCTGCGCGCTCGAGTCCTGCGAACAGGTGCCCCCGAGAGGTCGTGGTGGCGGCCGGGAGCCCGTACGCGCCGTCCACGTGGAGCCACACGCCGCGCTCCGCGCAGACGTCGGCGAGCTCGTCGATCGGGTCGACCGCGCCGGTGAGCGTCGTCCCGCCGCTCGCCACGACCGCGACCGGCGTGACGCCCGCCTCGAGATCGCGGTCGATCGCGCGGGCCACCGCGTCCGGCCGCAGCCGCCGGTCGCCGTCGATCGGCAGCGCACGGAGGTTCCCCGACCCGATCCCGAGCAGCTCCACCGCCCGCGTGATCGAGTAGTGGACCTCGCGCGAGCAGTACACCGAGGCCCGCTTGCCGGCCATCCCCTCGTAGCGAACGCCCGACAGCGCCCGCTCGCGAGCGGCCGAGAGCGCGGTCATGTTGCTGATCGTCCCGCCGCTCGTGAACGCTCCTCCGGCGGTCGCGGGATAGCCGACGAACTGCGCCACCCACCGGACGGCCTGGCGCTCGATCTCGGTGGCGGCGCCGGCGTCGACGGCGAGGTTGATGTCGTAGGTGGCGGCCAGCGCGTCGCCGATCGCGCCGATCTCCAGGCCGGAGGAGCCGATGAACGCGAAGTAGCGCGGCCGTGGCTGGGCGATGCTCTCGTCGAGGATCCGGGCGGCGTCGTCCAGCACCTCGTCGATCGGCGCTCGCTCCTCGGGAAGGCCGCTCCGGAGCAACGCCCGGACGCGCTCATCGAGCGGCGGCTCCTCGGGGCGGAAGCGGTCGAAGCTCCGCCAGGCCTGCTCGATCAGCTTCGTCGCCCGGGCGAGCGCCTCCTCCCGGGACGCGTCGAGGCGAAGCGGCGCCGACGCCGGCTCGTCCATCGCCCCCCGATGGTACCCCGGACCCGGGGCGGGGTCGGCACCCGGCGGATGCCCTTTGGGCGGGACCGGATCGGCTATGGTGCGTCCCCACGCAGGGGAGGTGCGATCGATGCGACTGGTGGACCGGGTGGCGATCGTGAGCGGCGGCGGCACCGGAATCGGCGCCGCGACGGCCAGGCTGTTTGCGGCGGAGGGCGCCCGGGTGGTCGTGACCGGCCGCCGGGCGGACCCGCTCGAGGCCGTCGCCGCCGAGGTCGGCGGACTCGCCGTGCCGGGCGACGGCACCGAGCCCGGGGTCGCAGAGCACGTCGTCTCCGAGACGCTGGACCGCTTCGGGGCGCTCGACGTCCTCGTCGCCAACGCGGGTGTGGGCTTCGGCGGCTCGGTGGGGGACGTCGGCGACGAGCGGTGGGAGCGCACGCTCGACGTGAACCTGACGGCCGCGATGCGCCTGGTTCGTGCGAGCCTTCCGGCGCTCCTGGAGCGAGGCCGCGGGTCGGTCGTGCTCGTCTCCAGCGTCTCCGGCCTCGTGGCGGCGGCCGACTCGGCCGCGTACGTCGCGTCGAAGGCCGCCCTCATCGGTCTCGCGCGTTCGATCGCCGTCGACTACGGCCCGCACGGGATCCGCGCGAACGCCCTCTGCCCGGGGTGGGTCATGACGCCGATGGCCGATGCCGAGATGGACGAGCTGGCCTCGGCGCGAGGGATCTCGCGGGACGAGGCGTACGCGCTCGCGACCTCCGCCGTTCCGCTCCGGCGCCCGGCCAGCCCGGAGGAGATCGCAGCCTGCTGCTTGTTCCTCGCGAGCGACGAGTCCTCGATCGTGACCGGCTCGGTCCTGGTCGCCGACGGCGGCGGCACCGCGGTCGACGTGGCCTCGCTCGCCCTCGGGACCGAGGGCTGAGCCCGAGCGCCTCGGCACCGGCTCCCCGGACCGCGGGCGAAGCGTCCCGGCGATGTCGCGCGGCGGTGGTCGTGCGCTACGAAGCTCCACCGACGACAAGCTCCCGGACCCTGCGGACCACCTCGCGGCAGAAGGCTCCGACTTCGCGGGCATCCCGGACGAACTGCGACGGCTTGACGCAGATCGTCGTGAACCCGCGCGCGAGCTGCGGAGGAATCTGTGCGATCGCCGTGTCGAGGTCGGCGACGCCGACGGGACCGGTGAACCGGCCGCGCGTGCCGCCGACGAGCTCGAGCTCGGCGGGATCGCGGCCTGCCTCGACCATCGCCCGGCGCACTCGCTCGAGGTCGCCGTCGCTCACGGGCCCGAGCGGATCGAAGCCGGAGCCGTACGACGCGAGCCGCCGAAGCAGCCTCGGGTGCACCGAACTGCCCCCGAACCACATCGGCGGCCCGCCCTCGCGGAACGGCTTCGGCTCGAGCCACACGTCGTGGAACCGGTAGTGCCGGCCCTCGAAGGAGGCCGGGCTTCTGCGCCAGAGCTCGCGCCACGCGGCCAGGTGCTCGTCGAGCAGCTCCCCGCGACGCTCGAAGGGCACGCCGAGCGCCTCGTACTCGGCGCGGTGCCAGCTCACGGTCGGCTGGACGACCAGACGCCCCTCCGAGAGAAGGTCCAGCGTCGCGATCTGCTTGGCGAGCAGGACCGGGTGTCGAAGCGGAGGGATGATCGACCCCGCCACCAGCCGCAGCCGCGAGGTCGCGGCGGCCACCCCCGCAAGGAGCGTCAGCGCGTCCGGCCACGGCGTCGCCGGATCCTGGTTCCCCGGCAGCGCGTAGTCCCGGGGGTTCTCGGGCAAGCCGTCGGCGTCGGCTCCGGGTCCGAGCGCGACGTGCTCGCTCACCATCACCGCGTCGAACCCCGCCTCCTCGGCGTCCACGGCCATCCGCACCACCGAGCGGAGGTCGCGCGGCGAGACGATCGTCCAGTTCTCCGACAGGAGCAGGACCAGGCGGGGCGGCGCCTTCGGCGCCGCCCCGCCCCCGCTCGACCTCATCGCGACCTCAGCTCGACGCGACCTCCGAGCGCAAGTCCTCGAGCGCGCTCGAGGCCGGCTCCCGCCCCTTCACCGCGAGCATGTAGAGGAGGCCGAGGATCCCCCAGATCACGGCGGCCCACGGCGCGAGCAGCGTCGGGCTGGTCACCTTGTAGAACGAGCCGAAGATCCCGCCCCCCGTGATCGCAACGCCGAGGATCACCGAGATCGCGAGCTTGGCCTTGCTCGGGTCGTCGGCCAGCCCGCGGATCGCGCCGAGCGACATCAGCAGGTACACGACCAGGAGCGCGAACCCCCCGAACGTCGCGCACCACGCGAAGACCGCGAAATAGTGCGGCAGCCCCGGCAGGGCGAGGATCGTGGAGTTGGCCTCGGCGGCCACGATCAGCACCGCCTGCACCACCAGCAACAGCACGATCGCGCCGGTCGGGGTCCCGTACCGCTCGGACACGCCGGCGAGCGGCGCCGGCAGGCGCCGGTCGCGCGCCATCGCGAACGTCCCACGAGTGGAGGCCACGGCCGCGCCCACATACACCGCCAGCATGTCGAGGAACACCACGACGAGCAGGACCTTCAGCCACAGGTCCGAGCCGAACTCCGTCCCCGGCGCGCCGAGCGCGAACAGGGGCGCGCCCGAAACCTGGGGGCTCGTGATGACCTTCAGGTCGAAATGGAAGCCGGCGACCTCGACGTAGGACGCGATGAGGTACCACAGGGACACGAGCACGACCGCGCCGAGCACGGCGCGCGGGATCGACCGCTTCGGGTCCGCCGTCTCCTCAGCGAGGTTCGCCGCGGTCTCGAATCCCACGAAGATCAGCACCCCGTACAGAACCCCGAACAGGATCCCGCTGAACCCGTCGGTCGGCGTCGGATCGAAGGCCTTCGCGAGGTCGTTCGCGCTCCCGAGCTTGCCGATCACGGTGGCGAAGAAGATCAGGACGACCGCGATCGAAAGCAGCGCGAGCGTGAGCTGCACCCGGGTCGAGATCTGAACGCCGAAGTAAAGTGCGGCGAACAGCAGCACCGCGAGGATCGTGTCCCAGGCCCACACCGGCAGCCAGGGCCCGACGCTGAAGGCCGGCAGCAGGCTGTCGTGCACGTAGCCGCCGAGCAGCACGCCGAGCCCGGTCGTCAGCATGATCGTGCCGCCGTAGTACAGCCACCCGGACGCCGCCCCCATCGTGCGCCCGAGCCCGTTCGTCACGTAGTCGTACAGCGATCCCGCTGCGTGGATCCGCTTCGCGTACTGGGCCACGATCCACCCGAGCGCGAACACACCGACGCCGGCCAGGATCACGGCGAGCGGCGCCGACGTCCCGGCTCCCCGCGCCGCGACGTTCACGCCGATGATCAGCGGGATGATGAACGCCGAGCTGAACACGGGGCCGATGAACCCGACCGACTGCGCGAGCACGTCGATCAGCGTGAGCCGCTTGGCCCCCAGGCGCTCGTAGCCGAACTCCTTGTTGCCGTCGCTTGCCACGACCTCTCCCCCTTCCCGTCGCCGCACGTTCCCGCCGGCCGCCGTCAGGCCGTCCATCCTCCGTCGGGCCGCTCGAACCACACGTGCACCTGCCCGGTCCCCACCGACGCCTCGTACTCCGAGAAGAGCTCCCCCCGGGCCCGCCACGAGCGGCCCCCGAGCGCGCCCGCCATCATCAGGTAGTGCCCGAAGTGCCCCTCGGGCCGCGCCTTCAGGTACTCGGGCATCCCGTCGATCACGCTGGCATGGTCCCCACGCTTCATGTGGTCCAGGACCCTCATGTCGGCCTCGTAGTACGCCCGGTCGTAGATGTTGTCCGGCGCACGCTGGGCCTCGCGCTTGCGAAGCTCCTTGAAGTTGAAGAACCGGTGCGTCATGCCGCCGGACGCGAGCAGCACGACCCGGCGGTCGCTCTGCTCGATCGCCCGCCCGATCAGCTCGCCGAACAGCAGGAAGTCGCCGGTGTCGCAGGTCTGGTTGATCGCGACGCTGATCCAACGCGTGTCGGGGTCGCCCAGGAACGTCCAGATGTTCACCGTGCCGTAGAAGATCGGCAGGTACGGGTCGTCGCAGGCGAGGATCCAGCAGTCGTCCCGGCCGTCGGCCTGGGCCGCGATGAGCTTGGCGAGCTCGGGATCGCCGGGGATGTCGTAGGGGATCTGGCTCATGCCCCGGGGCAGCTCGTGGCTGGTGAAGCGTCCCTGCCGGCGCTCGTGCGCGGTCACAATGTGCTCGAACGTGGACTCCCAGTGCGTGTCGAACACGACGACCGTGTCGGGCTTCAGACGGGCCAGACACTCGGCCTTCATCCGACGAAGCCCCGGGACGAGGGTGATCTCCTTGCCCTCGTTCAGCTCGAGCCGGACCTCCTCCGGAAGCATGATCGTCGGCACGTGCGCGACCAGAGCCGCGCCCACCACCTCACCCATCGCTCAGCTCCTCTCCCACGGTGCGGTGCACACGTTCTTCACGTCGGCGTAGAAGTCGAAGCTCCACGTGCCGCCCTCGCGCCCGACGCCGGAGTTGCGCGAGCCGCCGAACGGCGCGCGAAGGTCCCGCACGTAGAAGCAGTTCACCCACACGGTTCCCGCGACCAGCCGGGCCGAGACGCGCTCCGCGCGCTCGCGGTCGCCCGTGTACACGATGGCCGCCAGACCGTAGTCGGTGGCGTTGGCCATTCGGATGGCCTCGTCCTCGTCCTCGAAGGCCTGCAGCGTGAGGACGGGTCCGAACACCTCTCGGGTCAGGATCTCCGACCCCGGGGGCGCGTCCACGAACAGCGTGGGCCGGTAGTACCAGCCGCCGAGCTCCTCGTTCGGCCCCCCGCCGATCAGGGCCCGAGCCCCCTCGGCCTTCGCACGCTGCACGAACCCGTCGACCCGGTCGAAATGCTCCTGCGTGATCAGCGGGCCGAGGTCCGTGTCCTCGCGCCTGGGATCCCCCTGACGGAGCGCCCGCGCGCGCTCGAGGAAGCGCTCGAGGAACCGGTCGTAGATGCCTCGCTCGACCAGCAGCCGCGTCCCCGCCAGACACACCTGCCCGGCGTTGTCGTACTGGTTGACCGCCTGGGCCACGGCCGCCTCGAGGTCGGCGTCGGCGAAGATCAGGAACGGCGACTTTCCGCCCAGCTCGAGAGAGACCGGCGTGAGATTCGCGCCCGCGGCGGCGGCGACCGAACGCCCGGTCTCGACCGAGCCGGTGAACGCCACCCGGTCGACCCCCGGGTGGCGGACGAGCGCCGCCCCAGCCTCCTCACCGATCCCCTGCACGACGTTCAGGACGCCGTCGGGAAGCCCGGCCTCCCGGGCGATGTCGCAGAGCATCGAGGCGGTGAGCGGCGCCCACTCCGGCGGCTTCAGCACGACGGTGTCGCCGGCCGCGAGCGCGGGCGCGACGCGCCAGGTCGCCAGCATCAACGGGGCATTCCACGGCGTGATGACGGCCGCGACACCGGCCGGGTCCCAGGTAACGTGGTTCCGGTGGCCGCGCGTGTCGAGGTCCTCCCCGCCGAGCTCGAGCAGCCGGTCGGCGAAGAAGTGGAAGTTCAGCGCGACCCGAGGCATGACGCTCCGCTGCATCGACCGCAGCAGCGAACCGTTGTCGGTGGTCTCGACGATCGCGAGCTCGCCCACGCGCGACTCGATGAGCTCGCCGATGCGGTGCAGCACGGCGGCCCGTCGCTCCGGTGGAGTGGACCCCCAGGTTTCGAACGCCGATCTCGCGGCCGCCACCGCCTCGTCGACCTCGCGCTCGCCGCCTCGCGCGACCATCGCGAGCATCTCGCGGTCGATCGGCGAGACATCGAGGAACATGTCGGCCGAGGGGACCCTGGCACCACCGATCCAGTGGTCGGCAGAGACCCTGATCCCCTCGATCGTCGAGACGTTGGCCATCCCAAACCGCGCGCGACCGCCGGTCGAACCCGACGAATCGCCCCCCACCTATCGTTTGGGGCCGAACGGTAGGCCGGTGCCCTCCGCCTGTCAAGGCGGGTCGGCGAGTCAAGGCGGGTCGGCGAGTCGAGGCGGGGCCGGCGAGTCGAGGCGGGGCCGGCGAGTCGAGGCCGGCTCAGCGACCGAGGAGCTCCTCCAGCTCGGACGCGGCGCGCCGACGGAGGGCCACCCCGATCCGCTGCCGCTCCAGGGCCTGAGCCAGCATCTTGCCCGCCTGCGGGACGGGGTGCTCGGCGAAGAAGGTGGCCGCCTCCTCGTCCTGTCCGGGTTCGGTGAGGTATCGCACCCCTTCGGCCAGGTACACGATGGTGGAGGGGGCGAAGCGCCGGTTGGCCGCCTCCCATCGCTCGCGCACGAATCGCCAGGCGCGGGCGCCGTGATCCCGGTTGGCCATGGCGCGGGCGAGCAGGAACGGACCGTTCTGCGGCCTAACCTCGTCGCTCAACGCCAGCTCCAGGGTGCGGTCGAGGAGCTCCGCCTCGGGGAAGTCGGCCAACGCGTAGAGGTAGCGGAGCTGCTCCTGGGGGGTGGGCGCCGAGCGGTGCCGCTCGAGGTAGGCCTCGAACAGCTCCGCATCGCCCCTGGCGGCCGCCACCGTCACGGCGGCCGACGCGAGCGAGGGCTCAACCTCCCCGCCGGTCCTGGCCTCCGCCTCGAGCGCCCGCGCCCGCCGGAGGGACTCGGGGTCGTCCCCGAGGAGCGCCGAGGCGGACAGCAGGGTCCCGCGAAGGGACCGCACGAGGTCGCCCTCGCCCGCTCGCGGCTCCCATCCGAGCCGGTCGACGGCCGGGGCCACGAGGTCGCGGACCACTTGCCGCAACGCCTCCCGGGTGGCCCCCTCGACGAAGCGGTCGAACCAGGCGAGCCCCCCGACGATCCCCTGCCACACGTGCAGGTCGGTGTCCCCGCGCAGGCGCTCCGCCAGCCGGAGGAACGAGCCCGCGGGCATCGTTCCCGCCACGACCGAGGCCCAGACGTCGTCGACGAGCTCGTACCGCTCGAGCGGCGAGAGCTGCTCGAGCGCACGCTCCCAGACGGCCTCCTCCAGGCCCGCCCCGTACCGCACGCGGACGAAGCTCGACGACCCCGCGTTGACGACCAAGGCCCGCTCGGGCCCGGGACCCGGCACCGAGCTTCCATCCGGCCCGACGAGGACGCGCCGCTCCCCTTCATCGCCTCCGGAGCCCCGGAGCACCAGCGGGACCTCCCATCGCCGTTCGTCGGGCGGCCCCACGTACCGAAACCGCTGCTGGGTAAGCCGAACGTTCGCGCCGCCGTCGGCCTCCGCGATGACGAGCGGGAAGCCCCCCTGAAAGATCCAGGAGTCCATGATCCGGCGGACGGGCTCTCCGGTCTCGGCCTCGATCGCGTCCCACAGGTCGCCCGTCTCGGTGTTGCCGTGGGCGTGCTCGCGCAGGTAGCGACGGATGCCGTCGCGGAACCGCTCCGCCCCCAGGTAGCGCTCCAGCATCCGAAGGATCGCCGCGCCCTTGGTGTACGTGAGCGTGTCGAACATCCCGTTCGCGTCGTCCGGGGACACAACCGGATACTCGATCGACCGCGTGCTGTCGAGCGCGTCGATCTCGAAGGCGCCGGCACACGCGCGCCGGAACGACGCCCACCGGTCCCAGTCCGGACGGAAGGCGTCCACCACCAGCAGGGCCATGAACGTGGCGAACGCCTCGTTCAGCCACAGCCCGTTCCACCAGCGCATCGTCACCAGGTCGCCGAACCACATGTGGGCGAGCTCGTGCGCGACGACATCCGCGACCGACAGCAGCTCCTGCTGGGTCGCGTGCTCCGGGTCGATCAGCAGGAGCGCCTCGCGGTAGGTGATGCAGCCCAGATTCTCCATCGCTCCCTGGGCGAAGTCGGGAAGCGCGACGAAGTCGACCTTGCGCTCCGGGTACGGGATGCCGTAGTAGTCGGCGAAGAACCGGAGCGAGAACGCGCCGATCTCGAGGGCGAAGTCCGTGAGGTGCCCTTTGCCCGGCACGTGGGCGATCCGGAGCGGGACGCCGTCGACGTCCACCGGCTCCGTGAGCTCGAGGCGGCCGACCACCACGCAGACCAGGTACGTCGACATCGGCATGGTGTCGGCAAACCGGACCCGGACTCGCCCCCCGCCGGCGGGCTCGCGGGCGACCTCGGGCCCGTTCGAGAGGATCGCGAGCCCGTCGTCGGCAACGACCGTGATCCCGAAGACGGCCTTCAGATCGGGCTCGTCCCAGCAGGGGAACGCGCGGCGCGCGTCCGTGGCCTCGAAGTGCGTGGTCGCGATGACGTGCGTCCGTCCCCCGTCCTCGTAGCTGGACCGGTAGAACCCCCGGAGCCGGTCGGACAGCTTGCCCCGAAACTCCAAGTGGAGAACCCACGCACCCGGCTCGAGCGGCTCGACGAGCGCGAGGTGAGCCCGCTCGGTCTCGGCCTCGAGGCGGACGTTCGCGACCTCCACCCGGCGTCCGGCACGGTCGGTTGCCCACCCGGAACCGAGCTCGAGATCGACGGCGTTCAGGATCACCTCGGAGGCCGGCTCCGTGACCCGGACCGCGACGTCCTCGATCCCCCAGAACGTCTCGGCTTCGAGATCGGTTCCGAGCGTCAGGTCGTAGCGGGAGGGAACGATCGATCGCGGCAGCCGGTAGTCACGCTCGTCCATCGGGACGCCTACGCGACCGGGGTGAGGAACGCCGCGTAGCGCTCGACCTCGCCCTTGACCGCCGAGAAGAACAGGCCCTGCAGCTCCTTGGTGGTCGGCCCCCGCGTCCCCTCGCCGATCACCCGGTCGTCGAGCTCGCGGATCGGCGTGATCTCGGCCGCCGTTCCCGTGAAGAACGCCTCGTCCGCATTGTACAGATCGGTGCGGGTCAGGTTCTGCTCGCGCACCTGGTAGCCGAGCTCGGCCGCCATCTCCATCACGGTCGCCCGGGTGATGCCGTCCAGGCACCCAGCCGAGATCGGGGGCGTGCACAGCACGCCTCCGCGCACGGCGAACACGTTCTCGCCCGAGCCGTCGGTGATGTAGCCGGCCTGGTTGAGCAGGATCGCCTCGTCGTACCCGGCCTTCAGCGACTCGACCTTGGCCAGGACGCCGTTGATGTACTGTCCCGTCGCCTTCGCGGCCGACGGGAGGGAGTTCTGGTCGTTGCGCTTCCACGAGGACACCTTGACCCGCACGCCGTGCTCGATCGCCTGCTCGCCCAGGTACGCGCCCCAGGGCCACACCGCGATCGTCACGTTCACCGGCGCGTTCAGCGGGTTCACGCCCATCTCGCCGTAGCCGCGGAAGACGAGCGGCCGGATGTAGCAGGAGGTGAGGCCGTTCGCCCGGATCGTCTCCCGGACCGCGTCGGCGAGCGCCTCCTGCGAGAAGGGGATTTCCATGTGGTACAGCTTGGCGGAGCGGAACAGACGCTTGAGGTGCTCCTCGAGGTGCCAGACGGCGGGGCCCGACCTGGTCTCGTAGCAGCGGATGCCCTCGAACACCCCGCTTCCGTAGTGCACCCCGTGCGAGAGCACGTGGACCCTCGCGTCGGCCCAGTCCACGAGCTCACCGTCCATCCAGATCTTGTCGACCGGCGTGATGGGCATGTCGGCCCTCCCTTCGAGCGCGCAGGCCGGCCGGCGCGAGCCCCGACCGGTTGCCTCAAAGAATAGCCGCTGGCAGGGACGGCGAGAGCACCCCCCGAGCGCCTCCTCCGCACCGCCGGCGGCTCAGTTGAGGGACGGGTCCATGGGCATCAGCCGGAGGAGGGCGAAGGCCGGACCCTTGCGCCGAAGGACCTGGTCCCAGAGCCTTTCGGGGTCGGAGGTGAACACGTCCTCGGCGCGCGCCGGCTCCTGGATCCAGGCGCCCTCCTCGATCTCGGCCTCGAGCTGGCCGGCCCCCCAGCCGGCGTAGCCGGCGAAGACTCGGGCCCTTCGGATCTCGCCCAGCAGCTCACGGTCCGCCTCCTCCGGCAGGAAGCCGATCGTGTCGAACGCCACGACATCCACCCGCTCGGGCTCGACGAGGTCGGCCACGACCACGGCGGCTTGAGGCTGGACCGGCCCGCCGATGAACAGCCGCTCCTTTGGCCCGACGAGCTCGGCCAGCGGAGGGACGGCCTCGGCGACGAGAACCTCCGTGGCGCGGTTCAGGACCACTCCGACCGCCCCCTCCTCGTCGTGGTGCCCGATCAGCACGACCGTGCGCCGGAAGTTCGGGTCCCAGAGGGTCGCGCCGGCGATCAGCAGATGTCCCCGCAGGCTCTCCACGACTCCCATCATCCATCCTGGGAGACCGGTCCGACCCACCGAGACCCTGGAGCGATCAGGACCTCGGCAGCTCCTTGGTCGGGTCGACGAACGGAAGGGCCGCGGTGACCGCCGGAACGGGACCGTCGGGCGAGATCACCTCCAGCGCGGTGCCCGGCGCCGCGAGCCCGACCGGCACCCAGGCGTAGCCGATGTTCTCGCGCAGGCGGAACGAGTGGCTCGCGCTCGTCAGCCTGCCCACCACCTCCCCGTCCCGGCGCACCGGCCAGAAGTCCTCCAGCCACATGCGGAACGGCTCTCCTCCGATCTTCACGCCGACGAGCTTGTTCCGCACGCCCTCGGCCGCGATCCGCTCCAGCGCGCGCTTCCCGATGAAGTCCGCCGAGAGCTCCACCAACCGCTCCATCCCCGTGATCTCGAACGGGTTGTTGGTCACATCCATGTCGTTGCCGTAGTTGAAGATGCCGGCCTCGATGCGCCGCTGATCGGACGGCGCGATCGCCCGGATCTCGAACGGCCTCCCGGCCTCCATGACGCGGTCCCACAGCTCGCCCCCGAAGGACCCATCGCGCAGGTAGATCTCGTAGCCGACCTCACCGGTCCATCCGGTCCGCGAGACCACGACCGGAATTCCGTCCAGATCCCCCTGCCAGCACCAGTAGTAGCGCAGGCTCGCGACCTCCTCGCCGAACAGGGCCCGGATCACCTCCCTGCTCTTCGGGCCCTGAACCTGCAGCGGAGAGACGTCGGGCTCGCGGAGCTCCACGTCGAGCCCGGCGAACGCCTGCACCCCGAGCGCGTAGAGCAGGGCGTCGGAGTCGGCGAGCGAGAACCAGAACTGGTTCTCCCCCAGGCGCAGCAGGACGGGGTCGTTCACGATCCCGCCGTTCGGGGCGATGATCGGCGCGTACTTGCACTGGCCGACCGCGCACCGGGACAGGTCGCGGCACGTCAGCAGCTGCGCGAACCGCTGGGCGTCGGGGCCCGTGACCTCGAGCTGCCGTTCCACCGCGACGTCCCAGAGGGTGACGTGCCGGAGCAGGTGCCAGTACTCGGTCTCGTCGTCGTCGTAGAGGGTCGGGATCAGCATGTGGTTGTAGAGGTCCCAGCTGGTGCAACCGGCCTCGACCGTGCGCTGCCAGTAGGGCGACCTGCGATACCACGACGCCGTGTAGAACGTGAACGAGAACGGCTCCCTCGGCATCTAGCCTCTCCTCCTCCGTCTCGCCCGGTCGCGCCTGATCTCCCGGACGCAGTTGTAGGCGGGAATGCCGCAGACCCCGCCGCCCCCGTGCGTCGCGCTCGAGCACTGGTACAGGCCGGCGATCGGCGTTCGGTAGTCCGCGTATCCGGGCACCGGACGCATGTGGAAGAGCTGGTCGGCCGAGAGCTCCCCGTGGAAGATGTTGCCGCCCACGAGCCCCCACTCGGCCTCCAGGTCGTACGGCCCGATCACCTGGCGGGCGAGCACCGACTCGCGGAACCCCGGCGCGACCTCCTCGTAGGCGTCGATCACACGGTCCGCGTAGGCCTCGAGCTCCTCCCGGTGGGGCGCCTGCGACCAGGTGTGCGGGACCCACTGCGTGAAGAGCGAGACGACGTGCGCCCCGGGAGGCGCGAGGGAGGGGTCGAGCGTCGTGGGGATCACCCCATCGCAGAAGGGTCGGGTGGACGGCCGCCCGTGGCGCGCCTCCTCGAACGCGATCTCGAGCTCATCGATCGAGGGCGCGATCTCGAACCCGCCGCTGAAGTCCGTCCACTCCGGCATCCCGGCGAGCCGGGGCAGTCGGCTGATCGCCAGGTTGATCTTCACCACCCCCGAGCGGCTGCTCCAGCGCTCGATGTCCTCGACGAACTCCGGCGGCAGCTCGCTTCGCTCGACCTGGCGCAGGAACGTGATCTGCGGGTGGCAGGCGGTGACGACGATCGGGGCACGCACCTCCTCGCCCCCCTCGAGCACGACGCCCTGCGCTCGCCCGCCCGAGACGAGCACGCGCTCCACGCGGGCGTTTGTCCGGATCTCGGCACCGAACGCTCGGGCGCTGGCCTCGATCGCGGCGGCGACCGCGCCCATTCCGCCCTCCGGGACCCCCCAGGACCCGAGCGTCCCGTCGCCGACGTCGCCGATGGAGTGGTGGGCCATGACGTATCCGGTGCCGGGCTCGCGCGGCCCGGCCCAGGTCCCGATCAGCCCGTTGATGGCCATGACCGCCTTGACCGCCTCGGACTCGAAGAACCGCTCCACGAGGTCGGCGACCGACATCGTCATCAGCCGGGTGACCTCGCCCACCGTGCGGACGTTCAGCCCACGGAACCGCCACGCAAGCCGAAGCTGCTCCCACAGGTCTGAGGGACGCCTCGAGCCGACGCGCGGCGGCGTGGTCATGAGCAGCGGTCCGAGCACCGACGCGAGCCCGCCGATCCACGCGTCCCAGCGCTCGATCGCCTCGGCGTCGTGCCGCGAGAACCTCGCGAACTGCTCTCGGTTCCGGGCGTTGTCCTCGTACTCGATCATCACCCGCCCGTCCGGCACGGGCACCACGTACGGACCGACGGGGTGGATGCGGTAGCCGTACCGATCCAGCCGCAGGTCGCGGACGATCGTGTCGGGCATCAGGCTCATCACGTACGAGAGCGTGGTGACCCGGAACTCGGGCAGGTCGGGCCACGGGCGGTCGGTGGCGGCGGCGCCGCCGGTCTTGTGCCGGGCCTCGCAGACGACCACCCGGGCCCCGGCCCGGGCCAGGTAGGCGGCCGCGACCAGCCCGTTGTGGCCGCCCCCGATGACCACGGCGTCGTAGCGGTTGGCCGGCACCCGACTCCCCTGAACGGCGGATCAGGAGCGCACGATACCCCTGAACCGTCATTCAACGCCAGCCGGTCCAGCCGAGAGGGAGCTACTGCAGGGACGAAAGGAGGAGAGGTGCCTCTCGTTCACCCGAGCGTGATGGCGGTCTCACCGGGAACCGGCTCCCCCGCACGCCCGTCCGGCGAGATCGAGGCCCGGCGCAGCACCGGTACCAGCACCGCGGCGGCGGCGAGCGCCGTCGCCCCTCCGATCGCGTACACGCGCTGCGGCCCGACCGTACGCAGCACCACGCCCGCGAGCGCGAGCGAGACGGCGAACGAGACCGTCACGACCGCGTCGGAGGCGGAGAGCACCCGGCTGCGCACGGAATCGGGCGTCCGTCGTTGCTGGATGCCCTGCTCGGCGACCAACACGACCGCGTCTCCGAGCCCGGAGAGGAGCGCCAGGACCAGGATGGGGGTGAACCAGGGCGAGACGGCGATCGCCGCGGTGGTCAGCCCGACGAGCAGGGTGCCCAGGAAGAGCGCGCGGGGCTCCTTCCGCTCGTTCAGCCACCGGCCGCCCAGCGAACCGATCACGGAGCCGGCTCCCCAGCACGTGATGAGCAAGCCGTAGCCGCTCGCGCCGGCATGGAACGCCTCCACGAGCGGGACGTCCGCGACCATCACCATCCCCATGCCGAGCACGAGCACGATCCAGGCAAGCACCATCGTCCTGAGCACCGGATCACGCGCGATGAACACGAACCCCGCCCTCAGGCCCCGATGCTCGCGCGCCCCGTCCCGTTCGCCCGAGAAGCGGCCGCGGACCGTCGCCACCAGGCCCGCCGAGACCGCGAACGTGAGGGCGTTCAGCGCGAACACCCAGCCCGCGCCGATCGAGGCGACCAGCAAACCGCCGACCGCGGGACCGATCATGATCCCGGCGTTGCGCCCGAGCGAGACCAGACCGTTCGCCCACGACAGGTCCTCCTGCGCGACGAGGTTGGGGATCGCGGCGCCCGAGGCGGACCAGAACGGCGCCTCGACGACGGCCGACGCGAACGCGAGCGCGAGCAGCCAGCGCGCGTCGTCGGCGACGAGCGCCATCCCTCCGAAGCAGGCGACGCCGAGCAGATCGGAGACGATCATCACCGACCGGCGGTCGTACCGGTCGCCGAGCACGCCGCCGACGGGCGCGACGAACCCGCTCACGCCGAACGTGAGGAACAGGGTGGCCGACAGCCAGGCCGGCGAGCCGGTCAGCTCGAACACGCGGAACATCAGGGCCGTGTAGGCGGCCGAGCCGCCCGCGATCGAGATCACGCGCGCGACCGCAAGCCGGCGGACGGCGCGCCGTGGGGATGCCGGTCTCATGAAGCGACTCCTTGGACCCGTGGGTGGACGTGGACGACGGTGATTCGGGCGACGCCCGGGAAGGGCGCCGGCGTCAGGCCGTGAGCCCGACCGAGATCACCGTGAGTCGCTCCATGGCCCCGCGAGTCTAGCAGCTAGTCCGGGAGGACGATGAACCGCGCGATCCCGGCCCCGATCGAGGCCCGGATCTCCTCGACGACCTCGGGGGGGGCGGGGCTGTCCAGCGTGAGCCCCATGAGCGCGGTCCCGCCCGTGGAGCGCCGGCCGACGTCCATGGTTCCGATGTTCACCTCGTGATCGCCGAGGATCGTCCCCACCCGCCCGATGATCCCGGGCCGGTCCTCGTAGGTGAGGAACAGCATGTACCGGGCCGGCGGCATCTCGATGTCGTAGCCGAGCACCTGCATCACGCGCTGGTCGTTGCGCTTGCCGACGAGGGTGCCCGCCACCGAGACCTCGCCGTCCTCCGTCTCGGCGCGAATCGCCACGAGGTTCACGTAGTCGCTCGAGACCGCCGAGCGCATCTCCGAGACCGCGATGCCCCGCTCGCGCGCGATGATCGGGGCGTTGACGTACGAGACGGGCTCGTGGACGACCCCCGACAGGACACCCTTCAGGATGGCGAGCGTGAGGGCTCGCGTATCGACCTCTCCGATCCGGCCGAGGTACTGGCACTCGATCGCGTCGACGGCCCCCTGCGCGAGGCCGGTGAGCAGCACCCCGAGGCGCTCGGCGAGGGGCAGGAACGGGCGTGCGACCTCCGAGACCTCCGCCCCCGCGGAGACGTTCACCGCGTAGGGGACGAACTCGCCGCGGAGCGCCAGGCGAACCATCTCGGCAATGGTCGTGCCGGCCTTGTCCTGGGCCTCGACCGTCGACGCGCCCAGGTGGGGGGTAACGACCACGCGATCGAGGGCGAACAGCGGAGACTCCGTCGTCGGCTCCTCCGCGAACACGTCCAGGGCGGCGCCGGCGAGCCGGCCGTCCTCGATCGCCTTCGCGAGCGCGGCCTCGTCGACGATCCCGCCGCGGGCGGTGTTCACGAGCCGGGCGCTCTCCTTCATGAGCGAGAGCTCGCGCTCGCCGATCAGCCCCTCGGTGTCGGCGGTTCTGGGCAGGTGGATCGTCACGAAGTCCGCCTGCACGAGGAGGGCCTCGAGGGTCGGCATCAGCTCCACACCCATCTCCTTGGCCCGCTCCCGGGGCACGTACGGGTCGAACGCGATCACGCGCATTCCGAACGCCGAGCCGCGCTGCGCGACCATCGCGCCGACGCGGCCGAGCCCGACAACCCCGAGGGTCTTGCCGGCGAGCTCGACGCCCTCGAAGCGCGCTCGCTCCCACGTCCCGGCCTTCAGCGCGGCGTTCGCCTGGGGGATGTTCCGCGCCTGGGCGAGCAGAAGGGCGAAGGTGTGCTCCGCCGCCGAGAGGATGTTGGACTGCGGCGCGTTCACCACGAGGACGCCCCGCCGCGTGGCCGCCTCGACGTCGACGTTGTCCAGGCCGATCCCGGCGCGCGCGATCACCTTGAGGTTCTCGGCCGCCTCGATCACCTCGGCCGTCACCCGGGTCTGCGAGCGCACGACGAGGGCGTCGTAGGGCGGGATCTCGAGGGCGAGGTCCCCGCGAGCGAGCTCCGGGCGCACGTCGACGTGGAAGTCCGTTCGCAGCAGCTCGAGCCCACGCTCGGACAGCGGCTCCGTTACGAGGACGCGCACGGGACTACCCCTCGTCCTGCGCGAAGACCTCTTGGGCGGCCGCGACGCCGGCTCCGCGCTTGACCGGGTACCCCATCGACGCGAGCGTCATCTCGAGCGCCGCAAGCCCGGCCAGGATGTCGAGCTCCGAGTAGTACCCGAGGTGGCCGATCCGGAAGACCTTGCCCTTCAGCGGCCCCTGGCCGGGGGCCAGGATCACGCCGTGGTCCCGACGGCAGCGGGCCACGAGCTCGTTGCCGTCGATGCCCTCCGGGGCCCGGACGGCGGTCACGGCCCACCCTCGCTCGGGGTGGTCCCCGAACAGGTCCAACCCGAGCGCCCGGACGCCCTCCTTGACGGCGCGGGACAGCCGCCGGTGTCGGCGCAAGGCGCCCTCGACCCCGTCCTGCAAGTACAGGCGGAGAGCCGCGTGCAAGCCCTGGACCAGCGAGATCGCCGGCGTGAACGGGTTCTCCGGGTTCGGCAGGTCGTAGGAGGCCTTCGCGAGCTTCCAGTCGAAGTAGAAGCGCGGGCTCTGCGCGGTCTCGGCGGCCGCCCACGCGGCCGCCGAGACCGCGACGAAGGCGAGCCCAGGCGTCGCCGACAGGGCCTTCTGCGACCCGCTGATCGCGACGTCGATCCCCCACCCATCGCAGTCGAACGGGACCGCGCCGAGGGACGACACCGCATCCACCACCACGAGCGCCCCCGCCGCGCGGGCCACCCGGGCGACCGCCTCCACGTCGTGGACGACCCCCGTCGAGGTCTCGCTGTGCTGCACGAGCACGCCCTTCGTCGGCGCTTCCGCCAGCGCTCGCTCAACGTCGGCGGCGTCCACGGCGCGACCCCACTCGTAGTCGATGACGCGCACGTCGAGCCGGTAGGCGCGCGCGAGCTTCACGAACCGCTCACCGAAGTAGCCGGCGCTGGGCACGACCACCCGATCCCCGGGCGAGAAGAGGTTGGCCACGGCCGACTCGAGCCCGCCGGTGCCCGAGGAGGTGAAGAGCAGCACGTCGTTCGTCGTGCTGAACAGACGCTTGAGGTCTTCGGTGACCTCCCGCAGGAGGTTCCCGTAGCCCGGGCCGCGGTGGTAGACGATGGGGCTTGCCTGCGCGAGGTACACCTCGGGCGGCACGGGGGTCGGGCCGGGGGCCAGGATGGTCTCGGGCCTGTCCATCTGCTCAACTCCTTGCGGGGATCGACGCGGCGGACGTCGCTCGCGGTGCGCGTCAGCGTATCATCGCGTCGTCGCGCCGCTCGGGCGGCCCGCCGCGCGCGGGGGTCCCGCCGTCTGCCCGGCGGCCCGACGTGGCGGCGCGCGGGGCTCGACGGGCGCCTAGAAGCGCAGGGCCTTCCACACGTCGGGCCCGCGATCGCGAAGATCCTCGGCGAAGTCGTCGCGGACCCGCGGGGTCCGACCGAGGACGCGCTGGAAGAAGGATCGGTGCCCGTTCCGCCGGCCGACCGACCGGCCAACCGCATCCTCCCTCGCGTCGCGGATGCGGCGTTGCAGGTCGAGGTCTCAGGTCGGGTGCGTCACGACGGGACTGATCACGCGGTCTCCTTCGGCGGTGCGAGCGTACGCAGGTCGAACTCGGGATCGGCCAGGCGGTCGGGGTCCGGACGCGCCATAGCCCTGATGAGCGGCATCGCGCGCCGCACGTCGAACTTCCAGTTCATGGAGAACGCCGAGCGCAGGACTCCGTCCTTCAGCAGGAACGCGGCGAAGCTCCGTTCCTCGACCTTGCCGCGGAACACGATCCGGTCCCAAGACGTCGCAAACCCGGACATCTGGATCTGCGCATCATACTGATCCGACCAGAACCAATGGGGGTCGTCGAAGACCTCGTTTCGGCCCAGCATGTTGCGCCCGGCCGTCTCGCCCATCTTCAGCGCGTTGTCGAAGTGCTCGACGCGGATCGGGCCGAACACGGGGTGGTCGTGACGCGCCACGTCGCCGGCCGCGAAGATCCCCGGCACGGAGGTCGCCAGGGTCGCGTCGACGAGCACGCCGTTGTCGACCCGCACGTCGGTGTCCCGGACGACGTCGCAGACGGGCTCAACCCCGACCCCGACGACGGCGAAGTCCCCCTCGACCCGCCGTCCCGAGGTGGTGACGAGCGCCTCGAACCGCCCGGCGCCCTCGAAGCGCTCGGCAGCTTCGCCGAGGATCAGCTCCACCCCGTGGTCGCGGTGCAGGCCCTCGATCACCCGACCGAGCTCGAGCCCGAGCACTCGCTCGAGCGGGGTCTGCATGAACTCCACCACGGTGACGTCGAGCCCGAGGCCACGGAGCGACGCCGCAACCTCGCTCCCGATGAACCCGGCGCCGACGACCACCGCCTTCTGAGCCCGCTCCGCGGCGGCCTTGATCCGGTCCGCGTCGGCTGCCGTCCGGAGCTCAAGCACGCCGGGAAGGTCGGCCCCCGGGACGGCGAGCCTCCGGTTGCGGCAGCCGGTGGCGATCAGCGCGGCGTCGAACGCGATCCGCTCCCCGTCGCCGAGCACCACGACCCTGTCGGCCGGGTCCACCCGCTCGACCCGGGCGCCGAATCGCGCCTCGACGTCGTTCTCGGCCCAGAACTCCGGCGGCCGGATCCAGGCCTTCTCGAGCGGCTGCTCCCCGCGGAGGTACTCCTTGGAGAGCGGTGGCCGCTCGTAGGGCGGCAGCGGCTCCTCTCCGATCAGCACCAGACGTCCGTCGAACCCCTCGGAGCGAAGCGTCGCGGCCGCTGTGGCTCCGGCGAGGCTGGCCCCGACGATGACGAAGGTCGGCATCGGTCGTTCGAACCCGAACGCCCCCGACCCTATTCCGGACGCGGTGGCCTACTCCAGCGAGACCTGGAGCTCCCCCGCTTCCTCGCGGGCCTCGAACACGTCGATGGGCTCCGTCGCCGGCCCCTCCACCACCTCGCCGGTCATGATGTCGAACTGGCTGCCGTGGCAGGGACACTCGATCACGGTGCCGTCCAGCTCTCCCTCCGACAGCGAGCACTGCTGGTGCGTGCAGACGTCGTCGAACGCGTGCAGATCCCCGCCGAGGTTGGCGATCGCGACCGTGCGGTCCCCGACCGAGAACGAGCTGACCTCTCCGTCGGCGACCTCCCCGGCCTCGCCGACCCTCACCCAGTTCGCCATCTGCGAATCCTCCTGTTGGGCCAGTGTCGCGGCAGATTCTCGCTCAGCATAGGCGAACGGCAACTCGCCCACGTCGCAAACGAGCCGATCCCCGGGGGCCTGCCCACCCCTACACCCCCCCGGTCCGCCTCCGCTCGAGGAACTGCGGGGCGAGGTAGCCGAGCCCGACCACCACGTAGATCGCGAACAGGATCAAGAAGGCGTCGCGAAACGCGACCTCGAGCATGGCGGGCACGAGCGCCCCGAGCACCCAGGCGAGCTGGAACACGACCTCGTAGCGAACGAACACGCGCCCGTGGGCACCCCGGGGGGCGAGCTGCTGCATGAGGCTCTGGAACGCCAACCGGCCGAGCTCGCTCGACATCCCGACGACGACCCCGAAGACGGCCAGGACCGGTAGCGAGAACGCGGCGAACGCGAGCACGGCGCCGACGCCCGCCCCCACCACGCAGGCCACCACGACGGCCTCCTCTCGGAGCGAGGTGGGGAGCCGGGGCGCGAGGAGGTCGCCGCCCAGGCCGCCGGCGGTTCCGCAGGCCGCCAGCACCCCGAACCACCACGTCGGCTCGCCGCTTCGGCGGAGCGCGAAGGCCAGCGTGAAGAGCAGGAACCCGCTCGCGGCCCGTAGCCCGGCGGCCCCGATCGCCGGCGCCGCGAGCGCCGGCACGCTTCCCCGTCGACCGACCTCGGCGCCGCCGCGCGACACCCGGGGGTGCGGCAGCCGCAGGTTCAGCAAGGCGCACGCCGCGTATCCGACCGCCGCCCCGTACAGGACTGCCCTGGCGCCGCCGAGCTTGAGGAGGACCACCCCCGGAAGCGCCGCGAGCAGCGCACCACCGACCGCGATCCGGCCGAGCCTGGCGTTGGCGCGCACCAGACCTTCGTCCTGGCCCGCGTAGGCCATCGTGAGCCCGTTCTTGGTGATCGCGTGCGCCTTGGAGAGCACGAGCAGCAGAAACGCGAGCGGGTAGAGCGCCGTCGTCCCAAAGCGCGGCGCCGCGATCAGCGCCACGACCGCGCGCCCGGCCGCCGCCGTGAGCGAGATCGCCCGCCTGGGGCCCGCCCGGTCGAGCAGCGGTACCAGCAGGGGTCCCGCGACCGCGAGCGGCGCCATCGTGAGCGCGAGGTACAGGGCGACCTTCACCTTCGCCTCGTCCACGGGGATGTCGAAGAAGATCGATCCGGCGAGCGCGATCGCGACCAACGCGTCTCCGGCCGCGCTGGACAGGTGAACAAGCGCGTAGGTGTCGAGCGGATCCTCCGAGACCCACAGCCGCCGTAGCGGCCGGGCGATGACCGCCTCGAGCATCGCGAGGATGCCGAGCAGGATCAGCTGCCACCAGGGATAGCGCTTCGGCTCCCCGCGCTCGACCCGCACGGCGGCCTCGAGCTACGGCTCCGCAAGCCGCGAGCGAAGGAGCTCCGAGACCGCCTGCGGGTTCGCGGAGCCCGCCGACCTCTTCATCACCTGGCCCACGAGCGCGTTCAGCACGCCCTCCTTGCCGCCGCGGAACTGCTCCACGAGCCTGGGGTTCTCTGCGATGACCTCGTCGACCCAGGCCTCAAGCTGGGAGGTGTCCGAAACCTGTCGGAGCCCTCGCTCCTCGATCACCTCGCCGAGCGGCCGGCCGGTCTCCACGACGAGCTCGAACGCGGCCTTGGCCCCGGTCGAGGAGAGCTCCCCTTCCTCGCTTCGGCGCAGCAGGTCCGCGAGCGCCTCGGGGGAAAACCGCTTGGCGAGCTCCTCCCAGCCCTCGCCGGTGCGGTTCAGGTAGGCCGCCAGGTCCTGCGTCATCCACCTCGCAACCGCAGGTCCCGGGGCTCCGAGCGCCACCGCGCGCTCGAAGTACTCGGCCGCGCGCGCGTCCGAGCCCACGATGGACGCCTGCTCCGGCCGCAGGCCGTGCTCCCTGCGCAGCCGGTCGCGGCGGGCCGCCGGGAGCTCGGGCAGCGTCGCCCGAATCGCCTCGATCCAGGCGGGGTCGAGCTCGAGCGGGGGCAGGTCGGGCTCCGGGAAGTACCGGTAGTCGAACGCCTCCTCCTTGGAGCGCAGCGGGTGCGTGGTGCCGGTCTCCTCGTCGAAGTGCCTGGTCTCCTGCACCGGCCGCCCGCCGGCGCGCAGGAGCTCGACCTGCCGGTCGCGCTCGTGGGAGAGCGCCCGCTCGAGCGAGCGGATCGAGTTCAGGTTCTTGATCTCGACCTTCACGCCGAGCTCGTGGGAGCCCGCCGGCCGGACGGAGACGTTCGCGTCGCAGCGGAGCGAGCCCTCCTCCATCCGCACGTCGGAGACCCCGAGCGCCTCGAGGATCGCCCGGAGCTCGGTCAGGTAGGCGCGCGCCTCCTCGGGCGAGCGGATGTCGGGCTCCGACACGACCTCGACGAGCGGCACGCCGGCGCGGTTGTAGTCGACGAGCGCGTACTCGGCCTGGCCGATACGGCCGGTGACGCCCGCATGCGTGGTCTTGCCGGTGTCCTCCTCCATGTGGACGCGCGTGATCCCGATCCGCCGCACGTGCTCGTCGACCTCCACGTCGAGGTGACCGCCCACGCACACGGGTAGGTCGTACTGGGAGATCTGGAAGTTCTTCGGCATGTCCGGGTAGAAGTAGTTCTTCCGGTGGAACAGCGAGCGGGGCGCGATGTCGCACCCGAGCGCGAGGCCGATGCGCACGATGTACTCGATCGCCCGCTCGTTCGGGACCGGGAGCGACCCGGGGTGCCCAAGGCACACCGGGCACACGTTGGTGTTCGGCGGCGCACCGAACTCGTTGCGGCACCCGCAGAACATCTTGGTGGTCGTCGAGAGCTCGACGTGACACTCGAGCCCGATGACGGTCTCGAACTCCTGCGCGACGGCGGTCGTGGACGCTCCGGCCATGACGGGGTGAGCTTAGCGGGTCGGGAACCCGTAACCGGCAACGTGAGTCACGCAGGCGACGGATCTCGAGGTGACCCTATCCTTGGGGGATGTCCCCTCAGGCGGCGTCGCGGTCCCGTGCGGCCGTGCCCCCCGCCGTGTGGGGAGCGCTGGGCGCGGTGTACGTGGTCTGGGGAACCACCTACCTCGCCATCCGCGTCGTAAACGAGACCATGCCGGCACTGACGGCGGCCGGCATTCGCTTCCTCCTCGCGGGCGCGGTCCTGTACGCGTGGGCCGTTCGCCGGGGCGACCGCGAGGGGGACCGGCCGAGGCCGGCGCACTGGCGCTCGGCGGCGGTGGTCGGCCTCGGGCTGATCGTCGGCGGGAACGGCAACCTCGTGCTCGCGGAGCGAACGATCCCGTCGGGGATCGCCTCGCTGATCATCGCCCTCGTGCCCCTGTGGATGGCGCTCGTCGACCGCGTGCTGCTCGGGCGGCGTCACGGCCGGGCGACGGCGACGGGCCTCGTCCTCGGGTTCGTCGGCGCGGCGCTCCTGATCGACGGCGCGAGCGGGCGGAGCGTGCCGCTGTCGGGGCTGCTCGTCGCCGTGGCGGCCTCGGTGTGCTGGACGGCCGGTTCGCTCTACTCGCGCAGCGCGAGGCTCCCAGCGCGCCCGCTCGTCGGCGCCGGGATGGAGATGATGATCGGCGGCGCCGGGCTGGTCGCGCTCGGCATCGTCCGCGGTGAGCTGGCGCTCGTGCACCCAGAGGCGTTCTCTGGTCGCTCGGTGCTCGCCCTCGCGTACCTCGTCACGATCGGCTCGTGGGTGGGATTCACCTGCTACGTGTGGCTGCTCCGGCACGCCCGCACGTCCCTGGTCTCGACCTACGCCTACGTGAACCCCGTGGTCGCGGTGTTCCTCGGCTGGCTGATCCTGGGTGAGTCGATCACGGTGCGAACGCTGGCCGCGGGCGTGGTCATCGTGGCCTCGGTCGCCCTGATCGTGGCCGCGGGAACCGGCCGCGCGACCGGCCGCGAGGACTCGGCATCAGCCGCGCACGAGCCCCGGGACCGCGTCGAAGGCGAGCTCGTGCTCGAGGGCGTCGGCGACGCGGAGCAGCAGCTCCTCGCCGAGGACGGGAGCGGTGAGCTGAAGGCCGACGGGTAGACCCTTCTCGTCCAGCCCGCACGGGATCGAGATCGCGGGGACGCCGGCCAGGTTCGCCGGGATCGTGAACACGTCCGAGAGGTACATGGCAAGCGGGTCGTCCGTCCGCTCGCCGATCCGGAACGCCGTCGTGGGCGAGGTCGGAGAGACCAGCACGTCGAACGAGGCGAACGCCCGCTCGTAGTCGCGGATGATGAGCGTTCGGACCTTCTGGGCCTGTCCGTAGTACGCCTCGTAGTAGCCGGCCGAGAGCGCGTACGTCCCGAGCATGATCCGCCGCTTCACCTCCGGGCCGAATCCCGCGCCGCGGGTCCTCATCATCATCTGCATCGAGTCCTCCCCCGGCACCCGAAGGCCGTAGCGGACGCCGTCGTACCTCGCGAGGTTCGACGAGCACTCCGACGGCGCGATGAGGTAGTAGGCGGAAAGCGCGTAGTCCGCGTGCGGGAGCGAGACCTCTCCGACGGTCGCGCCGAGGCCCTCCAGCCGGTCGATGGCCGACCGGACGCCGGAGCGGACGCCGGGCTCGACGCCCTCCCCGAGCGCCTCCCTCACGACGCCGACCCGCAGCCCGCGCACCTCGCCGGAGAGCGACGCGGTGTAGTCGCGGGCGGGCTGATCCAGGCTCGTGGCGTCCATCGGATCGCGGCCCCCAAGCACCGAGAGCAACATCGCCGCGTCCCGGACGCTCCGCGTGAACGTGCCGACGGTGTCGAGCGACGACGCGAACGCGATCAGGCCGTAGCGCGAGATCAGCCCGTACGTGGGCTTGAGCCCCACCACGCCGCAGAGGGCCGCCGGCTGCCGGACCGACCCGCCCGTGTCGGTCCCGAGGGCCCACACCGCCTCGCCGGCCGCGACCGCCGCGGCCGAGCCGCCGCTCGAGCCGCCGGGAACCGTGTCGAGGTTCCACGGGTTGTGCACCGGCCCGAACGCCGAGTTCTCGTTGGACGAGCCCATCGCGAACTCGTCGCAGTTGGTCTTGCCGAGCAGGATCGAGCCCCCGGCGGACAGACGCGCCCAGGCCGTGCAGTCGTACGGGGGCACGTAGGTCTCGAGGATACGGGAACCGCAGGTGGTCCGGATCCCACGCGTGGTCAGCACGTCCTTCAGCGCGATCGGGATGCCGGCCACCGGAGACGTGCCGGCGCGTGCGAGCTCGGCGACCGCGCGGGCCCGCTCCCTCGCGAGGTCCGGGGTCGGGGTAAGGAAGGCGCGGACCTGCCCGTCGAGGACCTCGATGCGGTGCAGACACGACTCGACGATCTCAGAGGGCGAGATCTCGCCCTCCACGAGCCGGGATCGGAGCTCGGTGGCCGTCAGGTCGCAGAGCTCGTCCCCGCTCACTCGACCTCCACGATCCGCGGGACGCGGAAGCGGTCGTCCTCTCGGTCCGGCGCGTTCGCGAGGGCCTCCTCCGGTCCCATCGAGGGCGTCGGGACGTCGGGACGCAAGACCGTCGGACGCGGGATCGCGGACGCGGTCGGCGGGACGTCGGCGGTCGCCACCTCGCTCACCTTGGCCGCGTGCTCGAGGATCAACGAGAGCTGAGCGCGCAAGCGCTCCCGCTCCTCGTCGGAGAGCTCGAGCCTGGCCAGACGCGCCACGTGATCGATGTCGATGTCGACCGGCACGGCGCCCAGTGTAGTCGGCGAGAGAGGTCCCTCCGCCCGCGTGCGGACGTCCCCGCTCAGTCGGGCATCGGCGGGGCGGCGTCCCGGTCGACGGGCAGGTCCGGCAGGTCGGCCGTGACCTCGTGGTGCGCGTCGACGTAGCCGGGGGGAGGCTCCTCGCTTGGCGCCGGCTCGTGGACCAGCCCCGGCGGCGCCGCTGCGGGCGGGGAGTCCAGGCGCCCGGACGCGAGCAGCGGCAGCATGTCGATCCCCACGTCGACGGGGTCGAGGCTCCTGGTGACGGTCCACCGGAACGAGCCGTCCGCCGCCTGCTCGGCAAGGTCGATCTCGATCGGCTCCGCAGCGTTCCCGTGTGCGTCCAGCACGAGACGGATGGTGGGCCGTGCGAGCAACCGATCGTGGTTGCGAACGACCACACCTACCTCGCCGGTCGAGATCTGCACGAGCGACCCGACGGGGAAGATGCCCATGAGCCGGACGAAGGTGCGGACCACACGCGGATCGAAGGATCGGCCCGCACCGGCCTGGATGAGGCTCAGCGCCTGGCGCCGTTCCTCGGGTTTGCGGTACGACCGCTTGCTCGTGATCGCGTCGAAGCAGTCGGCGACCGCGACGATCCGCGAGGCGAGTGACGGGGCTCGATGACCAGAGAGTCTCGGGTACCCCGAGCCGTCGAACGCGGCGTGGTGCTCGAGCACCGTGGCGACCGCGGGGTGGAACGCGTTGCGGCTCGTGATCAGCACCAACCCGGCGCCGTCCACGGGGTGACGCTGGATCAGTCGCCACTGCTCCTCGTCGAGGGCGCCGTCGTGCTGAAGGATCTCCTGCGGCACGCGGACCTTCCCGACGTCGTGCAGGAGCCCGCCGATCCCGAGGACGACCGCCTGGTCCTTGGACAGTCCGCTCGCGCGCGCGATCGCGAGCGACAGGATGCAGACGTTCACCATGTGGTGGTACGTGTACTCGTCGTAGGACTTGATCGTGGTGAGCAGGAGCGCCTGGGCCGTGTCGGCCGCGATGAGGTCCGCGAGGTGCTCGGTGAGTCTCACGGTCGCGTCCATGTCGGCGGGGCGCCCGGCGAGCAGGCGGGCGGCGGTTTCGCGAAGGAGCTCGAGGCCAACGGCGTAGTTGCGGAGCAGCTCGGCGATGCCGCGCTGGAGCTCCTCCGGGCGCGAGCTCGGACCGGCGCGGTTTACCGCGACCGCGACGAGCACGTCCCGTCCCCGCTCGTCGCCGGTCAGGAGTCGAACGAGGGCGTCGGTGTCGGCCTCGGTCGGGTTCGGCAGGAACTCGAGCGACTGGACGCCCGCATCGCCCATCGCCTGCGCGAGCCGGTACAGCGTGAGGGACTCCCAGGCGAGCAGCGTGGTCCCGTAGTAGAAGTTGCCCTCGGAGACGAACAGGACCGGGTGACCGCCTCCCTTGGCCTCCCGAAGCTCCAGGACCAGACTCAGGAGCTCCTGCGCGGCCTCGCGCCGCTTCGGATGCCCGTCCGGATACAACGCGTACACCTGCCGCGCCGACGAGAGCGCACGGAGCATCTCCCGCGCCTTCGCGATCTCCGGCTCGGAGCCCGTCTGGGTGCTCACGACGTCCCCCCCCGGGCGAGGGAGCGCGCCCGGCGGCGGAGCCCCCAAGGCAGGCGGGGGCGGGAGGCCCGCGAGCCGAGCTCGCGCAAAATGGCCGGCCCCTCGGGACGGTGCGCGAGCTCCTGGAGCGCCAGCAGTCGAAGCGCCCGATCCCGCGAGCTGCGCGCGACCTCGGCCAGCGCCCCGGCCGCGTCCGCCCCGACGAGGATGCCGAGCTGCCCGACGGCGAGCCGGCGCACCTCCTCGTCGCCCTCGGAGGCAAGGCGCGCGAGGTGCGGGACCGCGGCCGCCCCACCGGCCGCCACGAGGGCGGTCACCACCTCCTGCCGGACGGCAGCCGACTCGTGACGGGAGGCGAGGGCGATCACGTCGAGCGCCTCCGGACCCGACGCCGAGCCCAGCACCGCAACCGCGTTGCGGACCACGTACCACCGCGGGTCGGTGAGCCGCGCCCGGACGGGTCCGAGGTGTCCGCGTGCCAGGCGGCGGAGGACGGCGAGCAGCATCGAGCGCCGGTTGCGATCCTCCTCTTCCGCGAGGAGATCGAGGAGGACCTCCACCCCAAGATCGCCGAACGGCGCAAGGAGGTCGGCCGCTTCGGACGGCTCCTGAGCCCGGTCCGACGCCACGAGCTCCATGACGAGATCCCGGTCGAGACCGCGGCGAACGGCGCTCTCCATGAGCGGTCCGCGTTCGTCCGTCCCAACTGGCAGCGCCTCGCGGATCGGCTGCAACAGGGTCTCCACGGCACGCGAATCCCGATCCCGGAGCGCGCGACGCACCTCCTCGATCCAGATCTCCAGCACCTCGCCGGCGCGGTCCAGATCGGTCTCGAGCGAGAGGTAGTCGCCGAGCGCAAGCAGCGCCACCGACCTGGCCTGCTCCTCGGTCGCGTCGATGGCCGTCCGCATCGCCCGAACGTCATCGGCCTCGGTGGCCGACAGGTACTCCGAGAGGATCTCGGTGACCGAGCTCGCGGCCGGCTCCGCCCCCGGCATCCCGAGGTCGATCCCGAGCTGCTCGAGGCCGGTGATGATCGTTCCCGCCTCCTCGTGCCCTGCCTCCAGCGCCCGGGTGAGATCGACGAGGTCGATCTGGCGGATGCCGGCCTGCGCGAGCTGCCGGGCGAGCTCCACGGGATCCCGGCGTCCCCGGCCGCCGAGGTCCACGAGCGCCCGAGTGAGCTCGGCGTTGCTCATCGTGCCGATGAGCCGTTCGGCCAGCGGATCATCGCGGACGTGGTCGATCAGCATCTCGACCAGCGATCGGCGGATGTCCGCGGGAAGGTCGTTCATCACGTTGTGCACCGTCGCGTGGAGGTCGATCGCCCGTCCGGGGGGAGCGGCCGCGCTCTCGAGGATCGAACGGAGCCGAGAGAGCAACGTCTCCGCCTGGTCGACGGGGTCGCCGTGGAGGTCCTCGACCATCAGCTCCGAGGCCAGGACGTCGGCGTCCAGCGGGCGCTCCTCGGGCGGGTACGCAAGCTCGTCGGGGACGTGGTCCGCCCCCTCCACCGGCGCGGGTCCGATCGCGGCGAGCGAGACGGAGGTCACCCCGAGGGCGCGCAGGGCCTCGTCGGCTCCACCAGCCTCAGAGAGCTCCGACTCGGGTCTCGAGAGCACCGCATACAGCCCACTCAGCTCCTCCGCGTCGGGAACGGCCGTGACGACCAGCCGCTCGACCCGTCGTTCGAAGCAGGCGAGCGCAAGCCGGCGCAGCTGCTCGTCGCTGGGGATCTCCTGCCCGCCCAGGATCAGCCGATCGCCGCGAATCTCGACGTCGACGACTCCGGACGCCAGCGCGGTGCGGGCGGCGGCGTCGATGCGCTCCACCGCCGCGACGAACCCCGGACGGTCCACGCTTCCCGGGAACAGGCGATACGCCGACAGGCCGAGCCAGAGCTGCCGGAGCAGCGCCGTGGCCGCCCGTGCTCGATCCTCCCCCTCCGACATGGCTCCCCCAGCGCCGAAGGTCCCTCCCCGCACGGTCGCGGGTCGCACCAGCAGGATAGTGAGGACGTGGGGTGCGTGCGCCCGTTCGCGTCGCCTCAGGTCGCCTCGGCGCCCTCGGGAAGCAACGCCGCCACCCGCTCCTGCGGGATCTCCAGAAACCCGTCCCGCGCCAGACGCCGGAGCAGCTCGGTCCAGCCCGCGTGGTCGCGGTACGCGATCTGGATCGTGCGACGAGCCTCGTCGAGGCGCCCCGCTCCCGCGAGCCCGAGGGCGGTCCAGAAGGCGATCTCGGGATTCTCGGGGTAGGCGGCGAGCGCCGCCTCGTGCTCGCGCAGAGCGCCGGAGAGGTCGCCCGCGATCTCGAGCCGCTCGGCGGCCTCCAACCGGTCGTAGGCGCGCTTCAGCTCGAACAGGCGGCGAAGCTCGACCAGCGGCTCGCGGTGATCGTCGACCCGGAGGTGCAGGGCCACGTCCTCCCAGGGCCGGCCGGTGGCCGTGGCCCGGACGACGAGGATGCCGGCGGCCTGCCGCCCACGGAGGTCCCCGCCTTCGGCCTCCGCCGCATCGAGCGCGTCGAGCAGCCGGCGGCCGAGGTCCGGACCGGAGCTTCGCTCGAAGGCCCTCACCATCGCGTCCCAGACGGTCGGCCGAAGCATCATGTTCGCCTGGGCCGAGACCCCGTCCGAGGTGCGATGACCGGCTTCGCGCATGCACCGCGCCCCGGTGTGCACCGCCACCTCTCCACGCGCGTCCACCATCGCCACCTGCCGGTGGTCGCGTCCTTCGTCGGCGGCGACGAGCTCGGCGAGCGCCGCCGAGGCGGACCGGCCGTGGCGCATGAGGGCGAGCCCGTCCGCCCCGTAGGCCGGTTCCACCATCGCTTGCGTCGCCACGGCGCCGACTCCCGCCTCGGCCCACATGACCTGGCCCCCGGCCGCGAACCAGTGCGATTGGACCGCGACGCCCAGATCGCCCGTCCTCGGGTCCCTCGCCACGATCGAGTACGTCATGCCTCCCCCTCTCCGGGCATGCCGCCGAGACGCCGGAGGAACTCGCGCTCGTCGACGATCTCGATGCCGAGCTGCACAGCCTTGTCGTACTTGGAGCCGGGGCTCGCCCCGGCCACGACGAAGTCGGTCTTCTTGGACACGCTGGAGGCGACGTGGGCACCGGCCTCCTCCGCCAGGCGCGTGGCCTCGTCGCGTGACATCGACTCGAGCCCGCCCGTCAGCACGATGGTCTTGCCGGCGAGCGGGCCCGCCTCGCGGCGGGCGGAGGGCGCCTCGTCCACCATGCGAACTCCCGCCCGCCGGAGCCGGTCCAGCAGCGCGCGGTTGCGCTCGTCGCGGAACCACTCCACCACGCTGCTCGCGATCTCGGGACCGATTCCCTCCACGGCGTCGATCTCCTCCCGGGTCGCCGACGCGAGCCGATCGATCGAGCCGAAGGCCCGGGCCAGGATCTGCGCCGTGGTCGTCCCCACGTGGGGGATGTTGAGACCGACGAGGAGCCGCCAGATCGGGCGATCCTTCGAGGCCTCGATCGCCTCGAGCAGGTTGCGGATCCGCTTCTCCTTGAACCCCGGGAGCTGCGCCAGCTGCTCGCGGGTAAGCGAGTACACGTCTCCTGGATCGGCCACCCACCCAAGGTCCAGGAGCAGCGAGCCCGTCTTGTATCCGAGACCCTCGATGTCCATCGCTCCGCGACTCGAGAACGCGGACAGCCACTCGACGTTCTGCGAGGGGCACGCCCGCTTGTTCGGACACCGCCAGTACGCCTCACCTTCCCGGCGCACCAGGGGGGTGCCGCACGATCCGCAGGTCCTGGGGAACCGCCAGGGCCGAGCCCCCTTCGTTCGCTTGGACAGCACAGGGCCGACGACCTCCGGGATCACGTCGCCGGCGCGTCGCACGATGACGGTGTCGCCCTCACGGACGTCCTTGCGGCGGACCTCGTCCTCGTTGTGCAGCGTCGCCGTCGTGACGGTCACCCCACCCACGTGCACGGGCTCCAGCACGGCGAAGGGAGTGACGACGCCGGTTCTTCCGGTGTGTACGTCGATGCGGCGGAGCACGGTGGTTCGCTCCTCGGGCGGGAACTTGTAGGCGATCGCCCACCGAGGGGCGTGGGAGGTAGCACCGAGCTCGTCCTGGTACACGGTCTGGTCGACCTTCACGACCACTCCGTCGATCTCCCAATCCACGCTGTGCCGGTGCTCTTCCCAGTGACGCAGGTAGCGCAGCACGCCGTCGAGGTCGTCGACGGTCTCGCTGGTGGGAGGCACCGGCAGGCGGGCGTTCCGGCACCATTCCAGGAACCCCGAGTGCGACTCGAAGCGCACGCCCTCGGCCCAGCCGAAGCTGTGCACCCAGAGCGAGAGCGGACGGCTCGCCGTGACCTTCGGGTCCTTCTGCCGGAGCGACCCCGCGGCGGCGTTGCGGGGGTTCGCGAACGGGCGCTGGCCCGAGCCCGTCAGCTCCTCGTTCAGGCGCTCGAACGCGGGCACCGGCAGGTAGATCTCACCTCGCACTTCGATCAGCTCCGGGGGCGGATCGACCGTCAGACGCTGCGGGACCGACCGCACGGTTCGGACGTTGGCCGTGATGTCCTCCCCAACGCGGCCGTCGCCTCGCGTCGCGCCCCGGACCAGCGAACCGCGCTCGTACGTGAGGGCCACGGCCACCCCGTCGATCTTCAGCTCACAGGCGTAGCGGACGTCCGGGCCGACGGCCCGCTCGATCCGCGCCGCCCACGCCCGCAACTCGTCGGGCGAGAACGCGTTGTCGAGCGAGAGCATCACGGCCCGGTGCTGAACCGGCGCGAACAGGTCCGTCGGGGTCACGCCGACCCGCTGGGTCGGGCTGTCCGGGGTCACGAGCTCCGGGAACCGTTCCTCCAGCTCCACCAGCTCGCGCATGAGCTCGTCGTACTCGGCGTCGGAGATCTCGGGATCGTCGAGCACGTGGTAGCGATACGCGTGGTAGTTCAGCTGCTCGCGCAGCTCCTCGACGCGCAGCTTGGCCTCCGCCCGCTCGCGCTCCGCGGTCGAGGTTCGACTGGCCGTCACGCCGCGATCTCCACGGCCCCGGCCACGCCGATCCGGTCGCCGAGGATGATCAATCCGCCGACGACCCCCGGGACGCGCCGCAGGTACGTCAGCGCAAGCCGGAAGCCCCCGTTCTTCGGCACGATGGCCTGCACGCCCGCAGCCGCGGCGTCGGCCAACATGCACGACGACGCCACGATCGCCAGGCCGTCGATCGGCGCTCGACCGCGACCGGTCGCCGTCGAGATGCCGATGCCCTCGCGCCGCGGCTGCACGACGACGGCGATCGAGCTCCCATCGGGCCGGCGCAGGACCGTGAGCTTCTGCCGCCGCCTGGTCACGACGAAGTGATCGCTTCCACACGAGACCGTGACCTCGTGGTCGTGCCCGGCGAGGAAGCGCCCCACGTAGTCCGTCACGGCGCCCTGGAACGAGAACATCGGACCGACGCCCGCGGCGCGCGCGGAGCGCACCAGCTCGCGGACGATGGGCGGGGCGTCGTTCGGAACGTCGATCGCGCGCTTGCTCGTTCGGATCTCCGGGTTGCGCAGGGCATAGGCCTGGAGCTGCTCCCAGAACGACAGCGCCGCCGCCCGGGACTCCTCGTTGACGTCGATGCCGGCGCTCACGTGCAGGGTCATGTCCTGCACCTGGATGTCGAAGGTGCGCGTTCGCCTCTTCAGGAGCTTCAGCGCGGTTCGACCCCCTCGCTCGGACCCGGGCACGCGTCCCGGAGCGGATGATACCCGGGGGCGGCGTCGGGCCCGTCGACGAGGAGTGCGAGGATGCGGGCCGTCGACGCCATCCGGCAGCGGCGCCGCCCCTAGGCGAGCGCGCGCAGGATCCTGCCGCCGCCGAGCAACTCGTCGCCCCGGTACACGACCACGCTCTGCCCGGGCGCGACGCCCCGCTGTGGCCGGGAGAACCGGACGCGGACGAGACCTCCGTCGGGAGTCACGACCGACCGGACGGCCTCGCCCCGGTACCGAACGCGGACCTCGGCCTCGAACGGACCGTCCGAGGGCGGCTCGCCGGCCACCCATCGCATGCGGTCCGCCTCGAGCCCCGACCGAGCGAGCAGCTCGGAGGGACCGACCACGACGCGATTTGCGGTCGCATCGATGTCCACCACGTACGTGCGCTCGCCGGTCGACACGCCGAGCCCGCGTCGCTGCCCGACCGTGAACCGGTGGGCCCCACGGTGCCGGCCGAGGACGCGACCGTCGACGCCCACGACCTCGCCTTCACGAATCAGCGCCGGCACGTACTCCTCCAGGAACGCCGCGTGATCGCCTCCGGGGACGAAACAGACGTCCTGCGAGTCCGGCTTGTCGGCAACGGGCAAGCCGAACCGCTCGGCAAGGCGACGGGTCATGGTCTTGGTCATGCCCCCGACCGGAAAGAGCGACCGGGCGAGCTCACGCTGACCGAGCGTGTGGAGCATGTAGGACTGGTCCTTCGTCGGATCGAGACCCGTGCCGAGGTGCCATGACCCGTCGCCGTCGCGCCAGCTCCGCACGTAGTGACCGGTAGCCACGAAGTCCACCCCCAGCCGGTCGGCGCGCGCCAGGAAGGCGCCGAACTTGACGTGCTCGTTACAGCGGACGCACGGGTTCGGCGTCCGCCCGGCCCGGTGTTCGTCGAAGAAGTCCGAGAGCACCGTCTCTTCGAAGATCTCGCTCATGTCGACGACCTCGAAGGGGAAGCCCGCGATGCGGGCGACCGTGCTCGCGTCCTCGCGCGCGCGCGGACCGCAGCATCCGTGGTCCACCCCACCCCCCGGGAGATGGAGCAGCCGGAGGTGCGACCCGATCACCTCGTACCCCTGCTCGAGCAACAGGCACGCGGACACCGACGAGTCCACCCCACCCGACATCGCGACGAGGACCGAGCCTTTCGAGGCCATGGCACGATGCTACGACGCCGTCCGCGCCGCGGAGGGTATCCTGCCTGTCGCGTTCGACCCGAGGAGCGAGATGAACGTCGTGGTCCTTGTGAAGTACGTGCCCGACCCGCAGGGCACCCCGGAGCTCGACGACGCGTTCCTCGTGGTTCGGGAGGGAACCGAGGGCGCGCTCGACCCCGGCGACGAGTACGCGGTCGAGGCGGGCCTCCGGCTCGTCGAGACCCACGGCGGAGAGGTCACCCTCCTCACGATGGGTCCCGAGACCGCGAGCGCGGCCCTGCGCAAGGGCTTGTCGATGGGCGCCCACGCGGGGGTGCACGTCGTTGATCCCGCGCTCCGGGGATCCGACGCGCTGGCCACGGCTCGGGTGCTCGCCGCGGCGGTCCGACGCCGCCCGTTCGACCTCGTCCTGGCCGGAGTCGAGTCGACCGACGGATCCACGGGGACCGTCCCGATGACCGTGGCCCAGCTGCTCGAGCTGCCGAGCGCGACCTTTGCCAGGGCGCTCTCCGTCGAGGATGGAGTGCTCCGCATCGAGCGCCCGACCGACCTCGGGTTCGACGTCGTGGAGGCGCCGCTTCCCGCGCTCGCCACGGTCACGGGGAGCGCGCCGGAGCCCAGGTACCCCACGCTCAAGGGCATCATGCAGGCCAAACAGAAGCCCGTCGAACGGCTCGCCCTGGCCGACCTCGGCCTGTCGGCCGAGGCCCTCGCCCCCACACAGCGCGTGGTTGGGCTCACACGGGCGCAGGAGCGCGCCGCCGGCGAGGTCATTCAGGCGGGCGAGGACACGGCGAAGCGCATCGTCGACCTGCTCGCCGAGGCCAAGGTGCTCTGACGTGCCCCCGGTCTTCGTCTACGCAGAGGTCACCCCCGAGGGGCCACGTCCCGTCGCGTTGGAGCTCCTGACCAAGGCGAGATCTCTCGGGGACCCCGTAGCCGCGGTGGCGCTCGGGCCGGGAGCTACGGCCGCGGCGGAGACGCTCGGCGCGTACGGCGCCAGCACGGTCTTCGCGAACGACGACCCCGTGTTTTCGGAAACCCTGGGCCACGCTGCCGCGCTCTCGCTCGCCGGGCTCGTCGAGGAGCACCGACCCGGCCTCGTCCTGTTCTCGACGTCCCACGACGCCAGGGACGTGGCCGGTCGCCTGCAGGCGCTCACGGGGAGCACCCTCATGAGCAACGCCACCGACCTGTCCGCGACCGATCGGGCGCAGATGCCGATCTTCGGCGGCGCGGTGACCGTCGAGGTCGCCCTCGAGGGACCGGATCCCAAGATCGTGCTGGTTCGACCGACGTCCTTTGCGGCAGAGCCGTCGGGGGGAACCGCCACCGTGGAGCCGGTGCCGGTTCCGCAGGGCTCCCCCTGGCCTCGGCGGGTCGAGCGTCACGAGGAGGCGGCCACCGGCCCTAGACTCGAGGAGGCGCGAGTGGTGGTCTCGGGCGGTCGGGGCCTGCAGGAGGCCTCGAACTTCGCCCTCCTCGAGGAGCTCGCGGGCCTGCTGAAAGGGGCGGTCGGTGCCAGCCGCGCGGTCGTCGACGCCGGCTGGGTCCCCTACAGCTACCAGATCGGGCAAACCGGGCGAACGGTCAAGCCCGAGGTCTACATCGCCGTCGGGATCAGCGGCGCCACCCAGCACGTCGTCGGCATGAAGGGCGCCAAGCGAATCGTGGCCATCAACAAGGACCCCGACGCCCCGATCTTCCGCCTGGCCGATCTCGGCGTCGTGGGCGACGCCCTCACCGTGGTTCCGCAGGTGATCGCCGAGATCCGCAGCCGCCGGGGCTAGGCCCTTCGGCGCCCCAGCGCCCGTCACAGCACCCCCGTCCCCCAGCCGCGCTGGAGACGCTCGAGGTCGAGGTGCCGCTGGCGCGCGCGAAGGATATCGGTTCGCGTGCAGATGCCGACCAGGCGCCCGTCGAGGACCACCGGGAGGTGCTCGATCTCGTCGTCCAACATCCGCTGGAGCGCCACGACGAGCGGGTCGTCCGGCCCGACCGTGACGACGTCTCGGCTCGCCACCTCGCGAAGCGGCAGCAGGTCGGAGTCCGGGAGCCGCAACAGGTCGCCTCGGCTCACGATCCCGGCGACGCGCCCCTGCCCGTCCACGATCGGGTAGGCCCCGTGGCCACCGTTTGAGAAGCGCCGTCGTCCCTCGGCGACGGTCGTATCCGGCGACAGCGTCTCGACCTCGCGGGTCATGACGTCGCGGACCATGGTCGTCTGGAGCACGTCCACCTCGTAGCGGGTGTGCACGCGGAGCCCACGTCGCAGGAGCTTCTCGGTCATGATGCTCTCCCTCGAGAGCGCGGCCGCGACGACCGTCGCGAGCACCGTCGCCACCATGAGCGGAAGGATCACGCGGTAGTCGCCGGTCAGCTCGAACAGGAACACGATCGAGGCGAACGTCGCCCGCGTGGCGGCGCCGAAGACCGCGGACATCGCGACCAGGGCCACCGCTCCCGGGGTGAGGTGGAGCCCGGGGACGGCGCGAGCGGCGAGCGTTCCCAGGATGCCGCCGAACGAGCCGCCGATCAGGAGCAGCGGCGCCAGCGTCCCCCCGGAGGTGCCGGACGCAAGCGCCAGCCACCACGCGATCAGCTTGGCCGCCGCGAGCGCCGCGAGCGCGCCGAGCGCCAGCCTGCCCGCGAGGACGTCGCCGATGGCGTCGTACCCCACGCCGAGCGCCCTCGGCGCGAGCATCCCCACGATCCCGAACGCGACGCCGCCGATCACCGGGTGCCAGAACTCCGAGACGGGAAGCCGCCGGTATCCGGCTTCGATCGCGAACAGGCCTTTCGTCACGACAGCAGCAAGCAGGCCGCAGAGAAGGCCGAGGATCGCGAAGAACGGCAGCTTGACCAGGCCCGCGTAGTCGTGCGGCGGGACGGCGAACAGCGGAGCCGAGCCGAACAGCGCCGAGTGCACGCCCGCGGCGATGGCCGAGGACACGACGAGCGGGACGAACGCGCGTGTCGAGAACTCGAACAGCAGGAGCTCGATCGCGAGGACCACCGCGGCGAGCGGGGTGCCGAACGTCGCCGCCATGCCCGCGGCCGCGCCGCTCGCGAGCAGGATCTTCCGCTCGGCCGGCGACACCGGAAGGATCTGCCCGATCAGCGAGCCGATCGCACCCCCGGTCACGATGATCGGCCCCTCCGCACCGAACGGCCCTCCGGTGCCGATGGCGATCGCCGCCGAGAGCGGCTTGGCGACGGCCGCGCGCGGCGAGATGCGGCTCTGCCTGGTGAGGACCGCCTCCATCGCCTCCGGGATACCGTGGCCCTTGATGACCGGCGACCACTTCGCGAGCAACGCGACGATCAGCCCTCCCGCGGCCGCCACGGGCACGACCAGCGGCCCGGGATGGAACCGCGCAAACGACGGGAGCGTCCAGCCGACCCGGTGCAGCAGCGCCAGGTTCGTGAGCAGGGCGATCAGCCGGAGCAAAACCCACGCCGCGCCACCACCGGCCAGGCCGAGCACTGCGGCCAGCAGGCAGAGCATCGCGATCCGGCGGGTCGATGTCTCCACGACGCTCCTCCTCGGCCTCCTGCGAGGCCGGAGGTGATTGTATATCGTTATACGATATACGCGTGCCGCCGAGCCGAACCGTCACCGACGAGGACTATCAGCGTCTCCTCGGCCTGCGAACGGGGCTGCGGCGGTTCCTCCGGTGGAGCGAGGAGCAGGCGGTCACCTCCGGCCTCACCCCTTCCCAACACCAACTGCTCCTCGCCATCCGGGGACACCCGGATCCCAACGGGCCGACCATCGCCGACGTCGCCGGCTACCTCCTGCTCCGCCACAACAGCGCCGTGGGGCTCGTGGATCGAGCCGAGGCCGCAGGGCTGATACGGCGGCGACGCGACCGGGTCGACGGGCGGGTTGTCCGGCTCTCGCTCACCCCCCGCGGCCTGCGGGTGCTGGAGAGCCTGTCGGAGCGCCACCTCGAGGAGCTCGCTCGCTTGGCCAGGCAGATGGAACCCGTCCTCGCCGGACTCGACAAAACCGCCGAGCCCGCGTCACGCTGACGGCGTGACGGCGGTTCGGTTCGACGACCTGACCCCCGGTGCCGAACGCGCGTTCGGCCTTCGCGGCCTGACCGGCATCGTCGAGGCCCGCCGCCCGGCGGACGTCCCGGCTGCGATCGAGGCGGTCGCGGAGGCGACCGCGCGCGGCCTGTGGGCGGCCGGCTTCGTCGCCTACGAGGCGGCGCCCGGCCTGAACCCAGCCCTGCGCGTCCGACCACCCGCGCCCGACTCCCCGCTCGATCTGCCGCTCGTGTGCTTCGGGACCTTCGAGCGGCGAGTCGAGCTCGATCCCCTCGAAGCCCGCCCCGCGGACGGGGTACCGATGGATCCGGTCTGGGCACCCTCGGTCGACCGCGCGCGGTACGACGCCGCGGTCGGGAGCATCCGGGAGCTGATCGCGGCCGGCGAGATCTACCAGGTGAACTTCACATTCCGACTCCGCGCCCACGTCGGGGAGGACCCGCACGAGCTCTACCGGCGCCTGTGCCTGGCCCAGCGGGCCCGTTACTCGGCCTTCCTCGACCTCGGGCGTCACCGCGTGCTCTCGGCCTCGCCGGAGCTCTTCTTCCGGCTCGAGGGCGACCGGATCATCGTGAGGCCGATGAAGGGCACGGCGCCCAGGGGGCGGTGGCCTGCCGAGGACCGGCGGACGGCCCGAGCGCTCCTCGCCTCGGACAAGGATCGCGCGGAGAACGCGATGATCGTGGATCTGCTCCGCAACGATCTCGGTCGCGTCGCGCGACCCGGGAGCGTCGAGGTCACGGGCCTGTTCGACGTGGAGCGATACGAGACCGTCTGGCAGCTCACCTCGACGATCGCCGCCAGGCTCGGCCCGCGCCGGGGACTGCTCGATGTGTTCCGGGCCCTGTTCCCCAGCGGCTCGGTGACGGGGGCCCCGAAGGTCGCGGCGATGCGGATCATCGCCGATCTCGAGGACTCCCCGAGGGGCGTCTACACCGGCGCCATCGGGTACGTTGGGCCGGCCTCCGCGACGGGCCCCCGCGCCCTGTTCAGCGTGGCCATCCGGACCCTGGTCCTGGACCCGACGACCGGGGTCGCCGAGTACGGGACCGGCGGGGGGATCACGCACGACTCCTGCCCCCGTCACGAGCACGACGAGGCGCTCGCGAAGGCCCGGGTGCTCACGGCCCGCCGACCGGAGTTCGAGCTCGTCGAGACCCTCGAACACCGCCCGGACACGGGGTATACGGACCTCGAGGAGCACCTGGAGCGCCTGGAGGACTCGGCACGGTACTTCGGCTTTCGCCACGATCCCGCCGCGATCGCCTCGGCCCTCGAGATGGCCGCGAGGGGAATCGCGGAGCCGGCGCGGGTGAGGCTCGCGCTCTCCCGGTCGGGCCGGGTCCGCACGGAGACCGGGCCGATGCCGGCCGTCCTGGATACCCCGCTGCGCGTGGCGATCGACCCGGAGCCGGTCGACCCCGCCGACGTGTGGCTGTACCACAAGACCAGCCTGCGCGAACCCTACGACCGCCGACGCTCCCGGCGGCCGGACGTCGACGACGTGCTGCTCGTGAACACGCGTGGCGAGGTCACCGAGTCGACCATCGCCAACCTGGCGGTTCGACAAGGCGGGGTCTGGTGCACCCCGCCCGTGGAGTCGGGTCTCCTCCCGGGCACGCGGCGAGCCGCGCTGCTCAGGACCGGGCGCCTGGTCGAACGGCCGATCCCGGTCGAGGCGGCGCGAACGGCGGACGAGATCGCCCTCGTGAGCTCCCTTCGCGGTTGGAGACGGGCGGTGGTGGTGCCGTGAGCTCCCACGGGCGCTCGGATCGGGGGGTGACGACCGTTCACCTCGGTCAGTTCACGCGCGAGCACGCGAACGCCATCGCCGGCGAGCTCGAGCGGGCCGGGATCGTCTGGTGGTACAAGGAGCCCGGAGTGGTCAGCCGGATCTGGGAGCTCGGCGTGCGCCTGTTCGTGGATCGGAGTCGGCTGGAGGAGGCGCGTGAGATCGCCGCCCGGGTCGTGCGGGGCGGATCTGCTGCCGAGCCTCCAGGCGGCTGAGGCGGTCCGACCCCGCTAGGGCTCGTCGGAGGACCTTGGACGGTCGCCCGGCCACCGGTGGGGTCGCATCCGAACCTCCTCCAGGGGACACGCGCACAGCGGGCAGCAGGGAGGGTCCTCGTACACGAGCACCACCCGCTCGCAGAAGGGGCACTCGCCCTCCCGCATGGCGGGCGTCGGATCGGTGTCTGCTGGCATCCGCGAGGGTCGCGGTCGGGGGGAGCGGCCCTGCTTTGGTTGTCGGCGAGCCCCGCTCCGGGCTTTACCGGCCGCGACCGCGGGGCCGCCGGGCCCCGCCCTCAGGCGGCCTCCTTGCGGGACCGGCGCTTGCCACGCGCGACGTAGCTGTGCACCGGTTCGTGCTGCCAGCAGTACTGCCAGCGGTTGTAGATCGAGAGCTTGGTGGTGCATCCCTCGGCCGCGCACACGCGCCCCGAGGGGTAGGTTCGGTTGGCTCGCGGGACCTCGCGGACGCGGGCGCCGCGGAAGAGCGACTCCTCAGCCATGACCACGCTCCATGGATGTCGTCCGACCCTGCCCATCGCTACAGGGCCATCAGGTATTCGAACGCCTCCGGGGCGCGGTTCGTTCCCGATCGGCGAGATGGGGCGGCTCGAGCTCAGTCCGCCTCCAGGCGCTCGAGGAGCGCTCGCGTCGCCTGCGTGAGCTGGACCACCCGCGGGGTGAACCCCAGGTCCTCCCAAAACGTCATGGCCCCCTGGTTCGGAGCGAACGTCTTGAGCTCGACCCAGTCGACGTCGATGTCCGCGGCGAAGCGGGCGGCTTCCCTGACCAGCGCCCGCCCGACCCCCCGTCCCCGGTATCCGGCCCGGACCACGACCCCCGAGAGCTCCAGGGCCCGCTCGTCGGAGAACCGAGAGGGGATGCGAACCTCCCCGTAGGCCATTCCCACCACCTCGTCGTCGTCCTCCGCCACCAGCACGACGGAGTTCTCGTTGCCCATCGCCTGCCGATACTTCTCCCCGACCTCGTCGTAGAACCCCGGCCGGGGTGTGAACACCCGCCAGTCGCTCTGGAGCCGATCCAGCTCCTGGAACAGCGCCACCAGCGCCGGCACGTCCTCCGGCGTCGCGCGCCTGACCTTCACGCCTGCACCCCCACTACCTCTGCCGGAACACCGGGTCGCGCTTCTCGAGGAACGCGCGCATGCCCTCTTTCTGATCCTCCGTTGCGAACAGGTCGCGGAAAACCTCCCGCTCGACCTCCAGACCGCGCACCTGATCGCCCTGCGCGGCGGCGTTCAGGGCGATCTTTGCCGCCCGGTACGCGAGCGTGGGACCGCTCGCGTACCGGGCGGCCTCCTCCAGCGCGGTCGGGTACACCTCGGAGGGGGCCAGCACGCGGTCCACAAGACCGATCGCGTGCGCTTCCTCCGCCGTCACGATCCGGCCGGAGAAGATCAGGTCCCGGGCCCGCTGGAGGCCGATCAGACGGGGAAGCCGCTGGGTCCCGCCGGCGCCGGGAGCGATCCCCAGCCGGACCTCGGTCTGCCCGAGACGGGCGTCGGACGCCGCGAATCGAAAGTCCGCGCAGAGCGCGAGCTCGCACCCGCCGCCCAGCGCGTAGCCGTTGATCGCCGCGATCACGATCTTCGGGATGGCCTCGATGTGCCGGAGCGCGCTCTCGAGGGCTCCGACCACCGGCTCGATCTCCCTCGGGCCCAGGTCGGCGATCTCCCTGACGTCGGCCCCGGCGGCGAAGACCCGCTCGCCGCCCCAGATCACCACCGCCCGGATCGTGTCGTCGGCGCTCACCTCTCGCGCCGCGTCCCACAGGTCGAGGGAGAGCCGCTCGTTCATCGCGTTCGCGGGCGGGCGATCCAGCCTGATCGTGGCGACCTCGCCCCGTCGTTCGAGCCGTACGAACTCCGCCACCGTTCCTCCCGGTCCCGCGCGCACGGCGACCCGTCCCGTGGGCTCCGGGACCGCGCCTCCCCTCAATCTTTCCAGACCGACCCGGAGACCGCCTCGCCATCGCAAGGGCCGCCCGTACCCAGCCGCGGTGCCCGCCGGAGGTGATCTGCGCTCTTGCAGGTGCAAGTCCTTGCTAGAATTCGCTCGTGCACGCACCGGCCGACCTCGTGTCCACGCTTCGCGACCGCGGCCTGCGCATGACGCCCCAGCGCCTCGCGATCCTCTCGGCGATCATGCACACCCCGGGGCATATCTCCCCAACGGCGCTCGCCCGCCGCATCCAGGGCGAGATGCCGGGCGTGAACCCCTCCACGGTGTACCGGACGCTCGCGCTCCTCGAGGAGATCGGGGTCCTCGCGCACGCCCACCTGGAGGGCGGCGCGGAGTACCACCGTGCAGAGGAGGCCGGCCACGTGCACCTCACATGCTCCCGATGCGGAGCCGGCGACGACCTGTCGCTCGAGGAGGCCACGAGGCTGCAGGCGATGATCGAGGAGACCCACGGGTTCCATGCGGACCTCACGCACTTTGCGATCTCCGGCGTCTGCGAGACGTGCTGGAACTCGGTCGATCGCACCGGTCCCAAGCCCGCCCGCACCCGGTAGCGCTAGCCGACGTGCGCGCCCACCCCACCGACCACGTCGGTGGAGCCCGCCGACTCCAGAGCCTGAAGCCGGCGGCGCTTCAGAGCCGCCGTCCCCGCGAACGTCACCACGAACATCGCGCCGGCGACGAGCACGATCGTCGAGCCGCTCGCGATGTCGTAGTAGAAGGACAGGTACATCCCCACCACGCCCGCGACCGTTCCGAGCACCGTGGAGAGCGCCAGCATTCGGGCGAACGAGTCGGTGAGCAGTCGCGCGACCACGGGAGGGATGACCACCGTCGCGGCGATCAGCGTCACGCCGAGGATCTGCAGGGTTGAGATGATCGTCGCGGCGAGCAGAACGGAGAACAGGGCGTCCATCCTCCGCGAGGAGACCCCGTACGTGTCGGCGATCTCCGGATCGAACGTGACGAACAGAAGCGGCCGGTACCGAAGCAGGACGGCCGCCAAGCTGGCAATGCCGACGCCGACGAGCACCCAGATCTGCGAGGGCTGGACGCCTAGGATGTTGCCGAAGAGCGCCGCATCCAGGTTGACCGTGAAGCGGTTCACGCGGCTGATGAGGGCAACGCCCAGCGCAAACGAGATCGTGGTCACGATCCCGATGGCGGCATCGGCGCCGATCTTGCGACGGCGACCCACCCAGGTGATCAGCAGGGCGGAGACGAGACCCCACACCCCGGCACCCACGTAGTAGTTCACCTGCATCACGTAGGTCGCCACGGCTCCCCCAAAGATCGCGTGGGACAGGCCGTGGCCGATGTAGGACATTCGCCGGAGCACCACGAACACGCCGATGAAGCCGCACAGGGCCCCGGCGAGAGCACCCGCGACGAGCCCGTGGCGAAAGAACGCGTAGGACCAGGGCCCCGTAAGCCAGCTCATCCCGTTTGCCTCCGGACCGGTGCTGCTCCCTGCTCAGCCGGTTCGGCGTTGCCGCCCGCCCGATGGTCGGGCTCGCCGAAGTGCGCCGGGGGCGTGCCCTGCGGATGGGCCTCCGGGTCGTGCGCATCGCGCAGCGCGCCCGGCGCGTCTCCGATGAGCAGCATCCCGTCCCGCTCCACCACGACCATCTCGGCACCGTAGAGCTCGGCCAGCACCTCCGAAGTCAGTACCTCCCGGGGCGAACCCCTGGCGACGATGCGCCGGTTCATGCAGACCAGACTCGGAAGGTGCGTGGCGACCGCGTTCAGGTCGTGCGTCGTGAGCACGATCGCGATGCCCTCGTGGTTCAGCGAGTGCAGCAGGTGCAGGATGTCGTGGCGGGTCTTCACGTCGACCCCGCTCGTGGGCTCATCCAGCAGGAGCAGGTCCGGCCGTCGGAAGAGCGCGCGGGCGATGAACGCCCGCTGCTGCTGCCCCCCGGAGAGCGCGCGTATGTGCCGGTGCGCGAGGTCCCCGATTCCGAGCTTGTTCAGGAGGCGACGCGCCTCCAACCTCTCCTCGCGTGTCGCCCAGGGAGCGAGCGAGCGCTTGTCGGCGCGTCCGAGGAGCACGACCTCCTCGACGGTGATCGGGAACGACCAGTCGATGGTCTCGAGCTGCGGAACCACGCCCAATCGGATGCCGTTCCCGTTGGCGGCATCGCCGAATCGAATGGCTCCGGCCGTCGGCCTGACCGAACCTGCCAGCAGCCGGATGAGCGTGGTCTTGCCGGCACCGCTCGGACCCACGATCCCGAGGAAGGCGCCGGGTGAGATCTCGAGATCGATCCCGACCAGCGTCGGAGCCTCACCGTACGTGAAGGAGACGCCCCGGAGCTCGACCAGCGCTCGTGTCATGCCGGTCAATCGTAGGTGTTCGTGAAACGAACGGCATTCAGGGGCGTTGGATCCCCTCCCAGATCCGAGACCATCGTGCGAACGTCGTACAGCATCAGCCCAACGTAGGAGTGCTGGGGGTCGCCCGGGTTGCCCGGCAGATCGTCGTCCCGGAGGCTCGCCTCGTAGCGAGCCCCCGTCTCCTGCGCGATCTGATTCAGGACCGGGCTCGGGAAGACCTCTGACCCGAAGATCGCGGGAACGTGCGTCCGCCTGATCTGGTCGATGAGCCGCGCCACGTCCTGAGCGGAGGGCTCGGCGAAGTCCGACGGCTGGATCGCCCCAATGACCGTCATGCCGTACTGCCGAGCAAAGTAGGCGAACGAGTCATGATAGGTGAGAAGCTTTCGGTTTTGAGCAGGGATGGTGTCGATGGCCTGCTGGATCGCACGGTTCAGGGTCGCGAGCACCCTGAGGTAGCGAGCCGCGTTGGCCCGGTATGTGGCCGCGTGTGACGGGTCCACCTTGGAGAGCTCGTCACGCACCAGAGCCACGTACTTCATCGCGTAGACCACGTCCATCCACAGATGCGGGTTCGGGTGGCCCTCGGAACGGGGAAACGAGAAGTCGTACACGTACTGCTGCGGCGTGATCGTGTGGGGGCCAAGCAGGTAGATCACGGCTCCGTCCTTCTTGTTCGCCTCTGCAAGACGCAGGGTCGGGTCCTCGAGGTCGAGCCCGTTCAAGAAGATCACATCGGCCTGGGACAGGAGCTTGGCCGTCTCGGGCGTTGGCTCGAACGTGTGCGAGTCCACGCCCTCGGGGATCACCCCCTCGACCGTCGCGGCACGGCCGGCCACGTTTCGGACGAGATCCGTGATCGGTGAGACAGACGTGACCACCAGCAGTTTCGCGGATCCCGCGCCAGTCCCACCGGAGCAGGCGGGGGCAAGCACTCCAGCCAGCGTCAGCACGAGGGCGACCAGCGACCTGCGCACGCACCACCTCCAACGGACGGCAACGATCGATTCGGTAGCTACGGTATCAGGTATCTGCAAGATCTTGCAATAAAAGGGACCTGCACTTGATCTTGCAATACAAGGAACCTGCACTTGACTCCGGAGGTCGGCCCGGAGCCGGGCCGGCGCGACCGATCGGCCCGCGTCAAGCGGCGTCAAAAGCGCGGCGTCTCGACGTACTCCCCGAAGACCTCGCGCAGGGCGGCAACGATCTCGCCCTCCGTGCAGAGGGCTCTGGCGCATTCGACGAGCGGGGGGATCAGGTTGGCATCGCCCTCCGCGGCCCGGACCAGGAGCCCGAGGGCCTCTCGTGCGGCTCGGTCGTCGCGGGACGCCCGCAGCACCCGAACCCGCTCGCGTTGCTCCTCCTCGACCTCGGGACGGATCTCGAGGGTCTCGACCGGCTCCTCCTCGCGATCCACGTACCTCGTGACGCCCACCTTCACGAGCTCGCCCCGCTCGAAGCGCTTCTGCTCCCGGAAGGCCGAGTCGGCGATCTCCTGCTGGAAGTAGCCGCGCTCGATGCCCGCCAGTACGCCCTCGAGGACGGAGCCCCCACCCATCTGCTCGATCCGCCTGAGCTCCTCGTTCGCCCGCGCCTCCATCCGGTTCGTGAGCGCCTCGACGAAGTACGAGCCGCCCAGCGGATCGATCACGTCGGCCACCCCGGTCTCGTACGCGATGATCTGCTGGGTCCGGAGCGCGAGCTTGGCGGCGGCCTCGGTCGGCAGGGCCAGGACCTCGTCGAGCGCGTTGGTGTGGAGCGACTGGGTGCCGCCGAGCACCGCCGCGAGGGCCTCGATCGCGGTGCGCACCACGTTGTTCATCGGCTGCTGGGCCGTGAGAGAGACACCCGCCGTCTGCGTGTGGAACCGCAGCCGCATCGACGCCTCGTCTCGTGCCCCATACCGCTCCCGGAGCCGGTGCGCCCAGATGCGACGAGCAGCGCGGTATTTGGCGATCTCCTCGAAGACGTCGATGTGGGCGTTGAAGAAGAACGACAGCTCTCCGGCGAACCGGTCGACGTCGAGCCCACGATCGAGTCCGAGCTCCACGTACGCGAATCCGTCGGCGAGCGTGTACGCGAGCTCCTGCCAGGCCGTCGCTCCGGCTTCCCGGATGTGGTAGCCGGACACGCTGATCGGGTGGAACTTCGGCGTTCGCTCAGCACAGAACTCCATCAGGTCGCCGATCAGCCGCAAGTGCGGGCGGGGCGGGAAGATCCACTCCTTCTGCGCGATGTACTCCTTGAGGATGTCGGTCTGAAGCGTTCCGTCGAGCCGATCCCACGGCACACCCTGTCGTTCGGCCGTCGCCAGGAAGAAGGCGAACACGATCGCCGCTGGGCCGCTGATCGTCATCGACGTGGAGATGTCGCCGAGCGGAATCCCGTCGAACAGCTCCTGGAAATCCAGGAGCGAGTCGGTCGCGACGCCGCACCGACCGACCTCTCCCTCGCTCCGTGGATCGTCGGAGTCCCGGCCCATCAGCGTGGGCATGTCGAACGCGACCGACAGTCCGCCCTGGCCCTGAGCCAGAAGGAAGCGATACCGGGCGTTCGTCTCGCGCGGCGTGCCGAAGCCCGCGAACTGGCGCATCGTCCACAGGCGCCCGCGGTACATGCTCGGGTAGATCCCGCGGACGAACGGATACCGGCCGGGGTCCCCGAGATCGCGCTCGTAGTCGAGGTCCGCCACGCTCGTCTCGTCGTACAGGGGCGCGACCGGCTCGCCCGAGAGCGTGGCGACCTCGTCCTCCGGCCTGTCGGATGAGCGGCGAGCGCTCACAGCTCCACCCGCGGTTCGCCGGCCTCCGTCGACGCCACACCGGCCACCAGCGTCGCCGCGGCCGTGATCGGGTCCGTCCGGCGATGCACGAGCTCCTCCACGAGCGCGCGATCGGCCTCCAGGCGCCGCCGGACGAGCTCGCGGATCCGTTCGCCGGCGAGCGCCGCCACCTCGCGCACCAGCCGCTCGCGCCGCCGCTCCTCGATCCGGCCCGTGGCCTCCGCGTGCTGCCGGTGCCGAGCGATCGCCTCCCAGAGCTCCCGGACGCCCGCCCCCGTCGTCGCGCAGGTCGACACGACGGGCGGCGCCCAGTCGAGCGGGGGTCCCATGCGGATCATCTGCTCGAGGTCGCGCACGGCCGCGGAGGCCCCGTCGCGGTCGGCCTTGTTCACGACGAACACGTCCGCGACCTCCAGGATCCCCGCCTTGGCCACCTGCACGGCATCGCCCCACCCCGGCGAGACGACGACCAGCGTGGTGTCGGTTGCGGCGGCAACCTCGACCTCGGCCTGTCCCACGCCCACCGTCTCGACGATCACGAGATCCGCCCCGGCGGCATCCAGGATCCGCACCGCCTCGGGGGCCGCAAGCGCCATCCCGCCGAGGTGACCACGCGTGGCCATCGATCGGATGAACACACCGGGATCGGTCGCGTGCTCCTGCATCCGCAGCCGGTCGCCGAGCAGCGCGCCGCCCGAGAACGGAGAGGTCGGATCGACGGCGAGCACCGCCACCGTGAGCCCGAGCTGCCTCGCGTGGCCCACCAGCGCGCCGGCGAGCGTCGACTTGCCCACCCCGGGGGACCCCGTCAGCCCCACCGTGTACGCGCGGCCGGTGTGGGCATAGAGCTCGGCGGAGATCTCGGCCAGCCCCTCGGCGCCGTCCTCCACCATCGAGATCGCCTGGGCGATCGCCCGCCGGTCGCCGGACAGGATGCGCTCCGTGAGATCCACGACGGCAAGGGTACCCGCCGTGACCGTACGAGGGGAGCGCCCAGCCTCGGATCAGACGACCGAGAGGAGCCTGGACAGACGCCGGAGCTTGCCGGGGTGGAGCAGCAGGCCCGAGACGACGATCTCGCGCCGCAGGAGCTTGCCGAACACCCGCCGCCCGGCCGGGGTCAGGGGATCCGGGAACCCAAGTCGCAGCGGCACCGACGAGAGGAGGAGGAGCGCGTCGGAGCCGGCTCGCACCCGCAGGTGGGGGCGCCCGTTGGCGCCGAGGTCGTTCGCCACCGTCACCCCGCCCGGCGAGAGGTGCACCGACGCAGTGACCTCGGCGTCGGGCGCCTCGAGGTCGATCACCGCGGGCTTCAACAGCGATCGGCGGCGGGGGTGACGTTCGAGGTTCGCCGCGATCAGCTGACCCAGCATCCACGCCAGGCCGTTCGGCTCGGGGTCGGCGAACCGGACGGTCACGGCACGAGCAGCACCTTCGTGGCCCGGTGCGAGTCGAACAGCGCGTAGCCCTCCGCCGCCCGGTCGAGCGGCAGCCGGTGCGAGACGATCGGCAGGGGATCCATTCGACCGGCGAGCAGCTCCTCCAGCGCCCGCTCCCACCACGCGTGCACGGGGCAGATCCCCGCGAAGCGGATATCGAGGGCGCGGGTCCACCAGACCCCGAGCGGGACCAACTCCGACTCCCCCGTGTACATCCCAACCACGGTCACCCTTCCACCGCGACGAACCACATCGAGGGCCGTCGCGAACGCGCTCGGGCTGCCGACCGCTTCGAGGACCACGTCGGCCCCGCGGTCGCCCGTTCGCTCGGCCACCGCCGTGTGCGGGTGCTGTCGCGAGACGTCGATCGCTGCGCCGCCGGCGCGCTCGGCGAGGGCGAGGCGGTCGGGCTCGCGGTCCAGCGCCAGCACCTCGGACGCTCCTTGGGCACGGACGGCCTGGATGCAGAAGAAGCCGACCGGGCCCGCACCCACCACCGCCACAACCTCGCCGGGCCGGACCCCGGAGATCGCCGCCGCGTAGTACCCGGTCGTCAGGGTGTCGCCCAGGAATAGCGCTCGCTCGTCGTCGAGCTCGGGAGGCACCGCGAGCAGGTTGGTGTCGGCGTAGGGCACCCGGACGAGCTCGGCCTGCGCGCCGCCGAGCCCGCCGCCGAAGATCCCGGCGCCGAGGTTGCGGAACTCCTCGCACAGGTGCGTCTCGCCCCGCCGGCAGAACCAGCATCTGCCGCAAACGACGTCGAAGGCCACGACGACCCGATCCCCGGGGCGGAAGCGCTCGATCTCCGGCCCGACCGCCTCGACCACGCCCACCGCCTCGTGGCCGATCGTCTCCCCCGGGTCGAGCGGGGCCTTGCCGTGGAGGAAGTGGAGGTCCGACCCGCAGATCGCCGAGGTCGTGACCCGGACGATCGCGTCGGTGGGCTCCTCGAGACGCGGGTCCGGAACCGAGTGGACCGCGACCCGGCCGACCCCCTCGTAGACGACGGCCCTCATCCGTGCTCCGGTCGGCCCTCGACACTTTGGGCCGGCTGCTCGTCGAGGAACTCAGTGGGGACGCCCATCGTGAGATGCACCAGCTCGTTCGCCGCCCGGACGTATCGAATGATGGTCGGAAGGTCACCCTGGAGCTTGAGCTTGCCCTGCATCATGCCCTTGATGGGATCGAGGTCGCCGGCCAGCACCTGCTTCCATCTGGTGTACGGCGCCCGGATCACGTAGCGGGCCGCGGCCCCCTCCTCCCCGTCCACAATCCGGGCCGCCCGACACTCGCCGTGCCACAGGTCGAGCCAGGCCCAGATGTCGCGCGGCACGCCCCGATCCGGCTCCGCCTCGAACACGAAGGAGATGTCGCCCTCCCAGTCCGCCGCCGCAGCCCGGTAGTCAGCAGAGTCGTTGATGCGCTCCCGGTACAGGGCCAACCACGCATCGCTCGGAAAGACCGCCACGTCCGCACCCCCGATCCTCGACCGATTCCCCCACCGCCCCGACCTCCGTCACTTCACGGCGAAGATCAGGATCAATCCGATCACGTTGAACGTCGCGTGGGCGACCATGTCGGCCAGCACGTTGCCGCGCCGATCGTACAGGTACGCAAGGGCGATCCCCGTCACCATCATCACGCTCATGAGCATTAGGCTGTCGAGCGCCGGCGCCGGAACGTAGTGGATCAGCCCAAACGCCAGCCCGGAGCCGACGGCGCCCACGGCGAACCCGTACCGGTCCCGGAGCGACCGGAACAGGATCCCCCGGAAGAACAGCTCCTCGTGGACCGGCGCGACGACGACCGCGTACACGACCGAGACGCCGACGCCGACCGCCGACAGATGGGCGGGCAACTGCCGGGGCGCCTCGATCCGATGGCCCGAGAGCGCCTGGAACAGCACGGTGATCGCCGTGCCGACCCCGAGCACGATCACCGGATACAGCACCAGACCGAAGGTCGCACCGGCGCCAACCTCCGGCCAGATCCTCGACGGAAACCCGATCGCCCCTCTCCACTCTGGATGGAAGCGTGAGAGCCAGAACAGCAGGATCCCGACGTTCAGCACGGCGATCGCGGCCGAGGCCACGAGGTTCGCGAGCCCGGCCGGGTGGATCGCCTCCAGCAGGGGAAGCGTGACGAACGAGCTCGCGAGGATCGCAAGGACGTAGACGCCGACGGCCTCCCACCAGCGCCAGGTGGAGCGAGGTCGCTGGAACGCGGAGCCGACGCCGTCGACGGGTCGATCCGGTCGGGGGGGCACGCGGTCGCTCATTCGACCCCCATCATCCCCGCTGGGTCGGCAAGAGACACATACAGGAGCCCTCCAAGCCCGAGCCCGAAGGCCAGGCCGAGGGCCGCCGGCCAGCTGTCGTTCACCGGGATCGCGACGACGCCGGCGAGAAGCGTGACGAGGAGCGCGTCGCGCCAGGCCGGGTGGCGTCGGAGCGACTCACGGACGGGCGCCGGCGGACGGACGACGGCCAGCAGCGCGACCCCGAGCCCCACGACCGGGATCGCCGCAAAGGGGTTGCTCAGGATCAGCCGCCAGCCGACCAGCGTGCGGTCGACGAACGTCCGCCAGATCCCGGACAGGGACCTGCCGGTCGTCTCCTCGAACCGGGTGATGTGCGTGGGCGCCGACGTCAGATAGCGGTGCGAGAGCAGGACGATCGCGGTTCCGACCACCACGACTCCCGCGGCGCCGAGCACGCCTCGCAGGTCGAAGCGGCCCCCAGGCCGGATCGCCCACCACAGGCCAGCCGCCGCGAACAGCGTGATCGAGCCCCCGAGGTTCGCACCCGCGAACGGCAGGCCGGCGAGGAACGCCACGAGCATGACGAGGATCGTCCCAGCGAGCCTCGAAAGGCGGGCCGCCGCGAACAGGGAGGCGCCGACGAGCAGCCCGATGAACGCGTTCGGCAGGCCGAAGAACCGCCCGCCGTCGAGCTCGGATCCGCCCAGGAACGGCGTCAGCGCGGCCGTCCAGCCGACGGCCGCCTCGAGGAGGAAGTACGCGAGGACGGCCCATCCGATCGCCGCGGGAGCGAGCAGCAGGTCGCGGCGCGCGAGCGGCGCGAACGCCGCGGTCCCGACCGCGGTCACGGCGACCACGAACGGAACCACCGTCGCGTACGATAACGTCCGCAGGTGACCGGCCGCGAGGAGCCCGACCGCGAGCGCCGGCACCGACATCGCGAGCCACGCACCCGCTCGCGCGAGCCGGGCGCCGACGCGCCGGCGCATCGCCAGCACTCCGACCCCGAACAGACCGGCGAGCGTCACGTACAGTCCGGCGGCCGTCTGCACGGGCACCGTCATCCGACGCATCGCGAGGTACCGGACATGCAGGTCGAACGGCGCCGGTTGGTCGACGATCCGGATCGGCTCGCCGTCGTCGGCACCCGGGTACCGCCCACCGAAGATCGCGGCGATCGTCGGAGCGAGATCGAGCTCGGTGACCACCCCCACGCGCCGTGTGGAGTCGGAGGTCAGGGCGCGGGCGGGACCTCCGCTCGCGAGCAGGTGCCGCCCCGACGCGAACACGATCGGATGGAGCTCGTCCCCGGCCCCGACCATCCCAGCGGAGGACGTGGTCGAGACGATGAGAACCGTCACGAGCCGGGAGCCGTCCGACGCCGCCCGGATCACTCGCCCGATCTCCCGATCGGCCGCCTCAAGCGCCACCGACCGTCTCGGTCCCGCGACCGGAACGATCAGACGCGCCCCGCCCGCGTTGGGTGCCAGGCTCTGCCAAACCGTCCGCACGTCGAATGACGTGCGCGAATCGAGCGTCATCAGTCCCGCCCCGCCCTCGTGGGCCAGCCGGCGCACGTTCGGAAGGGCGAGCAGGTCCTCGAACGAAGCGTGCTCCACGTCGAACACGGCGAGCCAACGATCGGGCGCCGCGGCCGCCGAGGGGGGACGGATCAGCAGACCGGTGAAGAGCAGCAGGGCGAGCGCGGCGCCGCGTCGGGCCCTCGTCACGACAGGGCCGGGGTGCGCTCCCGCTCCCTGCGGACCCTGGCCCCGAGCGCCGTCAGCTTGGCCTCGAGGTCCTGGTAGCCGCGGTCGACGTGGTACATGTCCTCGATCTCGGTGACCCCGTCGGCGGCGAGGGCGGCGATGACCATCGCGGCCCCAGCCCGGATGTCGAGCGCGCGCACCGGCGCCGAGGAAAGCCGGGGTACGCCGCGGATCACGGCGTGGTGACCCTCGGTTCGGATGTCCGCGCCCATGCGGTTCAACTCGTCGACGAACATGAACCGGCTCTCGAACACGTTCTCGGTGACGATGCTCGTTCCGTCTGCGGTGGACAGCAGCGCCATCATCTGCGGCTGCAGGTCGGTCGGGAAGCCAGGGTACGGAAGCGTCACGAAATCCACGGCCCGCGCGCGTCCGTCGAGCCCCACCGCGATCCCGCCCTCGGTCACGATCACGTCGGCGCCGAGCTCCGCGAGCTTGGAGAGCACGAGGTCGAGGTGGTCGCCGCGAGCCCCCTCGAGCACGACGCGTCCGCCCGTGGCGCACGCCGCGATCGCGAACGTGCCCGCCTCGATCCGGTCGGGGATCACCGTGTGCTCGACCGGCGTGAACCCGTCCGTTCCCTCGATCTCGATCGTGGGCGTCCCGACGCCGTCGATCCGCGCTCCCATCCCGATCAGGAAGTCGGCGAGGTCGACCAGCTCGGGCTCGCGGGCGGCGTTCTCGATCACCGTCGTCCCGCGCGCCGAGACGGCGGCCATCATCACGTTCTCGGTCGCGCCCACGCTCGGAAAGTCCAGGGAGATGACGGCCCCGCGCAGCCCGGACGCCGCCGCCTCCAGGAACCCGTGGGCCGACACGAACGTCGCCCCCATGCGCTCGAGTCCCCGGATGTGGAGGTCGATCTTGCGCGAGCCGATGTTGCAGCCGCCGGGCATCGCCACGCGCGCCCGGCCGAACCGAGCGAGCAGCGGGCCCAGCACGAGAATCGACGCCCGCATGCGGCTCACGAGCTCGTAAGGCGCCTCCACCGAGCGAACGTCCGTCGCGTCCACCTCGACGGTGTCGTCGTACCACCGCACCTCGGCGCCGAGGTGCTCGAGCACCTCCGACATCGTCAGGCAGTCCTGGATACGCGGGACGTTGTGGATCGCGCTCCGACCCGAGGCCAGGAGCGAGGCGGCGAGCAGCTTCAGCGCCGAGTTCTTGGCACCCGCGATCCGCACGCTTCCCGAGAGCCGGGTTCCGCCCGTCACCAGCAGTCGATCCATGGGCATCCCGATTGTAGGGTGGGTCGCCGGCGCGGCCACTCAGCCGCGCAGATCGAGCCGCGCGAGCGCCTTCGCGAGCTCCGCCCGGGCGGCGGCGTGCCCGGTCTCCTCCAGCTGCCGCCGCGCTGCCTCCGCGCGGAACTCCGCCGCGCGCACGTCGATCTCGTGGGCCAGCTCCGCGTGCTCGGCCAGGACGTCGACCCGGGTGGTCCCGCCCTCGGTCGTGACGTGGAGGAACCCGCCGTCCTCGACCGCCGACTCCCACGTGCCGTCCGGCCGCTGGATCCGGAGCGCTCCGATCGCGAGCCGCACCAGCAGCGGCGCGTGACCCGGCAGGATGCCGACCTCGCCCTCGACGCTGCGGGCGACGACCATCTGCGCCTCGCCCGTCCAGACCTCCCGCTCGGGCGTGACGACGTGGACCTCGAGCGACACCTAGGCGGCCTCCCGCTCGATGCGCTTGGCCTGCTCGACGGCCTCCTCGATCCCCCCGACGAGGAAGAACGCCTGCTCGGGGAGGTGGTCGTACTCGCCATCGCACAGCGCCTTGAACGAGGCGATCGTCTCGTCGATCGGCACGTACTTGCCGGGGATGCCGGTGAACTGCTCGGCCACGAAGAACGGTTGCGAGAGGAAGCGCTGGATCCGCCGCGCCCGGGCGACGATCACCTTGTCCTCCTCCGACAGCTCGTCGACGCCGAGGATCGCGATGATGTCCTGGAGATCCTTGTTGCGCTGCAGGATCTCCTGAACCCGACGCGCGACCTGGTAGTGCTCCTCACCGACGTACCGCGGGTCCAGGATCCGGCTCGTGGAGTCGAGCGGGTCGACCGCCGGGTAGATGCCGAGCGCCGCGATCTCCCGTGAGAGCACGGTCCGGGCGTCCAGGTGGGCGAACGCCGCGTGCGGCGCCGGATCGGTGATGTCGTCGGCCGGCACGTAGATCGCCTGGAGGGACGTGATCGAGTGCCCCTTGGTCGAGGTGATCCGCTCCTGCAGCTCCCCCATCTCGTTCGCGAGCGTCGACTGGTAGCCCACGGCCGACGGCATCCGCCCCAGCAGGGTCGAGACCTCGGACCCCGCCTGCGTGAACCGAAAGATGTTGTCGATGAACAGCAGCACGTCCTTGCGCTCGACGTCGCGGAAGTACTCCGCCATCGTGAGGGCGGACAGGGCGACCCTCAGACGCACGCCGGGGGGCTCGTCCATCTGCCCGAACACGAGCACCGTCTTCTCGATCACGCCGGTCTCGGTCATGTCGAGGAACAGGTCGTTGCCCTCGCGGGTGCGCTCGCCCACACCGGCGAAGACCGAGACGCCGCCGTGCTGCTCCGCCTGGCGGCGGATCATCTCCTGGATGATCACGGTCTTGCCCACCCCGGCCCCGCCGAACATCCCGATCTTCCCGCCCTGGACGTAGGGCTCGAGCAGGTCGATCACCTTGATGCCGGTCTCCAGCATCTGGCTCTTCGGCTCCAGCTCCTGGAACGGCGGCGGGTCCCGGTGGATCGGCCACCAGTCGCTCGGGCGGATCTGGTCGGGCGTGGTGTCGAGCGGCTCGCCGATCACGTTGTAGACGTGTCCGAGCACCCCTTCGCCGACGGGAACCCGGATCGGCGCGCCGGTGTTCTCCACCTCCGCGCCGCGGACGAGCCCGTCGGTCGGTCGCAGTGCGATCGCGCGCACGGTCGAGTCGCCGACGTGTTGCGCGACCTCGCACGTGATCACCGAGGTGTTGCCGTCCAGGGTCACCTTCACCTTGAGCGCGGTGTTGATCTCGGGCAGGGCCTCCGGCGGGAACTCCACGTCCACGACCGGGCCGATCACCCGGACCACGCGTCCGGCGGGGCGTTCGCTCTCAGTCATCCCTCACTCTCCCGATGCCTGGGCGAGGGCCTCGGCCCCGCCCACGATCTCCATGATCTCCGACGTGATCTCGTCCTGACGAGCCCGGTTCGCCTGACGGGTGAGAACCTTGATGAGCTCCTCCGCGTTGTCCGTCGCCGCCTTCATCGCGCGGCGGCGTGCGGCGTTCTCCGACGCCGCCGACTCGAGCAGCGCCGCCCAGACCTTGGTCACGACGTACTGCGGCAACAGCTCGCCGAGGATGACCGCCGGCTGGGGCTCGAACAGGTACTCGGGGTGGGGCTTCCCGAGTTCCCGGCGGACGACCTCGTGCGGCGGGATCGGCAAGAAGCGCTGATGGGTCGCCCGCATCGAGAACGCCGACCGGAAGTGCGTGAAGACCGCGTGCAGCTCGTCGATCCGGGCTTCGGCGAAGTCCCGAATCAGGCGATCCCCGATCTCCTCCGCCGCGGAGTAGGTGGGCACCTCGCTGATCCCCGTCCACGACGCCGCCAGCGGGACCCCGTGGAACCGGAAGTACGACTGACCCTTCTTGCCGACCACGTAGAGGACGGCCTCCAGGCCACGTCCCCGAACCTCCGCGACGACCTCCTCCGCCCGTCGGAGCGCGTTGGCGCTGTACGCTCCGGCGAGCCCGCGGTCGGACGTGACCACGAAGACTCCGACGCGTTCGGGGGCCTCCCGGATCTCGAGCAGCGGGTGCGAGAGCGAGCCAACCTGTCGGGCAACGTCCTCCATCGCCCGGGTGAGCAGCTCGGCGTAGGGGCGTGCGGCCTCGACCCGCTGCTGCGCCCTCACGATGCGGGAGGCGGCGATCAGCTCCATCGCGCGTGTGATCTTCATGGTCGACTGGACCGACCGGATCCGGCGACGGATGACGCGGAGCTTGGCGCCCATGCGCTATCCGGGGAACGGGGCGCCCGACTCGCCGATCGGACCTGCCTTGCGGGCGAAGTCCGCGCGGAGCTCCTCCGGCGAGGGCTCGGGCGGCGGCTCCTCGCCCTCCTTCGAGAGCCGCTCCCAGCCGATCTCCCTCGCCGGCGGCTCGCCGGGTTCGACGCCGCTCGCCGTCGGTGCGAACCCCCGCTTGAACGCATCGACCGCCTCGCGCAGAGCCGACTCGGCCTCGTCGGAGAGGTCGCCGGTGGTTCGGATCCCCTCCAGGATCTCGGGGTTGCGGGTCTCCAGGTAGTCCGAGAACTCCTCGACGAATCGGCGGGCGTCCTCGACGGGGTACTCGTCCAGGTGGCCCCCGGTCGCCACCCAGATGTAGACGACCTGCCGCTCGACCGGGACCGGCCGGTACTGTGGTTGCTTGAGCACCTCGACGACTCGCGCCCCTCGCGCGAGCTGTTGCTGGGAGGCCTTGTCCAGCTCCGAGCCGAACTGCGCGAAGGCCTCGAGCGCGCGGTACTGCGCGAGGTCGAGCCGGAGGCGTCCCGCGACCTTCTTCATGGCCTTGATCTGGGCGTTCCCGCCGACTCGCGAGACGGAGATCCCGACGTTGATCGCCGGACGCACGCCGGCGAAGAACAGGTCGGGCTCCAGGTAGATCTGCCCGTCGGTGATCGAGATCACGTTGGTGGGGATGTACGCGGAGATGTCGTTCCCCTTGGTCTCGATGATCGGCAGCGCGGTGAGCGAGCCACCCCCGAGAGCGTCCGAGAGCTTGGCGGCGCGCTCCAGCAGGCGCGAGTGCAGGTAGAAGACGTCGCCCGGATAGGCCTCGCGCCCCGGCGGGCGTCGGAGCAGCAGCGAGAGCGTCCGGTACGCCGTCGCCTGCTTGGAGAGGTCGTCGTAGATGACCAGCGCGTGCTCGCCCTTGTACATCCAGTAGGCGCCGAGGGCGGCGCCCGCGTAGGGAGCGATGTACTGGAAGGGGGCGGGGTCCGCCGCCGTGGCGTTCACGATCACCGTGTAGTCCATGGCACCGTGCTCCCGAAGCGTCTCCTCCACCTCGCGGACGGTGGAGCCCTTCTGGCCGACCGCCACGTAGATGCACTTGACCTGGCGGTCCGTACCCCAGAGCTCGCGCTGGGCGATGATCGTGTCGACCGCGATCGCGGTCTTGCCCGTCTGCCGGTCGCCGATGATCAGCTCGCGCTGTCCTCGTCCGATCGGCGTCATCGCGTCGATGGCCGTGATGCCGGTCTGCAACGGCTCCTTGACCGGCTGTCGGGCGACGACGGACGGCGCCTGGATCTCGAGCGCCCGCGTCTCGGTCGCGTTGATGGGACCCTTGCCGTCGATCGGCCGACCGAGCGCGTCGACCACCCTGCCGAGGAACGCATCCCCAACCGGCACCGAGAGGATTCGTCCGGTCTGCTTGACCAGGTCACCTTCCTCGATGTGGGAGGCGTCGCCCAGGATCACGCAGCCGATCTCGTCGAGGTCGAGGTTGAACGCGAGACCCAGCACCCCACCCGGGAACTCGAGCAGCTCGTTCGCCATCGCCCGGGGCAGACCCTTCACGCGGGCGATGCCGTCGCCCGCTTCGACCACCCGGCCGACTTCCTCGCGCTCGACCGACGGCTTCCAGCTCTCGACGTTCCTGCGGAGCGCCTCCGCGATGCTCTCGGGATCGATTGTCAACGCCATCCGCCCATGTGCTCCTCGTCGCTCACGCGCCGGCCAGGCGCTCTCGAACGTCCATCAGGCGTCCGCGGATGGACCCGTCGAACACCTCGTCGCCGACCCTGGCGACGATCCCGCCGATGATGCTCGGGTCGACGACGACCTTCACCTCCACGGTCCGGCCGGTCGCCCTCGAAAGGGCAGCCGCCAGCCGCTTGCGGTGCTCCTGGTCCAGCGGGACCGCCGAGCGAACCTCCGCCAGCACGTGCTGCTGGTGCTCGGCCGCGATCCGAGCCAGCGCCTCGACGATCCGCGTCAGCTGGCGCGCGCGGCCCTGATCGATCAGGAACCCCAGGATGTTCACCGTCTGCGGGTTCGCGCGCTCCCCGAGCAGGTCGCGGACCAGGCCCTTCTTGTTCTCCGCCGGGAGCGACGGATCCGTGAGCGCCTCGCGGAGCTCCGTTCGGGTCTCGAGAGCCTTTGCGAACGCGTACAGCTCGTCCTCCACGGCGAACAGCTCGCCCTCGGCCTGAACCACCTCGAACAGCGCCCGGGCGTATCCCTCGACCAGCGCGTCCTGCTCAGCCGGCACTCCGACCCTTCCCGTTGCCCGAGCCGGCGACCTGCTCGATGTACTCCTCGATCAGACGCCGGTGCGCGGCATCGTCGAGCTCCTTCTCCACCACCCGGCTCGCCAGATCGACCGCGAGCTGCCCGACCTGCGAACGCAGCTCGTCGAAGACCCGGTCGCGCTCGGCCCGGATCTCCTCCTGGGCGCGGGCGATCGTCGCCTGCGACTCCTGCTCCGCCCGGGCCTGCAGGTCCCGGCGGAGCTGCTCCGCCGTGCGCCGGGCCTCCTCGATGATTCGGTTGGCCTCCGCCCGCGCCCCCGCAAGCTGCGCGCGGTAGTCGGCCAGCTCGCTCTCGGCCTCCGATCTGGCCCGCTCCGCCCGCTCGAGGTCGCCCTGGATCTTGGCCGTCCGCTCCTGCAGCATGCGGTTGATCACGGGAAACGCGAACCTCGCGAGGACCACGAACACCAGCAGGAACGCGAGCGAACCGTAGATCAGCTCCGCGGGGTCGGGCAGGATCGGGTTCGGCGCCTCTTCGGCAGCGAGCACCAGCGCGTGCAGCATGCCGTCCTCCTACTTGACAATGAAGGAGAGCACGAACCCGAACAGGGCGAGCGCCTCGACGAACGCGATACCAAGGAACATCGTGGTCCGGACCATGCCGGCCGCCTCGGGCTGTCGAGCCATCGCCTCGACCGACTTGCCCACGAGGAAGCCGATACCGATGCCGGGACCGATGGCGCCCAGGCCGTACACGAGGCCCTTGCCGATGGGCGTGCCGATGTTCGTCGCCGCCTGGGCGAGCAGACCGAACAGGTGCGTCATGTGGTTCCTCCTCCTAGTGCTCGGGGTGGATGGCCCCGGCGAGGTACACGGCGGTCAGGATGGTGAAGATGTACGCCTGCAGCACCGCGACCAGGATCTCGAACGCGGTGATGAACGTGCCGAGCGCGAACGACGCGACGGCGAAGGGGATCGTCGCGAGCTTCCACTGCAGGTACCAGGTGCCCAGGAAGAAGATCGCTAGGATCAGGTGGCCGGCGATCATGTTGGCCGCGAGTCGGACGGACAGCGTGAGCGGTCTGACCAGGAACGTCGAGACGAACTCGATCGGGGTCACCAGGACGTAGAGCGCCGGCGGCACGCCGGCCGGGAACAGATTGTTCTTCAGGTACCGCCACCCGCCCTGCTTGACGATGCCCACGATGTTGAACAGGAACCAGACGAGCACCGCGAGGAACAGCGGGATGGCCATCCGCGAGGTCGTCGGGAACTGGATGCCCGGGATCACCTCGAAGGTGTTGTTCACCCAGATGAAGACGAACATCGAGGTCAGGAACGGGACGAACGGCAGCCCCTCCGGTCCGATGACCTCCATGACGATGCCGTTTCTGATGAAGTCGACGAGAGCCTCGACCGCGTTCTGAAGGCCGCGCGGGACGAGACCCGGCCTCCGGAAGGCGAGCAAGAAGACCGCGAGGATGAGTACGACGGACGCCAGCATCCAGAACGAGACGCGCGTCACGCAGTAGGAGCCGCTGCCGAACAGGCAGTTCTTCGTGTAGTCGAAGATCTCGGTCCCCGGCGGCTGAAACGGCTCGGGCGGCCTCGACATCGCAGCGACCACGGCTCCGAGCACCCGACTCAGCCCTCCCGCACCGCCAGGGCCCCCGCGGCCCGTTCCGCGACCGGGTCGGGCGGAATCTGGAGGGCGCCGCCCAGCCCGCGAAGGACGAGCCGCGTCTCGAAGGCGAGCAGCAGCAGCGTGGCCGGCACGACCGCGAGCCCGAAGGCGAGCGGCGAGAACCACGGTACGGCGTTCAGGGCGAACATCACGCCCAGCAGGACGCCGAGGCGAACGACGAACCCGCCGAGGGCGACCGCCTGCACCACGGCGATCGAGACCCGCGACGCCCAGGACAGCGAGAGGCCGTGCGCGGCGAAGTTCGCGATCACCAGCGCGACCCCGATCGCCGCCGAGGCCCCTCCGCCGGGTCCGCCGATCACCCAGCCGGCACCGGCCGCCACGAGGAAGGCAGGGATCGAGGGCCCGAGGGCCCTCAGCACCAGCTCCCGTTCGGGTCGGTCAGCGCTGTCTGCCATACCTCACGTACACCACGTAGATGGAGGTCGAGGCGCCGACCACCATCCCGATCGGCAGGAACAGCCACTCGAACCCGAGCCACCGATCCAGGAGGAAGCCGAAGCCGCCCCAGACGAGGATCCCGGACGCGAGCGTCCCGATGACGCTCCACGCCGCGCCCATGCCACCCCAAGCATCCCCGTGTCCTCCGGCCATGGGCGCGCGCAGTATAGCCGGGTCCTCCGCAGCGCGTCAAAGGCCGCGTTCGACGTTTCCGCAGGTAGAAGGGCCTTTCTGAGCGATTCTCGGTCGGGCTTGTGAAGGATTTCACGATCGCGGCCCCGCCGAAGGAGGCTCAGGCGCCGGATGCGCGATACGCGCGAGCGGCTCGCTCCCGCCTCCACTGCAACAGGACGTTGATGACGGCCGCCGTAACGCCGACCGTGAAGATGAACGTCCCCATGACGAACACCTGCGGGGGCGTGCCGACTTTCACCGCGCCGAAGACCCAGAGCGGAAACGTGACCGAATTGCCCGACACGAACGTGGACGTGATGAAGTCGTCGATCGAGAGCGCGAACGCGAGCAGCCCCCCGGCCAGGATGCCCGGGGCGATCAGGGGCAGCGTCACCGTCCAGAACGTGACCCACGGCGTCGCGCCGAGGTCCTGCGCCGCCTGCTCCACGGCCATGTCGAACCCCGACAGGCGGGCACGAACCGTGATGGCCACGTAGGCGATGCTGAACATGACGTGGGCGATGAACAGCGTGAGGAAGCCGCGCGGAAGATTCAGGGTGATGAACAGGCCGAGCAGCGAGGCGCCGAGCACGATCTCGGGCGCCGCGATGTTGAGGAACAGGATCTGCTCGGTCACGACCTTTCCGCGGAACTTGTAGCGAACCAGGGCGAGCGCGAGCAGGGTGCCGAGCACCGTCGCGGTGACCGCGCTCGAGAACGCCAGCTTGAGCGACAGGAAGAAGGCCGGGGTCAGCCCGGGGATCTGGTTCCACTCCTGGTACCACTGGGTGGTGAAGCCCTGCCACTTGAAGGTGACGTTCGGCAGGTGCGAACGCGAGACGTTGAAGCTGTACAGGATCATGATGCCGATCGGGATCAGCAGGTAGAGGATCACGGCCGCCGAGTACGTGGGCAGCACGAACGAGGTCCAGCGCCGGCGAGCGCCCCGCGCCGGCGGCCGGGTCAGGGACCCGGACCGAGGTTCGGTGGTCGCGATGGCACTCACACGTACTCCTCGATCGTGCGCGAGCCCAGCACCCGTGAGTAGAGAGCGATCCCAACGAGCAGCACGGCCATGAGGATCGCCGACAGGGCGGATGCGGCCGGGTAGTCCGTGAACAGCAGGAACTTGTTCTGGATGATGTTCCCCACCATCAGGTTCGACGTCCCCCCGAGGATGGTGGCGTTGACGAAGTCACCGACCGCCGGGACGAACGTGAGCAGGAAGGCGGCGAAGATGCCCGGGATGGCCAGCGGCAGGGTCACCCGAAGAAAGGCCATCGACCGACTGGCGTAGAGGTCCGCAGCGGCCTCGAGCACCCGCGGATCGATCCGCTCGAGGGCGACGTACAGAGGCAGCGCGGTAAACGGAAGGAAGTTGTAGGCGATGCCCGCCGTGACCGCCCACCCGGTGGCGAGGACGTGGAAGTCCTGCGGCAGGAGGTGGAGGTTCTTCAGGGTCCCCAGGATCAGACCCTGGTCGGACAGGATGAACTGCCACGTGAGCGTCCGGATCACGAAGGACACGAAGAAGGGCAGGAGGAGCATGAGCAGGAAGAAGCTCTTCCTGCGTGCTCGGAAGGCGATCCAGTACGCGAGCGGAAAGGCCACAACCAGGTCGATGACGGTGGCCGCGCCCCCGTACTGAATCGACCGGAGGAAGTAGGCGTGGAACTCGCCGACGGCCTGTGGGAACTCTCCGACGTGCCACGTCAGCCGGCAGGCCAGCGTCACGGGGTCGCAGGTCTGCAGGGACAGCGACAGCATCGTGAACATCGGGACGACGAAGAACAGTGCGAGCCACAGCGAGGCCGGCGCCCCGAGGAGGTAGGGTGCCAGCCGCCTTCCGAGCCGCGCGCCCTTCCGTTCCGCTACTGGAAGATCGGAACGAACAGGTTGTTCCACTCGGTGAGTTCCTCGTTGTTCTTGAACTGGTAGTAGTTGCGCGAGAGCGACTGCATGTGGGCGTCGGGAAACACCGTGGGGCTGTTCGCGACCGTCGGATCCTTCAGCTGCTTCGCGATGATCTCCTTGGCGGCCGGAACCGGGCAGACGTAGGCGTTGTAGTCCTCGATCAGCGCCTGGACCTGCGGGTCGTACACGTAGTCCATGTAGGTCATCGCGTCGAGGGGGTTCTCCGCGAGCAGCGGGATGCACATGTTGTCCGTCCAGAACATGGCGCCCTCGTCGGGGATGGCGATCTTCAGCTGCGGATAGCCCTGGTACGTCGCGGCCTGGAACACGTCTCCCGACCAGACCTGGGAGATCCAGATGTCCTCATTCTTGAGCGCCTTGATGTAGTCCTGGTCGTAGTAGGAGCGCACGATGCCCGCGTCCTTCTGTTGCTGCAGCTTGTCCGCCGCCTTCTTCCAGTCGTCCGGCGTTGAGGTGGCGGGGTCGATGCCCAGCGCGAGCAGTCCGATACTACCGAGCTCGCCGGCGTTGGCGAACATCCCGATCTTGCCGGCATACTTCTCGTCCCAGAGGATCTGTACGCTCGTGACCGGCTCCTTCACGTACTTGGTGTTGTAGCCGAGGCACGTGTATCCGGATTGCCAGGCCATCGTGTACTTGTTGCCCGGGTCCCACGTCGGATCCTTGACCAGGTGGCTCGCGTACTGGTCGAAGTTCTTCATCATCTCGTGGTTCAGCGGGATGAGCCACCCGAGCTCCATCATCTGGCTGAGCGGCCAGTCGTTGTTGGTGAGCACCACGATGTCGTACCCCGTGGGCTGGCCCGCCTGGAGGACCGGCCGGAGCTTGGACTGATAGAAGGTCACGTTGTCGTCGATCGGCTCGGTGTAGTTGACCTGGATGCCGGTCTTCTGCTGGAACTGCTCGATGGACGGGTGCTTGCCGTGCGCCGTGTCGATGTAGTACGGCCAGTTGGCGAAGTTCAGCTGATGGTGCAGCGTCTGCTTGGCCCACCACTCCTGCGAACCGACGCCCGCGCTCGCCTGCGCGCTCGAGCCCGACGACGTCACGCCCTTCGTGCCGCACGCCTCGAGGAGTGCCGAGAGTCCGAGCGCCCCCACCCCGACGCCGGCGTACCGGAACAGCTCCCGCCGGCTCATCCTCGGCATGGTGAGGCCCCGGGCGAGCGCGGGATCCAGCTGGTGGTCCTGGTGGCTCATACCGCCTCCTCCTCCTCTGCGGCGTATCCCTGCGGGAGCACCGCGAACGTGTGTTCCGGTCGCCAGGACAGGACGACGCGCTCACCCGGGCGGGGCGCGGGTCGCGCCCCGAGGTTCTGGACCCAGACCGTGAGCTCCGCCCCGCCGGGGCCCTCCACCTTGTACTGGTGGCTCACGCCGATGTAGGTGGACATGCGAAGCAGGCCTCGCACCCGGTTGAGGCCCATCGGAGGCTCCCCCCCCTCGTCGGCCTCGATCTGGATCTTCTCGGGCCGGACGCCCACGCGGACCGCGGAGCCGACGCGGAACGGGGCCCGGGACGAGGGCAGGCGCACGACGTCGCCGCCCGAAAGAAGAACCGTCGAGATCCCGTCCCGCTCCTCCTTCAGCTCCCCATCGAGCAGGTTCGAGGCCCCGAGGAAGGTCGCGACGAACTCCGTCTGCGGGTTCTCGTACACGTCCTCGGGGACGCCGACCTGCTCGGCTCGGCCGTGGCGCATGACCGCGAGGCGGTCGGACATGGTCATCGCCTCCTCCTGGTCGTGCGTCACGTAGATGAACGTGATCCCCACTTCCTCCTGGATCCGCTTCAGCTCGAGCTGCATCTGCTTGCGCAGCTTGAGGTCGAGGGCCCCGAGCGGCTCGTCCAGCAGGAGGACCTTCGGGCGGTTGACCAGCGCCCTGGCCAGGGCGACCCGCTGCTGCTGACCTCCCGACATCTGCGACGGCTTGCGCGTCTCGAACCCGCGAAGATCCACGAGCTCGAGCGCCTCGCGCACGCGGCGATCGATGTCCCGCTTGTCCACCTTCTTCCGGCGAAGGCCGAACGCCACGTTCTCGAAGACGTTCAGGTGCGGGAACAGCGCGTAGGACTGGAACACCGTGTTCACGTCCCGCCGGTAGGGCGGGAGGTTCGTCACGTCGCGGCCCCCCAGGTAGACGGTCCCCCGCGTCGGCTCCTCGAACCCGCCGATCATCCGCAAGGTGGTGGTCTTGCCGCACCCGGACGGCCCCAGCATGCTGAAGAACTCGCCCTCGTGGATGTCGAGCGACAGATCGTCCACGGCGACCGTCTCGCCGAAGTCCTTGGTGACCCGGTCCAAGCGAACGTCGACTTCCTGCACGTCCTCCCCCCGACACCGCGAGGCACGATTATCGCGCGGCGTGCGCGATTATCACCCAACGTGGCCGGACGACCCCGGCCCCCGAGGGCGGAGTCCCCCACGACTCTTGTACGAAGTGGACAAGCTACGGGATGCTCGCCTCGCTCGTGAATCCCCTCCCCGCGAAACCCCGTCCCCGGGCACGCTCCTCAGGCCGTGTCCTCGATCGGCGATGTGGCAGGCTCCGGGGCCGGCACCGGCACGGGCTCTGGACGCCCGGGCGGGCCGGCGGTGGGCCCGACGGGCTCGGGCGGAGTCACCTGGTCCACCGGCCCCGCTCGGTCGCTCCTCCCGGGCGACCGGTCCCGCACCAGCCGCGGCAGGACGGACGCGAGGAGGACCGCTCCCGCCACGATCGCCGCGACCAGCAGGCGCCCGTTGATGAACGCCACCGCCAACGCGCACCCGGAGATCAGCGCGCTCCACAGGTACATGAGGAAAACCGCCTGTCGGTGCGAATGGCCGATGTCCAGCAGCCGGTGGTGGATGTGCTCCTTGTCGGCGTGCGTGATGCCGAGTCCCCGCCGCATCCGTCGCACGACGGCGAGCAGCACGTCGAGAAACGGGACCGCAAGGACCAGCAACGGCACCGCGACCGGGATGGCGACCGCGGCGAAGTCGCCCCCGCTCGGGGCGTACGTGTTGCGCCCCACGCCGGAGATGCTCGCGACCGCCATCATGAGGCCGAGCAGCATGGCCCCGGAGTCCCCCATGAACACCTTGGCCGGGTGGAAGTTCCAGGGCAGGAAGCCGATCGCGGCTCCTGCGACCACCGCGGAGAGCAGGGCGGCCGTCGAGGGATTGGCGCCCCCACCGGAGCGATACAGGTAGGCGAAGAACGCGATCGCGCCGATCGCCACCATGCCCGCGGCGAGCCCGTCCAGTCCGTCGATCAGGTTGACGGCGTTCACCATCGCCACGACCCAGAGCACGGTGAGCGGGACGGCGAGGTCGGTCGACAGGAACAGGATCCCCTGCCCGGGGAAGTAGAAATACAGGAGCTGGACCCCGAGCAGGACCAGGAGGCCGGCGGCCAGCACCTGTCCGGCGAGCTTGCCGAGCGCCGACAGGCCGCGCGCATCGTCGATCAGCCCGACGACCAGGATCACGAACCCGGCGAGGAGGGCCGTGGTGGGGTCGGAGGTGGTCTCGTGCAGGCCCGCCAGGAACGGGATCAGGCGCGACACGCCCAGGCCGGCGGCGATGCCGAGGAAGATCGCGATCCCTCCCGCGGTCGGCGTGGGCCTGGGGTGGACCTTTCGGTCGGAGGGGTGATCGATCCACCCCAGCCGGACCGAGAGCCACCGCACCAGAGGTGTCGCGACGAACGACACGGCCGCGCTCGCTGCGAAGACGACCAGGTACGGATCCACGCTCCGTCGATGGTACTCCGCCCGGGTGCCGAGCCCTCAGGGGGTCATCCGGGATAGACGGGGAACCGGGCGACCAGCTCGGCCACCCGGGCTCGGCACCTGCGCTTCACGGTTTCGTCCGAAGGGTGTCGGAGCGCTTCGCCGATGATCGAGGCGGCCTCCTTCATCTCGGCCTCCTCCATACCGAGGGTGGCCGGCCCCGGCGTCCCCACGCGGATCCCGGAGGGGTCCATCGGCGGCTTCGGGTCGAACGGGATCCCGTTCTTGTTCAGCGCCACCCCGATCTCGTCGCACACCGATTCCGCCTGCTTGCCGCCGATCCCCAGCGGTCCGAGGTCCGCGAGCACCAGGTGGGAGTCGGTGCCGCCGGAGACGATCCGAAGCCCCTCCTCGGCCAGGCCCTCCGCGAGCGCCCGGGCCGCGCGCACGGTGCGCGCCGCGTACTCGGAGAACTCCGGACTCATCGCCTCCTTCAGGGCCACGGCCTTGGCCGCGATCACGTGCTCGAGCGGTCCGCCCTGCATCATCGGGAACACCGCTCGATCGATCGCCTTGGCGTGTTCCTCACGGCACAGGATGATCGCCCCGCGCGGACCTCGGAGCGTCTTGTGGGTGGTGAAGGTGACCACGTCGGCGTAGGGAACCGGGCTCGGATACGCGCCGCCGGCGCACAGGCCGATGAAGTGCGACGCGTCCACCCACAGGATCGCCCCCACCTCGTCGGCGATCCGACGGAAGGCGGCGAAGTCGATCACGCGCGGATAGGCGGTGAACCCGGCCAGGATGACCTTCGGGCGGTGTGTCCGCGCGAGGTCGGCGACCCGGTCCATGTCGAGCTGCTCTGTGTCGCGATCGACCTCGTACCCGACGAACCGGAACCACATCCCGGAGACGTTGACCGGCGAGCCGTGCGTGAGGTGGCCGCCGTGGGCCAGGACCAGGGCGAGGACGGTGTCGTCGGACCTCGGCTCGAGGAACGCTCCGAACACGGCCATGTTCGCCTGGGCGCCGGCGTGGGGTTGCACGTTCGCGTGCTCGGCCCCGAACAGCGCCTTGGCCCGCTCGACCGCCAGGCGTTCGGTCACGTCCACGAACTCGCATCCTCCGTAGTAGCGGCGCCCCGGATAGCCCTCGGCGTACTTGTTGTTCATCGTCGAGCCGAGGGCCGCGAGCACGGCCGGGCTCGCGTAGTTCTCGGAGGCGATCAACCGGAGCGTGGATCGCTCCCGGCGGAGCTCGGCCGCCATCGCCTCCGCGACCTCGGGGTCGGTACGCTTGAGCGTTTCCCAGTCCGCCACGTAGTCCTTCATCGCTCCCCCCGTTCGATCTGCGCGATCTGGTCGATGCGCCGCACGTGGCGACCGCCCTCGAACGGAGTGGCGAGCCACAGCCGAACGATCTCCTTCGCGAGCGTCGGAGCCACGATCCGCGCCCCAATCGTGAGCACGTTGGCGTCGTTGTGCTCGCGGGACAGTCGCGCCGTGTAGAGGTCGTTGCAGAGTGCGGCCCGGATGCCCCGGACCTTGTTGGCGGTGATCTGCTCTCCCTGCCCGGAGCCTCCGAGGAGGATGCCGGCGTGAGCGACACCGCCGGCCACGGTGCGGGCGACGTCGGCGCACACCGGAGGGTAGTCGACGGGATCGGGGGAGTGGGTGCCGAGGTCCAGGACCTCGTGCCCCTCCGACCGCAGGAAGCCCACCAAGGCCTCCTTCAGCTCGAATCCGGCGTGGTCCGCGCCGATGGCGATCTTCATGCGTCGGCCCCCCCACCCGCGCGGTCGCCGACGACGTCGACGGGCTCCGGTGACCCGAACAGGCCGTCCACGAGGCGCGAGCACCACTCGTCGACCTCGGCCGCCACCGCCCGGAAGGCGTCGAGGCTCAAGCCCATGGGATCCGCGACATCGCCGTCCGCGAGGCGCTCGAACCCGCTGCGGCGCAAACGGTCGGCCTCGGCGACGCGTTGGCGTAGGGTCTCACGAGGATCGTCGACCCGGCCGGTCGCGTGGGGAAGCCGTTCGAGCAGCCCGACGAGCTCCTTCAAGGTGAACGCGCGTGCGGACGTCGATCGGGACAGGAGGACCACGGCGTCGCGATGCTCCTTGGCCATGCCGATCACCAGGTCCGCTGCCTCGAGATCGTCGGGGCGGAGACGACGGGCCCGATGCCCGGCGACGTCGACGCCCAGCTCGGCGGCGGCCCGCCGGGTCTCCTCGAGCACCGGAGCGGGCTCGCGGGCGATCGTCCCCGCCGACGCGACCGAGGGCGCGCGACTCCCGAACCGGCGCTCGAGGATCGCGCGCAGGACGCCTTCGGCCGTGGGCGAGCGGCAGATATTCCCCGTGCAGACGAGCAGGATGGAAGCCATGGGATCGGCGCCCGCAGTCTAGCATCGGGGCTCCGCGGCTCGGGACCGTCCTCGGACCACCAAAGCGGCTCGACCCCGGGTCGCGGGCCGGCGCGATTCCGCACGGGCGGTCAGTCCTCGAGGGCAGAGCGGATGGCCGGCTCGTCGATCGTTCCGGACCTCAGAACCCGAAGCTCCGGCCCCGTCAGGTCGACCACCGTGGACGGCCGACCGGCGAGAGGGCGATCCTCGCACAGGTAGACGCTCACGCGATCCCCGAAGATCGCCTCCAGCTCCTCACAGCTCTCCGGCGTCGGCTCGCCCGTGCGGTTGGCGCTCGTCACCGCCAACGGGCCGGTCCTGGAGAGCACGGCGAGCGCCATCGGGTGGTGGGGGATCCGAAGCGCGACCGTCGCGACATCCTCCCCCAGGTCCCAGGTCCGGCTCGCCTCCGTGCGGCGCAGCACCATCGTGAGGCCGCCGGGCCACAGTCGGCCCGCGAGACGCTCCGCCCGCTCGTCGAACTCCCCCACCCCACGCGCCTCGGCGACCGAGGCGACGAGGATCGGGAGCTCGAGAGACCGCGGGCGACCTTTCGCCTCGAACAGCCTCGAGGTCGCGGCCGGCTCGTCGGGTCTCGTCCCGATGCCGTACACCGTGTCCGTCGGAAGCACGATGAGCTCGCCGGCGAGTGCGGCGGCGGCCGCGTCCTCGATCGGATCGCTCACGGCCGCCTCCCCACGACGACGCGATCGCGTCCCGCGAGATCCCGCTCGACCCGAACGCGCGCGAACGAGCGCGACAGGAGCTCCGACACCCACGAGGCCAGCGCCGCCCCGGTCTCCACGGCGAGCACTCCGCCGTCGCGAAGCCAACGGAGCGCGCTCGCTCCGAGATCCCGGTAGACGTCGGTCCCGCCGACCAGCGCCAGCCTCGGTTCGGCACGGACCTCCTCGGGCAGATCGTCGTACTCCTCCGGAGTCACGTACGGTGGATTGCTCACCACGAGGTCGACCCACCCCCGAAGCTCATTGGGGATCGGGTCGAGCAGGTTCCCCTCGAGCACGTGTACGTGCAGACCCAGCCGTGCGGCGTTCGACCCGGTGAGCTCCACCGCCTCCGGGGACAGGTCGGTCGCAAGCACCGTCGCATCCGGTCGCTCGGCCTTGATCGAGAGGGCGATCGCGCCGGTGCCGCAGCCCACGTCGACGACCACCGGCGCCTCCACGTCGGCGACCTCGGCGAGCGCCACCGAAACCAGCACCTCCGTCTCGGGCCGCGGGATGAACACGCCCGGCCGCACCTCCAGGGTGATGCCTCGGAAGGCCTGCTCGCCGGTCAGATACTGGAGCGGGGTTCCGGCGCACCGCTGGCAGATCGCGCGTGCGAACATCCTGGCCTCGCGCGCGTCGAGCCCTTCACGTCGCGTGTACAGACCCGCCCGATCGGTGCGGAGCACCGCCATCAGCAGGATCTCCGCGGTCGGCATCGGGTTCTCGATTCCGTGGCGCGCCAGGTGCTCGGCCGCCCGGCGCAGCACCCCGGCGGGCGTCATCTCCCACCCCGGCCGTCGCCGGCGAGCTGCTCGGCGCGCTCCGCCGCGAGCAGCGCGTCGACGAACTCGTCGATGTCGCCCTCGAGCACCTCCGGGAGCCGGTGCAGGGTGAGCTTGATCCGGTGGTCCGTGACCCGGTTCTCCGGGAAGTTGTAGGTGCGGATCTTCTCCGCCCGCTCGCCGGTCCCGACCTGCGAGCGTCGGGCCGCCGCCTCCTTCGCGGCCGCCTCCTGCTGAGCCTGCTGGAGCAACCGGGCGCGCAGGTAGCGCATCGCCTTCTCCCGGTTCTGTTGCTGGGAACGCTCCTCTTGGCACTCCACCCGGATCCCCGTCGGCTTGTGCACGATCCGAACCGCCGAGTCGGTCGTATTGACGGACTGGCCGCCGGGGCCGGAGGATCGGTAGACGTCGATCTCGAGATCCTCCGGGCGGATCTCGACCTCGACCTCCTCGGCCTCCGGGAGCACCGCGACGGTCGCGGTCGATGTGTGGATGCGCCCCGAGGACTCGGTAACGGGGACCCGCTGCACCCGGTGCACGCCGGACTCGTGCTTCAGCCGGGAGTAGGCGCCCTTGCCCCGGACCTCGAGCACGACCTCCTTGAACCCACCGAGCTCCGAGGGCGACGCGGACAGTACGTCGCTCCTCCATGCGTGGCGCTCTGCGTAGCGTCGATACAGCTCGAACAGCTCACCGGCCCAGAGCGCCGCCTCCTGCCCGCCGGCGCCGGCGCGGATCTCGACCACGACGTCCTTCGCGTCGTTGGGGTCCTTCGGAACGAGCAGGGTCTCGAGCCTCGCGCGCAGGGCCTGCGCGCGGGCGTCGGCCGCCTCAGCCTCCTCGCGAAGGAACGCCGCCATCTCGGCGTCCGATTCGGCGGCCGCGAGGTCGCGCGCCTCCTCCGCCTGCCGACGGGCCTCGCGGTAGTCGCGGTAGGGCGTGACGATCTCCTCGAGCTCGGCGAGCTCCTTGCCGAGCCGGCGCATCCGGTCGCGGTCCGAGGCGACCTCGGGAGAGGCCATCTCATCCGAGAGCTCCTCGTACCGTGCCTCGATCTGGGCCAGACGGGCGTCGAGATCCATCGACCCCGATTATCCCGGACGGCCCGTCGGGCCAGCCGGCCGGGCCAGCGGCGGGGCTACTCCCCCTCGTCCTCGTCGTCCCAGCCGAGGTCCAGCGGCGGAATGTCGGGGATCGTCAGGTCCACGGCGTCGGTCTCCGACCAGAGGTCCTCGACCCGTCGACGCGCGTCGCCGGGACGATCCCCCTGCGCGGCGCCCTGGGCGGTCCCGACCCTGGGCGACCCCGGCTCGGCGTTCACACGGTCCGCCTCGGACCGCCCCTCCCGACCGGGGACGGCGACCGACTCGGCGCCGGGCTCGATCTGGGTGAGGTTCACCGTCTGGTGGCGTTCGATCGCGCTCCCGAGCTCTCGCGCCGCCGTGAGGAGGCGCTCCTGCATGCTCGTGATCTGTTCCATCAGCGCGTTCCGCCGCAGGTCGAGCCCGGCGATCGTGCGGTCGGCGGCCTCACGGGCCTCGCGCAGAGCCCGCTCGGCGGACTCGCGGGCCTCCTCCGCCTTGGACTGCGCGTCGAGCCGGATCCGGTCGGCGTCCGTGCGAGCCTCGCGGAGGACGCGCTCCGCCTCGTCTTGAGCCTCCCGTCGGATCCGCTCCGCTTCGTCCTCGGCGGCGCGGATCAGCCCGCTCAGCCGGGAGGCGAGCTGCTCGTAGGGATCGGCGCTCTCGGCGTGGGACCGGGCCGCGGCGGCCTCGGCCTCGCGGCGGGCCTCGCGAAGCAGGTCCTGCATGCGCTCCACCTGCGAGGCCACCAGGTCGAGGTAATCACGCACCTGGTCCTGGTCGTACCCGCGGCGAGTGGTGACGAACTCGCGGCGGCGGATCTGCTCCGGGCTCGCGAGGACGGGGAGATCGAGCTCCGTGCGGGACATGGGCAGCCTCCTCCGAGTCGGTTTGGGGGGACCGCCCTTGACATGCTAGACGAGCGGATCGCCGATTCAACGACCCGAGGGAAGGGATCCGGCGGGGCTCAAACCTCCGCGCCGGAGCCGGCCGCCGGCCGATCGGCCTCGCGCCGGAGCACCTCGCCGAACGAGGCGATCGCGACCTCGATCTGATCGGTCGTCGGCGGCCTCGTGGTGATCTTCTGAAGCCACAACCCCGGGGCCATCAGGGCCCGCATGAACGCGGATCCCTCGAACCGCGCCCCCAGCCGGAGCATCTCGAACGCGAGGCCGGCGATGATCGGGATCGCAACGATCCGCGAGCCGACGCGCCACCAGATCCCCGGGTTGCCGAACAGGGCGAAGACGAGGATTGCGATCACCATCACGATCAGCAGGAAGTTCGTGCCGCAGCGAACGTGCAGGGTGGAGTACCGGTCGACCGCCTCCGGAACGAGGGGCTCGTGATGCTCGTACGCGGCGATCGTCTTGTGCTCCGCTCCGTGATACTCGAAGACCCGCCGGACCTCACGGGTCCGCCCGATCAGGACCAGGTATCCGAGGAACAGCGCGATGCGGAACAGGCCCTCGAGGACGTTCACGAGCAGGCCGGAGCCGACCCGGTGCCCGACCCACCGGAACGCGACCGCGGGTCCCACGATGAAGACGGCGAGGAAGATCACGAACGCGACGGTCATGGAGAGCGCCATCTGCCCGGACGAGAGCTGGACGTCCTCCGGCGACGCCTGGTTGGCGGAGATCGAAAGGGCCCGAACACCGATCGTGAGGGCCTGACCGAGCGCGATCACGCCGCGGAGGCCCGGCGCGCGGAGCACCCGCACGCGGTCGGCGATCGAGCGGATGTCGTGGGACTCGACGTGGATCGAACCGTCGGGGCGGCGGACCGCCACGGCCCACACGTCACGGCCACGCATCATGACGCCCTCGACGACCGCCTGGCCGCCGTAGAGGTGATGCCGGCGCGGCGCCTCGTCGGTCATGCGCCGGCCCGGCTCAGCCGCGGCCGCCCGGGCGCTGTCCGTACCGGCGCTGGAATCGCTCCACGCGGCCGCCGGTGTCGACGAGCTTCTGCTTCCCCGTGTAGAACGGGTGGCAGTTCGAGCAGATCTCGACCCGGAGCTCGGCCTTGGTCGAGCGCGTCTGGAAGGTGTTCCCGCAGGAACAGTGGACGGTCGCGATCCGGTACTCCGGATGAATCCCCTGCTTCATGACGTTGCGGCTCCTCGTGGTCGGCGGGACCTGCAGCTTACGACGGCGCCTTGGCGATCTCCTTCAGGAACTGCTCGTTGGACTTCGTGGCGCGGATCTTGTCCACGAGCAGCTCGAGCGCGGCCGCCGGCTCGAGCGCGTGGAGCACGCGGCGCAGGCGCCACACCAGGGCGAGCTCGTCGGCCGGCATGAGCAGCTCCTCCTTGCGGGTTCCCGAGGCCTCGACGTTGATGGCCGGGAAGATCCGCTTGTCGGCGAGCTGCCGGTCAAGTCGGAGCTCCATGTTCCCGGTGCCCTTGAATTCCTCGAAGATCACCTCGTCCATCCTGGACCCGGTCTCGACGAGCGCGCTCGCGATGATCGTGAGGCTGCCCCCCTCCTCGATGTTCCGGGCCGCGCCGAAGAAACGCTTCGGCGGATAGAGCGCGGTCGAGTCCACACCGCCGGACAGGATCTTGCCCGACGCCGGCGCCGCCAGGTTGTAGGCGCGGGCGAGCCTCGTGATCGAGTCGAGGAGGATGGCGACGTCCATCCCGGTCTCGGCCAGCCGCTTGGCCCGCTCGAGCACCAGCTCCGTGACCTGGATGTGCTGGTCGGCCGGCTTGTCGAACGTGGAGTAGACGACCTCCGCGGCCCGGACCGTCCGCTGCCAGTCCGTGACCTCCTCGGGCCGCTCGTCGACGAGCAGGATGATCACGTGGGTCTCGGGACTGCAGGTGATGATCCCGTTGGCGATCTGCTTGAGCACCGTGGTCTTGCCGGCCTTCGGCGGCGAGACGACCATGCCCCGCTGACCCTTCCCGATCGGCGCGATCATGTCGATGATCCGCTCCGTGATCGCGGTGGGGCCGTGCTCGAGACGGAAGCGTTCGTGCGGGAACAGCGGCGTGAGCTTCTCGAAGTGCGGCCGCATCTTGGCCGTCTCCGGGTCGAGGCCGTTCACCGACTCGATCTGCAGCAGCGCGAAGTACTTCTCGTTGTCCTTGGGCTGGCGAACCTTTCCGGTCACCGTGTCGCCCTTGCGAAGCATGAACCGGCGAACCTGGGACAGCGAGACGTAGATGTCCGTCGGGCCCGGCAGGTAGCCGGACGTCCGCAGGAACCCGTAGCCCTCGGGCAGGATGTCGAGAAGCCCCGTCGCGGTGGGCGCGTTGGCGATCTCCTCCTCGCGCGCCTCCATCTCGCGCTGGCGCCGCTCCTCCCGCTGGCGCCGGCGCTCCTCTCGGGAGAGCCTCCGGCGCTCCCCGGGGCGACCCTCCGGACGCCCGCCCTCGGGACGCCCCTCGGGCCGCTCCGAGCGGGGTTCGGGCTCGCGCACCGGGCGCGTCTCGATCTCGGACGCCGCCACCTCGCCGTTGGAGGCAGGCGCGGCGGCCTCGACGCCGACCGGGGCGGGCGCGACCGTCGCCTCAACATCGTTCGTGGCCGCCTCCGTCCGAGCCGCTCCGTCACCGTCCGCGGTGCGCGTCAGGATTCGCTCGATGAGCTCGGCCTTCTTCAGCTTCTGGTGCCCCTCGATCCCCAGGCCCGCGGCGATCGAGTGGAGCTCCGACGCCACCTTGCCCTCGAGGATGCTCTTGTCCATGGTCTCGGATGCCACCTAGGCTCCCCCCTTCAGTTCCCGCTGGAGGGCGTTCCAGTCCTGATCGAACTTCTGCAGCCCCACATCGGTCAGCGGGTGCTTCACCAACTTCGTGAACACGTCGAACGGCAAGGTCGCGATATCGGCCCCCGCGAGCGCCGCCTCCACCACGTGCATCGGATGACGGAGCGAGGCCGCGAGCACCTGGGTCTCGTAGCCCTGGACCTCGTAGATCTCGCAGATCTGCCGAAGAGCGTACATCCCGTCGGACGCTACGTCGTCGATGCGCCCGAGGAACGGCGAGACGATGTACGCGCCGATCTCGGCCGCCAGGATCGCCTGGGCGGGAGAGAAGACCAGCGTCACGTTGATCCGAACGCCGTCCTTGACCAGGCGGCTCCCGGCTTGCAGCCCCGCGGGGGTCATCGGCACCTTCACGACCGCGTTCGGCCCCATCTGCGACAGCCGCAGGCCCTGCTCGTACATGGGGCCCGCCTCGGGCTCGGTGGTCTCGAGGGAGACGTCCCCGTCGACCTCCTGCAGGATCTCCTTCCACACCCGTTCTGGGTCCTGCTTCTCGCGCTCCACCAGCGTTGGGTTCGTGGTGACGCCGCGAAGCACGCCCCATCGGTTGATCTCGCGGATCTCCTCGATGTCCGCCGTGTCGAGGAACAGCCTCATGCGCTCCGTCCTTTCTCCGAGTGTGCCGCGCCCGCCGTCGCCCCCGAAAGCGACGCCCGTTCGGTGACTCGGCCCATGACCAGGTCGATCACCGCCGCGAGCGTGTGATCGAAGTCGTAGTTCGGGATGATCGGTACCCCGTGCGAGAGGGCCTGGCTCTTGATGTATCGCTGGACCCGCCGGATGCTGTCGAACCCCTGCAGGTACCTGGCCGCGGGGCGGTGCACGTGGTCGACCGAGCGAGCCAGGAAGTGGCTCCGGTGGACGTCCTCGTCCTCGACCGTCACGATCACCGGGACCGCGAGCACCCGGTCCTGACGGTCCTCGATCTCGAAGAAGCCCGGGACCACGTGCGCGCCCTCGAGGATCATGCTCATCCCCTCGACCGCTGCCCGCTCGAGCAGCGCGTCCAGGCCGACCGCGACCGCGGACACCTGCTCGCGGAAACCCACCACGACCGCGTCGCGCGTCGGCGGTTCCCGGAGTGCCTCCCCCGCCTCGAACGACGACCGGTACAGGGTCGGCATCAGCCGCTCGGAGAACATCGCCCGCATGACCTCGCGCACGGCGTCGGTCGCGACCACCCGCACGATCCCAAGGCGCGCCGCGAGCTGGGTGGCGATCGTGGACTTGCCCACCCCCGTGGTGCCGCCGATCAGGATCACGAGCGGGATGTCGAGGGCCTCGAGCTCGCGCCAGCGAAGGAAGTTCTTCGCATAGCGCTCGCCCGCGAGGTCCTCGATCACCTGCACGGCGAGGCCGAACAGCTCCTCGGACGTGATCGAGGACACGCGCCGCTCGACCAGTCGCTCCTCGATGGACTCGGCGACCTGATAGGCGCGATAGGGCGACAGTCCGGTGACCATGACCCGTGACGCCATCAGCCCCTTGGAGAAGGGGAACCCCGGCTCCTGGTCCGAGATGAGGATGTGGGGACTCTTGCGTTCCTGGCTCATCTGCCCTCTCGCCGAACCTTCGCGAGCTCGATCGTCGTCTCGAGCGCGTCACGAAGGTCATCGCGACCGTCGACCACCACGGCTCGGTTGTCGACGAAGACCACCTGCGCGCCCGCGGTCAGCGCCCGCTCGCAGGCGACGTCCACCGCGGCCGCCTTCAACTCCGTGAGGAGCACCTCGTACCCCTGCGCCCTCTCCAAGTCCTCCACTAGCCCGGCGCGGTCCGCCAGGCGGTCGCTCCACCCCACCACGTGCGCCCCGTGGACCGCCTCGAGAGCGGCGACCTGCCTCACGGCGACCGCTCCAGGCGCCGTCGTGGTGAAGAACGCGTCCTTGCCCTGCACATCGCCCAGCGGAACCGGAACGAAGTCCGTCACGACGAGCCGGGCATCACCGCGAAATCGCTGGACGTGGGATCTGAGGGCGAGGAGGTTCTCGGGCCCGGCTTGTGGGCTGCCAGCCATTGTAAGGACAACCAGGTCGGATCGCAACAGTCGATACGGGCCGAGGTATCCGCCGAGGTACTCGGGGGGCACGTCGGCCGGGACGACGAGGATCCCGGCGTCCCACGGGACCGGCGGCACCGAGGATCCGCTTCCCTCGAGGATCACCAGGCCCGCCCCCAGCTCGAGCGCGCGGTCGGCGGCCTCACGGACGTTCGTCGCGAGCGGGGCCCCGGCGAGCCCGCCACCCGACCGCCTCGCGCCGACCGTCGTGACGCCGGTGGTGACGGCGTCCTCCAGATAATCGCTCGCCGCGTGCTCGCCGCGCCGAGCGAGCTCGATGAGTCGTTCGACGTCCACGGTCCCGGCGAGCGCGACCTGCGGCTCGGGGGGGCCTCCCCGGCCCATGGCGACGACGACCGGTTCGTCGCCCAGCTCGGCTGCCACCCTCGCGAGCTCACCCGCGATGGCGGTCTTCCCGGTCCGCTTCCCCGTGCCGATGACCGCGACGGTCGGCGCGGAGAGCGGGGGCCCCCAGACCGGGGGGTCCAGGCGGAAGTCGGGCCCGAGGTACGGCAGGCCGGTCGCGAGCGTGACCGCGACCAGCTCCATGCGTTCGCGGTACCCGAGCACGGGCTCGTCCGACAGATCCAGGACCGCCTCCGGGCTCACCCTCGCGATCGCGTCCGCGAGCGCGGTCATCCGGTCACCCTCCGCCGGAATCGTCTCCACCCCAAGGTCGGGGAGCCCCTGAACCGGGATCTTCTCCGCGCCGCCGAGAAACAGAGCGGCGATCACCTCGTACCCCATCGTTCGCGCCGCCTGGATGCCCCAGCGCGTCACCGGGGGATAATGCTCCCCGTCCACGAGGGCGAGGACGTTCACGACGACCCTCCCATCACGGGCGGCAGCGCCAACCTAGTCGGCGTGCGCGCCCTGCTGGACCGGCGGCTCGAAGGTCCGGTAGTGCTGTTCTCCCGTCGAGATCGAGAAGTGGGCGATCACGCTCTCGCCGCCGAACGGGAACCTCCGGGTGATCTTGACCTCGTCGCCCTCGAACTCGAGGACGTTGTAGCAGGGCCTCGTGTACCCGCGAAGCCGCAGCGAGGACACGGTCCCGGCGTTGGCCACGTACAGGCTCTCCAACCGCCATACGTACGGGACGTGCTTGTGGCCCGACAACACGATGTTGACGCCCGCCGCGATGAGCTCCTCCAGCAGGTCCCCGGCATCGGCCACGGTGCTTCGCTCCCTGCCGGTGCCCGGGACCGGGATGAGGTGGTGGTGCAGAACGAACACCTTCAGGGCGGCCGGGACGGCGAACTGCTCGCGGATCCACGGGTACCGCTCGCGGCCGATCTGTCCCTCGTTCAGGTCGGGTTCGCTCGAGTCCACGCCGACGATCCGGACGTCCCCGACGTCAATCGCCCAGTGACGCGGGCCGATCAGCTCCTCGAAGTGCAGATAGCCCACGTTCCGGGCGTCGTGGTTGCCGGGGACGGTGTGCATCGGCGCCTGCACTCGATCGGCATAGGCGACCCAGTTCTTGTACTCCTGCCGATACCCCTCGTTCGTCAGGTCGCCGCTGCAGATCACCACGTCGGGGGCGAGCTCGTTCAGCTCGACGATGACCCGGTTCATCAGGTTCGGCACGAAGTAGGGCGAGCCGACATGGGGGTCGGAGATGTGGGCGATCGTGACCACGACCCTCAGTCTATCCCCGGGACCGTCCGCGGTGAGGCCGCCCCGTGGCACGATGGCAGGCATGAACTGGCTCGACCTCCTGCTGGCCGTCCTCCTCGCCCTCGCGGCCGTGAGCGGGTTCCGCCGCGGCGCCCTCCTCCAGCTCCTCGCGTACGGGGGGCTCGCCGCCGGGCTGGTGGCGGGCTCATTGCTCGCGGCTCCGCTCGCCGGGCTGGCGCGCACCCCCGGCGCGCAGGCGGGGATCGCAGCCGGAGCGCTGCTCGGAGGCGCCGCGCTCGGGAACGCGGTCGGCTGGCTCGTCGGCAGCTGGGCTCGGTCGCGCGCCCATGCCACGAGAGCGGGATTCCTCGATCGCGCAGGCGGCTCGCTCGTCTCGGTCGTCGCGATGCTCGTCGCGACCTGGTTCCTCGCGCTGAACCTCGTGAGCGGGCCGCTGCCCGCCCTGTCCCGGGAGATCCGGGGCTCGGCCATCGTCCGGGGCCTGGACGCCGCCCTGCCGCCCCCGCCGTCGCTGCTCGCCGAGGTGCGCACGTTCCTCAACCGGTACGGGTTCCCGCAGGTCTTCCTCGGCCTGCCCCCCGCCCCCTCCGGGCCGGTGCGGCAGCCGGCTCCCGCGGCCGTCCGCCGCGCCATCGAAGCGGCGGAGGCGAGCACCGTGCGCGTGATCGGCCGCGCCTGCGGTCAGATCCAGTCGGGCACGGGCTTCGCCGTCTCGGACCATCGGGTGGTCACGAACGCCCACGTGGTCGCCGGGGTGACCTCGCCGGTGGTCCAGGCGCCGAACGGAAGCGCGCAAACGGCCGCCGTCGTCCTGTTCGATCCCCGCACCGACCTCGCGGTGCTCCGCATCGAGGCCGCCCCAGGACCGGCGCTCGAGCTGGCCCCTCGTCTGGTCGGGCGGGGCGCGGGCGGCGCCACCCTGGGCTATCCGGGCGGAGGGCCGCTCGCCACGGAGCCGGCCGCCGTCCGCCGCGCCATGGCCGCCCTCGGACGCGACATCTATGGCCGGAGCACGGTCGAGCGCGAGGTCTACGAACTGCAGGCGCGAGTCGAGCCCGGTGATTCCGGCGGACCGTTCGTCACCTCGGACGGAACGGTCACCGGGGTCGTGTTCGCGGCCTCGACCACCGACCCCGACGTCGGGTACGCGATCGCCTCGACCGAGGTCCTCAGGGACCTCCGGAGCGTGCACGGTGGCGCTCCCACCTCCACGGGTCCCTGTCTCCGCTGAGACGTCAAGCGCCCGCCCCCTCCACCCGACGGGGGATGGCCGATCGGCCCTCTCCAGAGCGAACGCCCCGGCCCCGATGCATCGGGTATGCGAGCGGGCGAGAGGTCGAACCCGGAGGCCGGCGACGTCGCGACGGTCTCCCGCGGGCAGGACCTGCCGGGCGGGAGCGCCCGCGCCGCGCGGGGCGGTCTCGTCCTGGCCCTCGTCCTCGCGATCTCGCTCGGCGGCGTCGCCGGGGCCCAAGTCGGCTCGTCGGGTCGAGGGCCGTCCTCCCATCGGGGCGCGCGAACCGTTCGTCCAGACCCGAGCTCCCGGCCTCCCGTGGGACCACCCGTGCGCCCGAACGCGTTCGCGCCGGCACCGGCCGCTCACCGAACCCGTCCCAGCCTGCTCGTCCGCGTGCGCGGCCCGATGCCCGCCACCGCCCGGCCGGGGGGCGGACGGGTGGTCGGCAGCGTCCCCGCCACCTCCCGCTACTACCACGTGCCGCTCGTGGCCTGGGTGATCCGCACGGCCGACCACGGCCGGTTCGGCCTGGTGAGCCTGCCCTACCGTGGGGCGCGGCAAGCGGGGTGGATCCCGCTCGACGGGCTTCCCCGGTCGCGAACCCCGATCGAGGTCCGGATCGATCTTTCGCGGCACGAGCTCGTCGTCGAGCGCCTCGGCCGGGTGATCCTGCGGGCTCCGGCTGCCACCGGCGCCGCCGGCTCCCCCACCCCGCCCGGGCGATACTTCGTCACGGACCGCGTCCCCTTCCCGGCCGGAAGTCCCTACGGGACATTCGCCTTCGGGCTCTCTGGGATCCAGACCCACCTGCCGCCCGGCTGGACCGGGGGCGATCAGCTCGCGATCCACGGCACGAACGACCCCGGTTCGATCGGCACCTCGGCCAGTGCCGGCTGCGTCCGCGTCGCCGAGACGGTGCTTGCCAGGCTGCGGCCGTTGCTCCGCCTCGGTACCCCGGTTGTGATCCGGCCGTAGCGGCAGCGCCGGCACCGTCCCGGGGGGCGCGGTGACTCCTCCATCACGACGCGGCTCGGGGCCGCGGCTACTCCTCCATCACGACACGGATGCGTCCCTCGCGGGAGAGCAGCGAGAAGGAGGTGATCTCGCCCTCGCGCCGGAACACCAGCGAGATCCGGCTGTCGCCCACCGACAGGTTGCGGACCTCAACGGTGTTGAGCCACGTGGGGAGGTGGGGCTTGTTCACCGTCACGAGGTTCAGGTGCGCCTGTGCCGAGAGCCCGAGCATCGCCTGCAGCATCAGGAACGGCGAGCCTGCCGCCCACGCCTGCGGCGAGCAGGCGACCGGGTAGCTCACCGGCCGGTTCGGGGTTCGCCGTGTGAAGCCGCAGAAGAGCTCGGGCAGGCGCAGGTAGTCGGCCTGGATCGCGGCGTCGAAGATCGCCGTCGCCACCCGGTTGGTGGAGCGGGCGAACCCGTAGCGCTTGAGCCCGGCGGCGATCAGCGCGTTGTCGTGCGGCCACACCGAGCCGTTGTGGTAGCTCATCGGGTTGTAGGCCGCGGCGGCCTTGCTGAGGGTTCGGATGCCCCACCCGCTGAACATGTCCGGCGCGAGCAGCCGCTTGGCGAGGGGCGTCGCCTTGTCCTCGTCGACGATTCCGCAGTACAGGCCGTGGCCGGGGTTGGACATGATGGTTCGGACGGGACGCTTCTCGCCGTCGAGCGCGGCCGCGAAGTAGCGCTCGTCCTCCATCCAGAAGACCTCGTTGTAGCGCCGCTTGAGCTCGTGCGCCTGCGCGAGCAGGTACTCGGCGCGGCGGTCGTCGCCGAGCGCGCGGTACACGTCGGCCATCCGCACCTTGGCCAGGTACACGTACCCCTGCACCTCGGAGAGCGCGATCGGGGGCTCGGCCAGACGGCCGTCGGCGTGGACGATCGCGTCGTGCGAGTCCTTCCAGCCCTGATTGCGCATGCCGGCGGGCGACCGGGTCTGGTACTCGACGAACCCGTCCCCGTCGAGGTCGCCGTAGCGGTCGATCCACTCGAGCGCCGCCTCCGCGGCGGGAAGGAGCTTGGCGGCGAAGTCCAGATCGCCGGTCCATCGCAGGTGCTGCGCGTACACGATCAGGAACCACGGGGTCGAGTCGACCGAGCCGAAGTACGGCGTGTGCGGGACGATTCCCGCCCGGGCCAGCTCGCCCTGCCGGATCTCGTGGAGGATCTTGCCGGGCTCCTCGTCCCGCCAGTCGTCGATCCGGGTGCCCTGCCGCGCCGCGAGCAGCTCGAGCGCGTGGCGCGCCGGCATCGTGGTGACCGACAGGAGCTGGTGGGCGGAGATGAGGGAGTCCCGCCCGAAGACCGTGACGTACCAGGGGATGCCCGCCGCGAGGACGCCGCCCTCCGCCGTCTCGGTGTACAGCGCGCGCAGGTCGCGCAGGCTGCGGTCGAGCAGCTGGTTGAAGAGCTCGTTGTCCGTGACGATCTGGGTGCACTCGCGCTCCCACTCCTCGTAGGAGCGGCGCAGCTCGTGGATCGCAACGTCGAAGTCGATCGCGCCCGGGCGCTCGTCGTCCACGATCGGTTCCACGGTCAGCCCGATCAGCCGAGTCTGGTACGCGCCCAGCCGCAGGCGAAAGACCACTCGGACCAGGTCCCCGTCGACCTCAACGGCGTCGGGGGGCTGGGCGAACTCGACGAGGGTCACCCGGCGGGCTCCGTCCGCGCCGGTGGCCGCGAACTCGATCCGCTTGCCGTCGACCTTCGGGGGATCGGCCGGCGCGTGACGCTCGCGAGTCATCCCCCGGACCTCGAAGATGTCGGCGAAGTCCGCCCCGAGCGCGAACTCCAGATCGAGCGCAACCGGGGCGGCGTTGTAGTTCTTGATCCGGACGCGCTCGAACATCCGGCCGTTGATCGCCCGGATCCGACGGATGTTCAGGGTCTGCTGCGGAACGGCCAGGCGCTCGCCCTCGTAGAGGTCGGGGTTCGTCAGGTCGACGTACGACATGTAGCCGCGCTCCGAGGAGGAGGACAGCAGCACGGGATCGCGCCCCGAGAGGGTCATTCGAAAGTGCGACAGGAACCGCGTGTCCTTCGAGTACAGACCGAGCCCGTAGTCCCCGCCGTGGTCGAGGTTGCCCTCGAGGTCCGTGTAGAGGAACGTGCCCCCCTCCTTCACCGCGAGCGTCTTGCTCGCGAGGTCGGTGACGAGCACCGGCACCGGGTCCTTGAGGGGCCGGCCGGTGGGGCGGGGCTCGGGTCGTGGCTGGGGCTCTGCGCTCATACGTGTCTGTTGGGGTCTGGAGGGTCCGGGGCGTTCCGGACGCAAACCGCGCCGAGTCTAGGTTCGCCGATCGGAGCGTTCAATGACATCGGTCACACGTTCATAGTCCTGGAAGAGCCGCTCGCGGGCTCCCCGTCCGGTCCGGCGATGAGCTCGACGCCCCGGGAGCGCGGCGAGAGCCGGAGCACCCGCCATCCCTCGCCCAGCTCCGGAAGGGTCGCCGGGTCGGACGGGAACGCAAGGAGCGAGGGCCCCGCGCCCGACACGCAGACCGGTATCGAGCGCTCCAGTCGCTCGAAGACCTCCCGGACCTCCGGGACGAGCGCGAGGCGGGCGGCCTGGTGCAGCCGGTCGTGGAGCGCCACGCGCAGCAGGTCCAGGTCTCCCCGGACCAGCGCCTGAACGACGAGCGCCCCGTACGCGACGTTGGCCACCGCGTCGACGAGGGGGACCCGCTCGGGGAGGACCCCTCGGGCGTGTTCGGTCGGCACCCGGACCGACGGGATCAGCACCGTCGGCACGACCTCGGGGGCGACCTCGAATCGCCGAACGTGGCCGTCGGCGATCACGGTGAGGCCGCCGTAGACGGCCGGAGCCGCGTTGTCGGGGTGTCCTTCGAGCTCCGCGGCGCAGGCGAAGGTGGCGTACGGGTCGTCCCCGAGCCCCGCGTCGCCGAGCAGCGCGCTCGCCAGCGCCGTCCCGGCCACGGCGGCCGCGGACGAGGAGCCCAAGCCCCGCTCGAGTGGGATCCGGTTCACGCCGTGGAGGGCGAACGGAGGGATGGCCGCACCGGGATGGAGCTTGGCCTGCCGACGGAGCGTGTGGACGATCGCCCGGCTCACGGCATCGGTGCCGTCGGTCGGAAGCTCGTCCTCTCCCTCCCCCTCCCAGCTGATGCCTGGCTCGAGCCCGGTGTCGATCGTCACCTCGTTGCAGAGATCGAGCGCGAGACCGAAACAGTCGAACCCGGGACCGAGATTGGCGGACGTCGCCGGGACGCGCGCGGTGAGCCGCATCGCCTACACGCCGAGCTCGGCGGCGACCGCGGCAGGGTCCGCGGGGACGGTCGGTGGGTGGCCGGCGCCGGCGATGGCCCACTCCGGGTCCTTCAGCCCGTGGCCGGTGAGGACGCAGACGGCGGTGGCGCCCCGCGGGAGCGTTCCCTCAGCCGCGTGGTGGAGCAGACCGGCCACCGATGCGGCGGAGGCGAGCTCGGCGAACAGGCCCTCGCGGGCCAGCCGACGGTAGGCCGCCAGGATCTCGCGGTCGGTCACGGCATCGATCGCTCCCTCCGACTCCCTGGCCGCGGCCACCGCCTTGTCCCATGAGGCTGGATTCCCGATCCTGATCGCCGTCGCGATCGTCGAGGGGTTCGACACGGGCTCGCCGCGGACGATCGGCGCGGCGCCGGCCGCCTGGAACCCGAACAAGCGCGGCGGCTCGGCGATCACGCCGTCACGGAGATACTCGGAGTACCCCATCCAGTGGCTGGAGATGTTCCCGGCGTTGCCCACCGGGACGAAGTGGAGGTCGGGAGCTCGACCGAGCGCGTCGCACACCTCGAACGCGAGCGTCTTTTGACCCTCGAGGCGGAAGGGGTTCACGGAGTTCACGAGCGTCACCGGGTAGTGGGCCGCCAGATCCTGCGCGAGCGCGAGCGAGTCGTCGAAGTTGCCGTCGACTTCCAGGACGCGCGCGCCGTGGATCAGCGTCTGCGCCATCTTGCCGAGCGCGATCTTGCCCTTCGGCACCAAGACGGCGCAGGTGAGCCCCGCCTTGGCGGCGTAGGCTGAGGCCGACGCGCTCGTGTTGCCGGTGGAGGCGCAGACGACGGCCTTCGAACCCTCCTCGAGCGCCTTGGAGATCGCGAGCGTCATCCCGCGGTCCTTGAACGAGCCGGTGGGATTGGCACCCTCGAACTTCAGGAGGACCTCGCAGCCGGTCTCGGTCGAGAGCGACTCCGAGCGCACCAGCGGCGTCCCTCCTTCGCCCAACGTGACGACCGGCGTCGCGTCGCTGACGGGCAGGCGGTCCCGGTACTCGCGGATGATCCCGCGCCATTGAGCCGTCATTCCTCGGCCTCCACCCGGAGGATGCTTCGGACCTCCTCGACGACCTTCACGTTGCGCAGCTCCGACACGGCTCGCTGGAACGCGCCCTCGCGCGCGCGGTGCGTGACGAACACGAGCTGCGCGTCCTCGCCGGTTCCCTCCTGCCACACGCTCTTGATCGAGACCCGATTGTGCCCGAAGACGCTCGCGATCTCGGCGAGGACGCCGGGCCGGTCCTCCACCCGCAGGAGGATGTAGTACTGGCCCTCCATCTCGTCCATGGGCCGGATCGTCCGCTCGAGGAAGCAGGTGCACCCCACGCCGCGCGTCCCCGCGATCAGGTTGCGGGCCACGCTCACCAGGTCGCCCACGACGGCCGTCGCCGTGGCGTCGCCCCCGGCGCCGCGCCCGTAGAACATCAGTTCGCCGATCTTCGGACCCTCGAGGAACACGGCGTTGAAGGCGTCCCGAACCGCCGCCAGCGGGTGGGCCGCGGGAATCATCGCGGGGTGCACGCGCGCGGCGATCCGCTCCCCGTCGAGCTCCGCGATCGCGAGGAGCTTGATCACGTAGCCGAGCCGCCGGGCGAACTCCACGTCCTCGCTCGTCACCCTGCGGATGCCCTCGCGGAAGACGTCGCCGGCCACCACTCGGGCGTTGAACGCGATCGACGCGAGGATTGCGCACTTGGCGGCGGCGTCGTGTCCCTCGACGTCGGCCGACGGGTCGGCTTCCGCGTACCCGAGTCGCTGTGCCTGCGCGAGCGCGTCCGCAAAGGGGAGCCCCTCCTCGGTCATGCGGGTGAGGACGTAGTTGGTGGTCCCGTTCACGATGCCGATCACGCGGGAGATGCGCTCGCCGGTCAACGACTCCTTGATCGGCCGGATGAGCGGGATGCCCCCGCCCACCGACGCCTCGAAGTACAGGTCGAGCCCCGCCGCATCGGACGCGTCGAACAGCTCGCGCCCCCGCGTGGAGACGAGCTCCTTGTTGGCGGTCACGACGGGCTTGCCGCGGTCGAACGCCGCCAGCACGAGGCTGCCGGCCGGCTCGACCCCTCCGAGGAGCTCGCACACGATGTCCACGTCGGGGTCGCCCACGACCTCCATCGGGTCCGTCGTGAACCGGTCCCCGCCGAGCGGCACCGCTCGCGGACGATCGAGGTCGCGCACGGCGACCCGGGCGATCTCGAGCCGACACCCCGCGCGCCGGGCGATCTCCTCTCGGTGCTCGTCGAGGAGCCGCGCGACGGCCGACCCCACCGTTCCGCAGCCGAGCATCCCGACCCGCAGCGTCCGCTGCCTCACCCCACCACCTCCCCCGCGTCGGAGCCCGTGCCCGGCTCGCCCAGCCAGGCCGCCATCAGGATCTCGTCCTCGTAACCGTAGGACTTCTTCGCGTGCCGGACGAGCCTCCCCTCCTCGACGAAGCCGAACTTCCGGTACAGCGCCATTGCGGCGACGTTGTGCGGGTACACGGTGAGCTCCACGCGCTCGACGCCGACGCTTCGAGCCCATCGCAGCGCCTCGTCCATCAGGGCCGACCCGATCCCGCGCCCCCGGCGGTCCCGCGTGACGAACATGCCGAGCGTCGCCACGTGACGCGTCGACTCGTGCGCGTCGCGCCGGATCGAGAGGCCGCCCACCACGCGACCCTCCTCGACGGCGACCAGGTGCGCTCCCTCGCCCGTCCACGAGCGCCGAAAGCGCCTGCGGAGCTCGCGGGGCGAGTGCCGCACCTGCTCGGTCTGGATGTAGCGCCGCTCCGCGGCGACGCTCGCGTAGGCGTGGAGGTACGAGGCGGCGTCCCGGGCGACGGCCGGGCGCACGACGACCCCCGGCGGCGGCTGCGACCGCGCGGCGGGCGGCGGCGAGGACTCGAGCCGTTCGAGATCGACGGCATCCTCGCGCCGGAGCCAGAGACGCGGACGGCCACCGCGCACCGCGACCACCGCGGGGCGGCCCACGCGGTTGTAGGTGCTCGCCATCGAGTACGTGTACGCGCCGGTCGCGGCGACGGCGAGCAGGTCGCCGCGGGCGACCGGGAAGGGCAGCTCCACGTCCCGGGCGAGCACGTCGCCGGACTCGCAGTGGCGGCCGACGACGTCGACGCGGACGGTCGACCCGGGCCGCGGTGGTCCCGCCGGCGCGACCGTATAGCGGGCCCCGTACAGCATCGGCCGGATGTTGTCGGACATGCCGCCGTCGACGGCGACGAGCGTTCGTCCGTCCGACTCCTTCACGGTTCCGACGCGGTACAGGGTCACCATCGCCGCGCCGACCACGGAGCGGCCGGGCTCGACGAGAACGTGCGGGATCGGCAGCCCGCGAGCCACCGCCCCCTCGCGGATGCGCGCGAGCAGGGCGGGGGCCAGCGCGTCGAGCTCCAGCGGGCGCTCGTCCGTGTAGGCGACGCCGAACCCGCCCCCCAGGTCCACGATCTCGGCCTCGAACCCGACCTCCGCCCGCAGCCGTTCGAGCAGATCGAGCACGACCTCCACCGCCGCAAGGTACGGCTCGGCCTCCAGGACCTGGGAGCCGATGTGGGCGTGGATGCCGACCGGCCGCACGTTCGGCAGCTCCGTCGCGCGCCGGAGGGCGTCCGGCACGACCTCGAGCGGCATCCCGAACTTCGTGCCCGCTCCTCCGGTCTGGATGGCCCGGTGGGCCCCTGCCCCGATGCCCGGGATCACGCGCAGGAGGACCGCCTGGGTGGCTCCCACCCGCCGGGCGGCCCGGTCCAGTCGCTCCAGCTCCTCGGGGTTGTCCACGTTCACGAGCCACACGCCGGAGGCGACGGCGAGCTCGAGCTCCTCGTCGGACTTGTTGTTGCCGTGAACCGCGATGCGGTCGCCCCGCACTCCGGCGCGCAGGCAGGCCTCGAGCTCCCCTCCCGTCGCGACGAGCACGTTGAGGCCCTCTGCGGCGACCAGCCGGATCATCTGCCTCGACGTGAACGCCTTGACCGCGTAGAGCGGGTGCGGGAAGAGCGCGGCGAACGACCGGCACCGCGCCCGCACGTGCTCCTCGTCGACGACGAGCAGGGGCGTACCGAACTCGTCGGCGAGCTCGCGCGCCGACACGCCGCCCACGGCGAGGCCCTCCGGCCCGAAGCGCGCGCTTGCGGGCCAGGGGCCGGTGGGCTCAGGCATCGACGCGCTCCATCGACTCGGGGGCCGAGACGCCGAGCAGGGCGAGCACGTTCGCGATCGCCTGGCGGGCGGCGGCGCAGAGCCACAGTCGCGCCTGGGTCCTCGCGTCGTCGTCCGTGACCACCCGGCACTCCGTGTAGAAGCGGTGGAACCTGGCCGCGAGGTCCTGGGCGTAGTGCGTGAGGCGGTGCGGAGCGCGAAGCTCGGCGGCCTCCGAGACTCGGCCGGGAAGCTCCGCGATCCCGCCGAGCAGGTCGACCTCGGTCTCGTGGTCGAGCACCGACAGGTCCACCTCGTGGATCGGACGAAGCGCCACTCCGCGGGCCGAGGCGTGGCGCAGGATGCTCGAGATGCGCGCGTACCCGTACTGCACGTAGAACACCGGGTTGTCCATGGACCGACGCTTCACCTCCTCGAGGTCCACCTCGAGCGGCGCGTCGTTCGAGCGCAAGAGCAGCGTGAAGCGGAGGGCGTCGGTCCCGACCTCGTCGATCAGCTCGTCGAGCGTGAGAAACGTCCCGGCGCGCTTGCTCATGCCGACCGCCTCCCCCCCGCGGGTGAGCGAAACCCACTGGTACAGCACGATCTCCACGGCGTCGGGGTCGTAGCCGAGCGCCCGCGCAGCTCCCTTGACGCGAAGGACGTCCCCGTGGTGGTCGGCGCCCCAGACGTAGATCAGGCGATCGAATCCTCGGGAGAACTTGTCGATCAGGTAGGCGCAGTCGGCGGCGAAGTAGGTCGGGGCGCCGTTCGAGCGGATCAGCACGCGGTCCTTGTCGTCGCCGAACGCGGTCGCCCGGAAGAAGACGGCCCCCTCGTGGTCGTAGGCGTACCCGGCCTCGCGGAGGCGACGCACCGCCTCGGCGATCTCGCCGGAGTCGTGGAGCGTGCGTTCGGAGAAGTAGGCATCGAACCGGACGCCGAATCGCTCGAGGGTCGCCTTGATCATCCCCAGCATGCGGGCGGCACCCTCGTGGAGCAATCGCGCGCGTCGCTCCTCGGGCGGCAGGTCGGCCAGCGCCTCTCCGAAGGTCTCGAGGATGCCGCGCGCCAGGTCGATCACGTAGGACCCGTGGTAGCCGTCGTCCGGCACCTCGGCCGGCCGGCCGAGCAGCTCCAGGTACCGAGCCTCGACCGACGCCCCGAACAGGTCCATCTGACGGCCCGCGTCGTTGAAGTAGTACTCGCGCTCCACGCGCCACCCGGCGGCCTCCATCACGCTGGCGATCGCGTCGCCGATCACGGCGTTGCGCGCGTGGCCGATGTGGAGGGGCCCGGTCGGGTTCGCGGAGACGTGCTCCACCTGGACCGACCGGCCGGTGGGCTCCGCCCGTCCGAACGTCGGCCCGCGGGCCACCACCTCACGCAGCACGTCGTGGAGCCACCGCTCGCGAAGGAAGAGGTTCACGAAGCCGGGGCCGGCAACCTCGGCCCGCGCGACGAGCTCGTCCTCCGGGAGGTGGCGGACGAGGACCTCCGCGACCTCACGCGGCGGTCGGCCGACCCGGCCGGCGAGGACGAGGGCGACGTTGGTGCTGAAGTCGCCGTGCTCCTTCTGCCTGGAGCGCGTGAGCTCGATCACCGGGCGGTCGTCTTGCAGGCCGAGCTCGCGAGAGGCGAGCTCGAGCGCGTCCCGCAGCAGGTTGGTGAGCCGGTCCTCGATCATCGACGGGTCGGGCGAGCGCTAGGCCCGCTTCGTCCGGTCCAGGGCGCGGCGGACGATCTCCACCAGGTGCGCGGGGTCGAACGGCTTGGTGACGTACTCGTCCACGCCGAGAGCGTATCCGCGCTGGCGATCCTCGTCCTGGGCCCGCGCCGACAGGAAGATCACCGGGATGTGCGACACGGCGGGGTTCGCCTTGAGCTGTCGGGCGACTTCCCACCCGTCCAGTCCCGGCATCATCACGTCGAGCACGACGACGTCCGGCCGGTGCTCGCGGACCTTCAGGAGCGCCTCCTCCCCGCGGGAGGCGGCGTCGACCTCGTAGCCCTCGAGCCGGAAGTTGATCTGGAGGAGCCGAACGATCACCGGGTCGTCGTCGACGATCAGGATCCGGGGTTTGGGAGTGGCCTCCACGATCGCAGCATATCGGAGCGACCTCGGGCTCCGGCCGAACCCAAGGGGGCCGTTGCTAGACTTCGGAGCGAGCCCTCGTAGCTCAGCGGATAGAGCGCCGGCCTCCGGAGCCGGGTGCGCAGGTTCGAGTCCTGCCGAGGGCACCAGGGAGCTCCCGCGGAGCTTCCCGGTGGCGATTCGGGAGGGCTTTGGGATCCGGTCACCGGCGAGACCACGCCCTTTCCCGCCGGGCGGGGCCTCGACCTGTCGAGCCTCTCGTGGACCCCGCATGGGCATCGCTTCGCCGCCGTGCGAGACGTCGGAACAACCAGCGAGATCGTCCTCGGGGCGGCCTCCGGCCGGATCGTGCGCCGCATCCCGCTCCCACGAAGGGCAGACGGTGTGCCGACCTGGTCTGCCGATGGAGATCGGCTCGCCTTCCTCGTTCCCGGATCCGGGAGAGACGGCTACCTGCACGCGGCGCTGCACGTGTTCGATCGCTCGAGCGGCGCTGACACCGTCGTCGCCGAGGATCTGCCCGATCCGTGGTGGGCATCCTGGTCCCCCGACGGTCGATGGCTCCTGGTTACTGGACGTGCCCGGTGGTTGTTCATCGCGACGGACGGCAGCGCCCAGATCAGGTATCCGTCGCTAGGGGCGTTCCCTAGGTGGTACGGCCCGTCGAGTCCCTCGCTCTCCATCCAGATACCGGTCTGTTGATGGCGGAAGACGGCCCCGGCCCCGCAACGTCCCGCAAGGTGCCGCCTACGGACCGGCGAACCACTCCTCCCGCCGCGGGAACAGGCGCGTGTCCGTGAGCACGTTCAGGACCCGGCGCGCCTGCGAGAACTCGTGGGCGATCTCCTCGAGGGCGCGAACGAGGTCGGTGCGCGGCTCCGGAGCCGCGGCGAGCGCCATCCGGTAGGAGCGGCGGCCCAGCCGTTCGAGGAGCCCGATCCCTCCGGGCGGGGGCTCGGGCTCCTCCTCCGGGCCGTCTCGCATCTGCTCGAGCAGTCGCTCCAGGCGCTGAACCTGGACCGGCCGGAACAGTCGCTCCGCGGCGAAGTCGGGGAAGACCCCCGAGAGGAACAGCGCCAGGTCCCCTAGCCGCCGGTACACCGCCGGGCGTTCCGCCGGGCCAACCACGTCGAGGAGGCCCGCCAGGCGCCCGGGGTCCAGCTCGTTGAACCGGCGCCTGGCCCAGCCCCGGCGCCCGCGAACCCACACGACCCCCGAGGCGACGTGCGTGTACGAGGCCAGCACGTCGGCGAGGAAGACCCGGCGCCGCACGTCGTTCAGGAACGTGCGGAGCGGCCCGACGGCGAACACCGGCAGCCGCTGCCTCGGCCCGATCCACTCCCAGACGAACGGCGCGTCCTCCAGCGTCCTGGCCGTCGCGGTGAGCAAGACGGAAAACACCAGGAAGGGGCTGGCGTGCACGAACGGGTGATCCGACCACGGGGCGAACAGCGCATCGAAGACCTCGGATCGACCGATCAGCTCGTCGATCCTCGCCGGCTCCGCGCGGAGCCGCGCGACCGCCTCGGCGGGCCCGCGGAACGCGCCGACCGCGCCGGCGAGAAAGGCCAGGTCGCGGTCGCTCAGCCGTTCGAGGTAGAGGTGCGCACCCATCACACACCGGTCCCCGGATGGCCCGAGCTCGCCTCGCGGCCGTCGGATCGCTCGCGGCCTCCGTATCGAAGGTAGCAGCCGCGTGCGCCAGGGTCACCGGCCGGGAGCTCGATCGCGACCGGCGGTCTACCGGGACGGGGCGCCCTCCCCCGATGCAAGCTCGATCCGGACCTCGGGTGCCTGCCGGATGGAGTTGTGTACGGTGCAGTGCTCCACCACCGCCCGAAGTCCCTCGCGGCGCTCGTCGGGGAACCCCGCGGGAAGCAGCACCCGGAGCTCGACCTCGGAGACCCGGGCCGGGCGGTCGGTCGAGAAGGAGAACTCGCACTCGACGGCGAGCCCGTCCAGAGGCAGCCCGTGGCGCCTCAGGAAGCGCTCGGCGTAGAACCCGACGCACGCGGCGAGCCCGCCGACGAAGAGCTCCGTCGGGGTTGGACCCAGGTCGCCGCCTCCGTCCTCGACCGGCTGGTCGAGGACGATCTCATGCCCCCGCACCGCCATGCGGAGGCGGTCACCGCCCTCGTAACGCACCTCGATCCGCGACATCTGCCCCGCACCTCCGCGACGGCTTTCGGATCGAGCCTGCGGGCTCGTCCGGAACGCGGCTGAGGGCGAAGGGCCCGGCTCGGGTGGCGCGAAGGACCCCAGTCCGAGCTGCCGGATCGGCGAGCGGATCGGGCCAGCGGAGCGCGACCCGGTGCCAAGCCCGCTGGTATCGTTCGCGGCCGTATGGCTCGCGGACTTCGAGAGGCGGTCGCGGAGCTCGCCCCCGCGATGCGGGAGGACCTGGAGCGTCTCGTGCGCATCCCCTCGGTCGCCTTCGACGGGTTCGACCCCGCGCAGGTTCGGCGCTCGGCCGAGGCCACCGCCGACATCCTGGGCTCGGCCGGACTCGGCGGCGTGCGGCTCATCGAGCTCCCCGGCGACCACCCCGCGGTCTTCGGGCAGGTGGACGGTCCGGCGGGATCTCCGACCGTCCTGCTGTACGCCCACCACGATGTGCAACCCTCTGGCCCCGAGGAGCTGTGGGACACCCCGCCCTTCGAGCCGATCGAGAAGGACGGTCGGCTGTTCGGACGGGGTGCCGCCGACGACAAGTCCGGCATCGTGATCCACGCGGCCGTGCTGCGGGCGTTCGAAGGGCGGCCACCCGTCACCGTCAAGGTGATCGTGGAAGGCGAGGAGGAGGCCTCGACCGAGAACCTCCCGAATCTCGTCCGCGGCAACCGCGAGCTGCTCGAGGCCGACGTGATCGTCGTCGCGGACTCCGGCAACTGGCGCACCGGCGAGCCCACGCTCACGACGACGCTCCGCGGCGTCGTCGACTGCGTCGTCGAGGTTCGAACGATGGAGCTCCCGGTGCACAGCGGCATGTACGGCGGCGCCGCGCCGGACGCGCTCATGGCGCTGATTCGGATGCTCGCGACGCTCCAGGACGAGCGCGGCTCGGTCGCGGTCGCCGGACTGACCTCCGCCCCGTGGCACGGCGTCGCCTATCCGGAGGACGCGTTCCGCACGGAGGCCGGCCTGCTCCCCGGAGTCGAGCTCGTCGGCGAGGGCCCGCTCTCGGAGCGACTGTGGACCAAGCCCTCGATCAACGTCATCGGGATCGACGCTCCGGCCGTCCACGGGTCCCGGAACATCCTGGTCGATCGCGCTCGAGCCCGGATCAGCCTGCGGATCCCGCCGGGCGAGGACCCCAAGCGCGCGCTCGACCTCCTCACCGCGCACCTCGAGGCGGCGGCGCCCTGGGGGGCGCGCGTGCAGGTCACGCGCGGGAACCCCGCGAAGGGCTTCGCCGCGCCGACCGAAGGGCCCGCGCACCGAGCGGCTCGAGCCGCGCTCGCCGAAGCCTACGGTCGCGAGGTGGTCGAGATGGGAAGCGGGGGGTCCATCCCCCTGGTCCCGGCGCTCACGGAGACCTTCCCCGAGGCCGAGCTCCTGCTTCTCGGCGCGATGGACGACCGCTCCAACATCCACGCGCAGAACGAGAGCGTCGACCTTGCCGAGCTCGGGAGGGCGACCCTCGGACAGGCCCTGATGCTCGAGCGCCTGGCCGCCGGCGGCTGACCCGCGGCCCCCTCCTGCTGCTAAGGTGGCGACGATGGACCAGCACCCCGAGCCGCGACCCGCGCCCTCGCAGCCTCCCGGCCCGTCCCAGGGCCGGCAGGAGGCCCCGCAGGAGGCCATCACGCAGCCGGCCAAGCTGCTCCGGATCGCGAGCATGGTGCGGGAGCTGCTCGAGGAGACTCGGGCCGCGTCGATCGACGAACCCGGGCGGATCCGCCTTCGCGAGATCTACGAGCGCTCTGTCGGCGAGCTCCGGGAGGTCCTCTCCCCCGACCTGCAGGAGGAGCTCGCGATGCTCGCCCCGCCGATGGAGGGCGTGCCGACCGAGGCGGAGATCCGGGTGGCGCAGGCCCAGCTCGTCGGCTGGCTCGAAGGCCTGTTCCACGGCATCCAGGCCGCGCTATTCGCGCAGCAGGCCGCGGCGCGGGCGCAGTTCGAGGAGCTCCGTCGCCGCGGGCTGATGCCCGGCCAGCCGCAGGCCCCGCAGGAGGAGCAGCGCAGCCCCGGGCAGTACCTCTAGGCGGCAGGGACCCCTAGGCCGTGTGGCCAGCGTTACGAGCGGACAGTTTGCGGGATGAACTCATCGAGGTCCCATCCTTTCGCGACGAGGAGCTCGGGGCAATCGGCGTAGAAGATCTCGGCGGGGCGGCGGCCCTTG
>Ga0070741_10000941_pt1 | contig 95748 bp, 90 predicted proteins | sample Coa_R1_4_FD_66440 | JGI IMG/M metagenome (GOLD analysis project Ga0070741, IMG submission 66440) | Surface soil microbial communities from Centralia Pennsylvania, which are recovering from an underground coalmine fire - Coalmine... | ecosystem: Environmental > Terrestrial > Soil > Unclassified ...
AGTGCCACCAGACGCGCGGACGGGCGCCGTTGGGCGGATCGGCGAAGCTTTTCTCGATAGCATCCGTTGAGTTTTGGCCGGAAACGCTATTAGCGGCAAACAACGAAAGTACAAGGATTGCAAGGCAACCAATCACACGTCGTCGTGGACCCATGAATTTCCTCACAAATGAATTGGACGCCGAGCCCGATGAGGCAACTTGAGCGTCGTGGAGCACACGCTCTTGGACCGCGATGGTCTCATTCGCAAAACTTGCGCGTCAATGCGCGCACCGTGTTTCGCAATGAAAAACTCCGTTTTGCTGCTCAGCACACGCGAATGCATTCGAGCCCAAGAAGCGCACCTAACTTCTCGATCTTGCTAATGACGTGCCCAATTCCCACTGCGCAGTGATGCGCCGGGCCTTGTGCATTCCAGCGCATAATAAAATTCCGGGCACCAATCGAGAATCGGTAGCGGCTGTTCGTGTTGCCAATTTCAAGAATCGGACCAGGAACGGATTCGCCTTCCGCCGCCAGCAGCTTGATTTTCCCGCCCACTTCAACTACGGACAGCAGAGTTACGGGGCCATGTTTTACGGACATCTCGACCGAAAGGCCACGCCCTACTTTGCCGTGATACACCTGCAGCGGCTTAACTTTCGTTTTGCCATGCGCAATTGCGATGTGCCCGGGCCCATCGTGTCCCATCAGTACGACGTCATCGTTATAGTCAACCGCGTAGTATTCGGTGAACGATCCGCCGGCGCCGAAACAGTCCATTATCTTCATCGCCTGCGCGTTTTTGACTTCGTATTCGCCTGCCACCGGAATTCCGCGCGCCGTGAGCAGGCTGTTACCGAGGATGATAGAGCTGACCACATCTTCATTCTCGGTGTTACCAGTACCTTGATAGTAGTAAGCCAGCGATCCCAGCCTATGTTTTTCAACGAGCCGATCCAGCGCGACTGAGGTCTTTGCCGCATGCGCCAGTTCCTCGTCCAAACAGTCGGGTTGAACATCCATCTTTTGGCGAATCTCACGAAGCTTGGTCGCGATCTCGTCGTGGGTAACACTTCGCCGAATCGATGCAAGTTCCTCAACCTCTAGGATCTCAATGTGTCCCCCAAAAGTCGCACATTGGAGCGTGAGGTCGGAATAGATATCGAGCATGCCACCATAGTAGTGACCCATGATGCCCAGGCGGTTGTGCTCCATGACTCGCGCAACGTGAGCTGCTTCGACCCACTCATCAATTTCACTCCAGGAATCTTCCAAGGTTGCTGTCACTTGGAAAAATCGAATGTTACTGCGCGCGAAGACGTTGGCAATCTCAGGCACAGGACATGCCTGACAATAGGCCAGCCACTCGCCAGTCATTTTGGTGCGATCCCGAAGACTGTTGAAAGATTCGTAGTCAATAGCCGCTGCCGGTGACAAATTCAACACCACCACCGGGGCCTTCGCTCGCCTGACAACAGGAAGTACCGTGGACGATAAGGCATATGTTGTTACGTAGAGAAAAATCAGATCTACATCCTGACGGCGAAAGTCGTGTCCTGCGGCAAATGCTTTTTCGGGCGAATCAATCAATCCCAAATTGAAAAGTTGAATTCCTGGACGACGGAGGCGGGTCGCAACTTGATCGAGGTATCCAAGTAACCGGTCGCGAAGACCTTCGAACTGCGGCCAGTAAGTATCGAGGCCTATGCCAAACAGCCCAATTCTCAAATCGTCGTTGGAGTGATTGCCGGACATCGGAACTGTGTGGCGTCGAGATAATTTCACCGGCGCACGCGGGCAGTCAAGATCAGTTGCTGTTTCGTACTCAGGAACAGCGGTAAGGCAAGCACAAGCAGGCATCATTCTCATGGTGAAACAGGCCGATCTGTCGCTCCAAACAATTGCCGACGCTTGTTTCGCATTGTGCAACACTGCGTTCAAGCAGGTGCTCGCTTGCTAGGCGCTGGCGTCAGAACTATCCTGCACGTTTTGAGGAGGCTCGCGAAGAATGGGAGACAGGGCTCGCTTGGTTTTCGGTGTACTTGTGGTGGTGGGCGTCGCCACTGCGTGGGTACACGCCCAAGTCAAAATCGATGTGAACTGGAACAAAGTCGAACGAATATCGCAGACCAGCCCAACACTGCAGGTCGTGGTGAACCCTCCGCTGCGCAGGGGAAACGAAGTCAGCACAAACGCCTACAAGGCCGTTCATGATCTGGGCGCAGATTATGTTCGCTATGTCCCCTGGCTTCCGTATCCGAAACTGGGAGTTGCCGAACTCGACCCGCCGGCGAATGGGAAGACCTCTTGGGACTTTTCCCTGATCGATCCGATGACGATCGATTTTCTGGAAGCAACCAAAGGCCACCCCACCATTCTGAATTTCAGCACGATCCCTCAGTGGATGTGGGAGACAGACAAGCCGGTCCCTTATCCCTCGGACCCAAATCAGGTGACGTGGGATTACGAGCAGGGAACCGAGCCGCGCGATCCCACCTTTAAAGAGGTCGCCGACTATTATGCGCGACTACTCGCCTGGTACACCCAGGGCGGATTTACCGACGAGCTCGGCAAACGGCACGAATCCGGCTATCACTACTCCATTCCTTACTGGGAGGTACTAAACGAAGTTGAGTTCGAGCACCACATGTCGCCGGAAATGTACACGAAGCTCTATGACGCTGTGGTTACGGCAATGCGCAAGGTGCAACCGGATCTAAAGTTTGTCGGCATGGCGCTCGCGATGCCATCACAGAGGCCGGACTTTTTCGAGTATTTCTTGGACCACAAGAACCATCAGCCGGGAATTCCTCTGGACTTCATCTCTTATCATTTCTATGCCATCCCAACCCCCGATCAGACTCCCGAGATTCAGGGATACACCTTTTTCGCCCAGGCGGACGGATTTCTGAATACCGTTCGATATGTCGAGGCGATTCGCAAAAGACTGTCTCCCGAGACGCGCACCACGATCGACGAACTAGGTGCCATTTCGGCCGATGATCTGGCTCAGGGCCAGCCGGGGCACGTCACCAAGCCGATAGCCGATTCCTACTGGAATCTGACCGGAGCTATGTATGCCTATCTTTTCGGCGAGATGACCAGGCTGGGTATCGATGTCGCCGGCGAATCACAGCTCGTGGGATATCCGACACAGTTCCCCTCGGTGTCAATGGTCGACTGGAACACCGGGAAGCCAAATCCGCGGTTCTGGGTCCTGAAACTCCTGCACGACAACTTCGGACCCGGCGACAAGGTCGTGGAACTCGGTGGTGACTTCTCGCGCAGTCCCTATGTGTACGCCTTACCTGTCATAACAAAGGACGGCAAGAAGCGTGTTCTCCTGGTGAACAAGAACCAGCATAGCCAGGAGGTTCAGGTCGCCGGCGCCACCGGTGGACAGATGGAATATGTGGACGAGACAGCTGGAGTCGATCCGCCGAAAATGGCGCGGGTGAATGCAGATCAGTTTACGCTGAATGCTTTCAGCGTGGTGGCGCTAACGCTGCCTTAAGATCGGTTACCTCATTCGGCCGCTTTCTCGTCGACCTGCTGTCTCGTGACCTCTTCCGGCGAAAAGAGCTTCGTTGCGGACTCCTCTCGACCTGAGTTTCGCGAGTGCAACTGTTGAAATTCAGCCAGAGCCTTCTTTTGCTCGGCAGAATTTCCCAACGAACGCTCCACCTGCGCCAATCTCCACCAGGAAACCTCATTGTCCCGGTTCAGCGAGATGGCCCGTTGAAGGTGTGGCAACGCGAGTTCGAATTTTTGCTCTGAGATCAATGTGGCCGCAAGTCCCAAATGTGCCTCTTCAAACTCTGGATGGTTTGTCAGGGCCAGCTCGAAGTATTTCTGGGCGCTCTCAAGTTGTCCGGCATTGCGGTTGATTTCCCCAAGTTCGTATGCAGCATTCGCGTTCTGTGGATCAAGTTCGAGCTCGCGCTGAAACTCGGTTGCTGCTTCACGAGCGTCTTCTCGCGAGCCGATTTTTTGTGATCGAGACAGTAATGTGCGTCCGAGCCGGTAGTGAATTCCGGGACGATGAGGATCGCGCGCCAGAACATCACGATATTGTCCAATCGCGGCTTCGTAGGATCCCTGGCTTTCGAGTGCTTCGGCTTCCGCCTGATGTTTCCAAATCGAATCCGGAGGGGCTTGCCAGAGTTTTTGCATTGTCAAAAACGCGAAATTCCCGAAGATCTTGCCGTCGTGATATTGAACTTCTGGATCATTCGGATACAGCCGTTCCATGTCGAGTGCTACTCTTACCGCATCACTGTCGCGCTTGAGTCCCGTGTAGGCGCGCTCCAGTTGCAAACCACAGATACGCTTCATATCAGGATCGGATGAGCGAAATCCCTTTTCCAGTCCGGCAAGCGCTTCGTCAAATTTGCCGAGTTCGGAAAGCGACATGGCGAGGATCGCAGAGGATTTCGTCAGCGCTGGCTTAAGTTTCAATGCTCGCCGCAGTTCGGGGATGGCCACATCGAATTTGTGTTCCTCGAAGTAAATCAATCCCAAGTTGGCGTGAATTTCCGCGACCGATGGATTAGCCTTAGCAAGCTTCTCGAAAGCTCGTTCAGCATCCTCGTATTTGCCCTCCGCCAGCATGTGCTGGGCATCATCATACTGCTGCTCCAGTGGTGGACTCTGCGCGCGCACGTACGTGATATTGAGGAAGAGAACTGCGGCGAGTGACGCGGAGAAAGGAGAGAATTTTGTAAAGCCAGGAATCATCCGGATCAGTCTACGTGTCTCTCAAAGAAAGCAAAAACGCCGGACCACCAGGCCCGGCGTTCAAAAGTTCGTTCCTTCAAAACACGATCTTTCCTCCGAACTGGATAATCCGTCCAGGCCGAGCAGCAATGACGGTGCCGTACGCCGAGCCGTCATTTGGGTTGTTATCCACCGGCGCGCCAATCCCGGTACTGGTGAATGGATCGTATCCGTATTGGTGATGGTTGAACACGTTGAAGGCTTCTACGCGGAATTGGAAGGCTGTTCGCTCGGTAAACTTGAAGTCTTTGCCGATTCCGACATCCCAGTTATTGATTCCGGGGCCGCGAATGATGTCGCGGCCGCTGTTTCCAAATTGTCCGGCCAGGGGCTGAACAAAAGCCGAGGTATTGAACCAGCGATTTACGCTGTGCTCGTTTCCGGGATCTCCAACCTGGTTGCAGCGTTGTGTAAAGCTAAGGAGCAACCCGAAATTGTCGTTGCACAGGACCGAGAACGGAAATCCCTTCTGGAATGTTGTGATTGCTGTGACTTGCCATCCTCCCAAAGCAAAGTCTGCGGCTTTGTTCATATCATTTCCGTAGCGCTTGCCGCGCCCAACAGGTAGTTGATACACCGCACTCGCTACAAAACGATGATTCACATCGAAGTCTGACAGGCCATAGTCAAGTCGCGGATTGTGTTCGTTCATGTGACCTGCAAATGCGTTCGTCGAACCGACACCGGCAGCCGCAGACTTGTCATCCAGGCTCTTTGCCCACGTATAGACCGCGAGGAGAGCCATGGAACTCGATCGGCGCTCGAGCTTCAGGTTTCCAGCGTTGTAGTTGGAATACCCGTTCCATTGACTGTCGAGGAATCCAAGAGAGGACGTAATGTTTGTGAACGGTCGACGTGCCGAAACGGGGCAGTCGCTTCCTGGACCAGTGGTGGGAAACGGATTGTTCGCGTTGGCAATAGCCGTACATAGAGCGGGATCAGACGGCAGAAGCGACGGCTGCCCGATGTTGATGCGGTTCAGCAGATGTGTTCCCTTGTTTCCAACATAATTCGCCTCAAAAGTGGTGTTTCGGGCTAACTCGCGCTGCACTGACAGGGACCACTGCTGGACGTAGGGATTGTGTGGAAACTCGGAAATGATTACCGCGAAGAACTGACTGCCATCCTGTGCAACGCTGACCGGATGCAGTAACACAGGCGGAAACATGTTGTCGGTTAACTTCGGAAGTGTCGCGTCGACTGTGGCATTGGGAGAGGCGCGAACGACAAAAGGATAAATGTCGCCGGAATCATCGATCTCGCGAGTCTCAGCCGAGTCGAAGAAGATGCCATATCCGCCGCGCAGCACCGTTTTGTCGCCCAGGCGGTAAGCGAGACCGATACGAGGAGCAAAAGGCTTCTTGGAACCGTCTGCTGGATTCGGCCGTCCGCAATATCGGTAAAACCCATTGCCTTCAGGCGCGATCGGACCACCGAGGCTGGAAATTGTTTGGGTCTGCAGGTTCTTATCCGCAAAGCACAAACCTCCACCTGCATTGGCGCGATCGAACCAAAACATCTTGTTGTCTTTTTCGGTCGGCACGGCGCGATAGTCCCAACGTAGTCCAAGGTTCAACGTCAGGCGATTGGTGACTTTCCAGTCGTCTTGCACAAATGGTGCAAAATACATGAAGCGGTACTGGTTCAAATTACCTGCTACCCCGGACGGGCTGAAGGGACCCGGCTGGAATGTCGAAGCATCGTGGTAATACCCGAGCAGAAAGTCGGCTACCGAATTACCGGTTCCGCACTTTCCAGAAGCAGAGGTACAACCACCACTGTTAGTCGAAATCGTGTCATTCTGGAAGTTGAAATTACCGAGGAAGTCTGCGGAGAGATCGCGTCGTTGGAGCCACCGGCGATAGTCGAATCCCACAGTGGTTGTGTGTCGCCCATGGATTATTGTCAGCGAATCTGAGAATTGCCAGGTGGGAATATCGCTGGTAGTGGTGTCATTCCCCTGACTGCCGAATGAAGTGCCCGCTAGACCTTGGAAGCTGACCGTGGGGTAAAGGCGAGCATAATCTGGCAGATTCTGAAAGACCCCGGTCAACCCAAGAGCACTTACGTCCGCATCAGGCGCAGCAGTGCCTCCTTGAATTGCGATTGGCTCGAGACGTCCAAATCGAAAGTTGTTCACCATCCGAGAGCCGATGTTTTTTGTATGCGAGATCATCCAGCTTTCCGACTTTTCGTTGAAGACGCCAATACCAAATGGAAGGCTTACTGAACCGTTGATGTTTTCGTTCGAGTAGGTTGCGGTGGTGTAGCGGAAAAATACTTTGCCAAGTTTGCCCAGTTCCTGGTCTAGCCTGTAGGTTTGCTGGTCAGTGGTGTTAGGGAGTGTCGTAGTGAGCCGATAATTCCCCCTCTGGCAGCCGACGCAATTCGGAGCCGGAAAGAGTTTTGCTGCAATCTCAACCTGTGCGAGTCGCGAGAACCGACTTGTCGGAATCTGGTTACCAGGAAATGGTGCGCCGGTTTCTGGATCGATTGGAAGGCAGAATTGGGTCGAACTCGGGACACAACCTGCCGTCACCGGGGTCAAGCCTGACGTTGAGAAGTCGCCGTTCAACCACGCGGGATCCGGAGCATTGAAGGTATTCTGGTCGATGCCGTTTCGGATTCTCCACCCTTCGTAGTTGACGAGGAAAAAAGTTTTGTTGCGACCGTCGTAGAGTTTCGGAATATATATTGGACCGCCGAGGACAAATCCGAACTGGTTCTGGCGCAATTCGGGCAGATTTTGTTGCAGCGGCACCTTCGCATCGAAAGCATCATTGCGTAGAAACTCAAATGCTGTGCCGTGCAGCTGATTTGTCCCAATCTTGCTGACTATATTCACCTGGTTGGCGCTGAAGCCATACTCCGCCGAGTAAGTTTCGCTCTGAATCTTGAATTCCTGAATTGCATCCTGGGAAAGAATTACCGCCGGGGTATTCAGCGCCGTGTCCGTATTGATCAGGCCGTCCAAAGTGTAATTGTTTGAGGTAGGCCGGCCACCATTGATGCTGATTGCATTGCCCTCGCCCTGCCGCATCTGCCCTTGTTCGCCGTTAGTCTGGACAGCGCCTGCGCCTAGGAAAAGAAGACTCACAAAGTTGCGATTTTCAACTGGCAGCTGTTCAATTTGCGTCGGTGTTACGGTCTGCGCGACTGCCGCAGTATCGGTATCGAGAGCAACAGCGCTTGCTTGCACTTCCACACTTTCTGAGACCGTACCTGGCCGCATTGTCACGTTCACACGCGCCTGCTGCGCGACCACAAGAGTCACGTCGGCAATTACGGATTTCTGAAACCCGGAGGCCTGCACCGATACGCGATAGGTACCCGGAGGCAAAAATGGCACAGTGAAATCACCTGACGATGTCGTCTGGGTGTGATTGGTTACATTCGTCGCTGTGTTGGTGATGTCAACAGCGGCGCCTGCCACAACCGCGCCAGAGTTGTCAGTCACTGTTCCCAAAATCGTGCCGTTGGCGCCACCTTGGCCATAAGCCAGAGTTGCAAACGGCAAAGCGAGCAGCAAGGTGCAAAAACTTGTGATTTTCAGCATTGCCTATTGCCTCCTCGTCGTAGAGGACGAATTCGACCTGGATGCAGCCGAGATGCTGTTCGGGACAGGCTGCCGCAAACCCCACGATGGCTTTGCGTGGCGCGATGCTCCCATCGCTTACCGAACATCGTCAACCCGCAATTGAAAAGGCATGTTTATTCTGCATTGAGAAACGCATTTCCTATAGTGAGGCTTAGGTACAAAAGCGCATTTTTGCTGAACAAATACGCAAGAAAAATTTAATGAAGAGTCTAGGGAGCAAAGTTCCTGCCGTTTTACAGTGCAGAACAATGTCCGGCAGATCTGGCGAGAGTTAGTGTCGGTGAGGTCAATAATTGAAGTGCTAGGCCGACGCGACGCGGCTCTCGTAACTCGCGGCAGTTTGCATCAAACGATCATTCGGATAGAAGTGATCGACTGTCATAGGCGTTACGAGCTTATGGTCGACAAAAACTGCGGGCGGAACAGGGCGCTTATTCAAGATATCCAGGCTGACTTTGATTAGATCCGGACCGTAGCGCTCGGGGAAGAAGGCGACGGAACCGACGAAGCTGGTGTTCGGCTCGCGCAACTCCGCCCGGCCCTCGGGAGAGGCGTTCTGCCCCATGATCGCGCAGGTGTCTGCCCGGCCGGATTCTTCGAACGCTCGTAATGCTCCGATCGCGCTGACGTCATTGATAGCGCCGACTACGATCCGGCGCGAGCGTGAAACGCGAATGTGGCGGCGCACAACTTCAAAGCTCGGGCCAAGTTCTCCGTCACCGTTCAGGTGCGTAACCCGGCAATTCTTTGCCGTAGGCAAGGTCAAATTGATTCCCACCAGCATGCCGGTGAGTCGCATCTGCGGCAAGTTTCCTGCACGGGGCAGCTCGAGAAGTACGATTTCATCCAGTTCCGAGTGCCAATGTTCTTTTACCCATCTGCCCAGGTAGCGGCCACCGATGAGGCCCGCCTCATAGTTATTCGCTCCGTAGTACGTCGCGCCTGGGTGCGGAATGTCAATCGCGATCATCGGAATTCCGGCCTCACGATATTTAGCTGCGACAATTGGCGCGACGGTCTCGTCGGTCTGGAATTCGATTGCGAGGTCAACTTTTTCACGGACAAGAAGGTCCGCATTGCGTTGCGCAATCTTGGCGCTGTAACGATTGTCGAGCGCGATCAGTTCGATTCCTTCTTCTTTCGCGGCGCGCTCAAGGCTCGATGTGACTTCCCGCGAGAACTGATAGTTTGTTCCTTGCGCAGCATACCCCAACCGGCACAACCGTTGTTTAGCAGGACGCAAGGTCGACTGATACAAGTTCGCCCCGATTTTTTCCACCATGCCGCATTTTTCCAGCGTATAGAGAAGGCGGAAGCTCATTGTTTTCGGCAGGCCGCTGCGCTGGGCAATTTCTTTTAGCGGCAGAGCTTCGCCGGAAGCGCGAAAAGCAGAGAGAATTTTTGAAGAATGTACAACCGACTTAACCAGGTAGGGATCGCGGCTCCGAACTTCTCGGTTCATGGCGCGAAATACTATAGCAGAAAGCACCTGATTTGTTCTGCATACCGAAATCCAAGTTGATAGCCCCAGGATGAAATGGCGTCTAACAGATGGTTTTTTCGCCGTCGCGCTGCTTTCCAACCGTCTACGCCGGTTTTGCAGTGCGAAAATGGAAGCAAGTAGCAATAAATTACGTGACCCGATGTGCAAGCGATGTGTAATCTCGCTCAATTAAAGGTATGGCTATGAATTCGCCTGATACGGAGAGAGTAATCCGTGCCTTGGAGACATTCCGAATCGAGATTCCCTCCTGGGGCTTTGCCAATACGGGGACTCGATTCGGCAAATTTCTGCAAGCTGCCGCGGCGTCTACGACGCCGGAAAAGTTTAGCGATGCCGGCGAAGTGCATCGGGCGACCGGCGTTTGCCCAACTATTGCGCTACATGTTTTGTGGGATTTTCCGGAAGGTGTCGCGAGCACGAAAGATGTGGCCGCACTGGCCCAACGCTATGGAATCCAGCCTGGATCCATAAACCCTAACCTTTTTCAGGACCAAATTTACAAGCATGGATCGTTTGGAAATCCTGATGCTTCGGTGCGAGCGCAAGCGTTGCAGCATACGAAAGATAGCATCGAGATCGCTAATCGCCTGCACAGCCGTGATATTTCCATGTGGTTCGCCGACGGATCCAGTTATCCAGGAACGGCGAATATCCGACAGCGCAAATCCTGGTTCGAAGAGACGCTGCGGGAAGTGCATGGTCATCTATCCGCGGACCAGCGATTGCTGGTGGAATACAAGCCATTCGAGCCCGCCTTTTATCACACTGACATCGCGGATTGGGGAATGGCCCTGCATCTGGCGCGGCATGCTGGGCCGAAGGCGAAAGTCCTGGTAGACACCGGACATCATTATCAGTCGCAGAACATCGAGCAGATTGTGGCGTGGCTGCTCTCGGAGGAAATGCTCGGCGGCTTCCACTTCAACGATCGTCGTTACGCGGATGACGACCTGACGATCGGTTCCATTGATCCTTATCAGGTGTTTCGGATTTTTCATGAGATTCTCTACTACGAGTGGGAGGCCAAGAGCAAGGCCGATATTGCGTACATGATCGATCAGAGTCATAACTTGAAAGGGAAGATCGAGGAAATGATTCAGACAGTAACCATGGCCCAGCAGTTGTTCGCCAAGGCGGCGCTCGTCGATCATGAAGCGCTTGCACGGGCACAAAGTAAATCTGACCTTGTCCGCGCCGAATCCTTGCTACAGGATGCCTTCGCTACTGACGTTCGCCCCGCAATTCAAGACTGGCGTGACTCCAAGGGGCTGCCGCGCGATCCGCTGAAAGCGTTTCTCGAGAGCGGATACATGGAACGGATCACTAAAGAACGCGCAGCCCGCAATTCCCAGACTGTTTCTTCATATGCTTGATTCGCCCAAACCTTATCTGGCTTTTGATCTCGGTGCGGAGAGCGGAAGAGCGGTGTTGGCGCGCGTCCATTCTGGCGTGATCACGACCGAAGAGGTGCGACGATTTCCCAACGAGCCAGTCGAATACGGTGATGCGCTGCATTGGGACGCTCCGCGTCTGTGGCTCGAAATTCGCAGGACTCTTTCGCAACTGGAAGAGACCGGGTTGGCGGGAATCGGCGTAGATGCCTGGGGCGTGGACTATGCGCTGCTCGGAGAAAAGGGTGAGCTACTGCAGAATCCGTACCACTATCGGGACAAGCGTACGGATGGAGTTATGAATCAGGTTTTCGATAAGGTTTCTAAAGAAGAGATCTATTGCGAAACCGGGATTCAGTTCATGCAGATCAATACACTTTTCCAATTGTTCGCGACTAAACGAGATACTCCAAGTTTGTTGCGTGCCGCGCGAAAGCTTCTGACTATTCCGGACCTATTTCACTATTGGCTTACGGGAAATGCAGTTTGTGAGTTCACCAACGCGACCACCACACAAATGGTAAATCCGCGTGACCGGCAATGGTCGCGGAGGCTGCTGGAACGCCTCGATCTTCCGGCGGAACTGCCCGCAGAGATTGTGGAACCGGGATCGATTGTAGGCACTTTGACAGAGAGTTTGGGACGAAGCTCAGCCTTGCGTGGCACGCCAATCATTGCGCCTGCGTCCCACGATACTGGTTCGGCAGTGGCTGCAGTTGTCGCGCGTGATGGAACTGCATTTCTGAGCTCAGGCACGTGGTCACTCGTAGGAGTTGAACTCGATGCGCCCATCATTACCGACGAGAGCCTGAAACTAAATTTCACGAACGAAGGCGGAGTGTGCGGCACAACCCGCTTCTTGAAAAACGTAATGGGACTGTGGATGCTGCAATGCTGCCGCCAATCGTGGAAGGCGAGATCCCAGACATATGATTACGGCGAGTTGATGGAAGTGGCCGCGAAGGAACCCGAGTTTACTCATCTAGTTGATCCAGATGACGAGTCATTCTTGCACCCGGCTGACATGCAGGCGGCAATCAATCAATTTTGTAAAAAAACGCAGCAGCCGACTCCAAAAACTCCGGGTGCATATGCGAGAACTGTGCTTGAGAGTCTCGCCTTCAAGTATCGTCAGGTTGTGGACGACTTGGAGCGGTTGTCGCAAAAGCCAATTCGACGGATTCGGATCATGGGCGGCGGCTCGCGGAACCGCCTTCTGAATCAGTTCACGGCTGATGCCACGGGCAGAACGGTTTTAGCAGGCCCTGTCGAGGCGACGGCTCTCGGGAATATAGCAGTACAGATTCTTGCTACGGGAATGGCAAATTCACTTAAGGAAGTTCGTAGCATGGTCGATCGCTCATTTCAAACGGAGGTCTTTGAGGCACGGGAAACCGACAAGTGGGAACGTCACTTCGCGCGCTTCCAGCACTACACGGAGATGGTCTATGCCTGAGATACAGGAGACGGTTTACCTTAAAGACTTATGGGACGAGCAGCAGGCGCGAAGTCTTGGTAATAATCAGCTCGCCCTACTTCGCTATCGCTCGAATCTGCTTGGCGCGGACCTGCGCATCACCAACTTCGGTGGAGGAAACACCAGCTCCAAGTTCGAATTGCCCGATCCATTTACGGGCCAACCGGTTCGTGTGTTGGCAGTAAAGGGAAGCGGCGGGGACATTGGCTCTATTACTGAGGCAGGTTTCGCAATTCTTTATCTCGATCGGCTGGAGCAATTAAAAAAGATTTATCGCGGAGAGAAATACGAAGACGAGATGGTGCGCTTCTATCCACTCTCGGCGTTTGGCGAAAATCGCGTCGCCGCGTCGATTGACACCGCCCTGCATGCATTTCTGCCATTCGATCATGTGGACCACCTGCATCCGGATTGGGCCATCGCGCTGGCAGCGAGCGCAAATGGAAGAAAGAAGCTGGAAGAATTCAATAGGCAGTTTGGAAGAAAGATCGGATGGCTGCCCTGGCAGCGGCCTGGCTTTGAGCTTGCCCTGATGCTGGAGCGCGCAGTCGCCGAAAACCCGGGCGCGGAGGGGCTGATTCTCGGTGGGCACGGGCTGTTCACGTGGGGAAGAACGCAACGAGAGTGCTATCTGAACAGCATCCGGACGATTGACGAAATGGGCGAGTTCGTTCTCGAGCATCAGAAAAAGAAAGGGGCGCTGTTCGGAGGAGCCGCAGTCCCATCGTCACCGGATCGGATAGAAATTGCCGCCAGCATTCTCCCCGCTCTTCGCGGGGTGGTTTCGTCTAATCGGCGCGTCATCGCTCACTATGCGGATCACGAAGATGCGCTTACGTTCGCAAATTCAACTTGGGCGTGCGAGCTGAGCGCTCTCGGCACCAGTTGTCCCGATCACTTTCTGCGCACTCGCGTGTGTCCGATGTTCGTGCCATGGCATCCCCAAACGGAAGACGCTACGACACTCAAAGCAAGAATTCAGGAGCACGTAGTTCAATATCGCGCGGAATACAAGAAGTACTACGATGCGCACGCAACCAAACATTCGCCGGGGTTGCGCGATACAAATCCCTCGGTCGTCGTGATTCCTGGTCTAGGCGTGTTCGGTTTTGGAAAGAGCAAGAAAGAAGCGCGCATCACCACCGAGTTCTTCATTAATGCAATTCACGTGATGGCAGGAGCAAATGCTCTCGAAGGTGACGCTGCGCCTAGCCCCCTGCCTCAAGCACGCAGAGCAGACCAGTCAAAAGAGTTTACTGAATTCCACAACTATGTGGCCCTTCCTCGTTCTGAGGCGTTTCGCATTGAGTATTGGGCACTTGAAGAAGCGAAGCTGCAACGAATGCCCGCTGAGGCAGAGTTCAGTCGCAAGATTGTTCTCGTCGTCGGCGGCGCCAGTGGAATCGGAAGGGAGGTGTCCCTGTTGCTTTCTAGAAAAGGGGCGCATCTCGTCGTGGCGGATTTTGACCAGGCTGGTGCTGAGAAAGTTGCGGACGAGTGTGCAGCGTTATCTTCACGCGAGCAAGTTGCACATGTAAAAGCCAATCTCAGGTCGTCGGACAGTCTGGCTGAAGCCGTGAAGTTTACAATTCTGCAGTTCGGCGGAATCGATTGCGTTGTAAATACGGCTGCCATTTACCCTGTGCCAGCGCAGGACGGTGAACTTTCCGACGCGCAGTGGGCAAACACATTCTCAATTAACGTCACCGGAAATTATCTCCTCGCGCGTCACACCGAGTGGGTGTTCAAAGATCAGAATCTGCCATCGTCCATGGTGCTGACCGGCTCCGCGAATGCAGTTGTACCGAAGAAAGGCAGTGAAGCCTATGACACAAGCAAAGCGGCGTTGAACCATCTTGTGCGTGAATTGGCTATCAAACTTGGACCCCAAGTGCGGGTCAACGGCATTGCTCCGGCTACTGTTGTAGCAGGATCAACTATGTTCCCGCGCGACCGGGTTATGCAATCTCTCAAGAAGTACGAGATCGCCTTTTCAGAGAATGAGAGCACGGAGGGGCTGCGCAGCAAGCTGGCGGATTTTTACGCGCAGCGCACGTTAACAAAGCGTCCTATCTTGCCGCTGGATTGTGCAAACGCAATTGCCTGGTTATTGAGCGATGAGAGCTCGAAAACTACGGGCCATATTATTCCGGTCGATGGCGGGCTTTCGGAAGCTTTTTTGCGTTGACCTGCGCGGTAAAAAAATGATGCCGCACAGATGATACTGGCGTGACAGACATTCAAATGACACAGCAACGAATCTGCTTTGTTCTGCAAGTAAAGCCCGACCGACTCGATGAGTACAAGCGCCGACACCGAAACGTCTGGCCGGAGATGCTGTCGGCACTGCGCGAAACGGGGTGGAACAACTATTCCCTGTTTCTTCGGGAGGATGGGTTGCTGGTTGGATATCTCGAAACAGAAGATTTCGAGCGTGCGCTGGCGGGCATGGCGAAACGCGAAGTAAACGAACGCTGGCAGCGCGAGATGAAGGACTTCTTCGTGCAGCCGGCAGGGCTCTTGCCAGATCGAGCAATGGAGCCGCTAGAAGAAGTTTTTCACTTGTGATCGCAAGCTGAGGAGCCCATGGCGAATCCGGTAATCGGAGTTGTCTATCACTGGCTGGGAGGCCTCGCCTCTGGCAGCTTCTATGTGCCTTATCGTGGCGTGAAGCGCTGGGCATGGGAGACCTATTGGCTGGCCGGCGGGTTCTTCAGTTGGATCATCGCGCCGTGGATTCTCGGCCTGTTTATGACCCGCGACTTGCTTGCCGTGCTGCACGAGGCGCCAGCCAGCGCACTGTTCTGGGCATTCTTCTTCGGTTTGCTGTGGGGGGTCGGCGGACTGACCTTTGGCCTCACGATGCGCTACCTGGGGCTGTCGCTTGGAATGGCGGTTGTGCTGGGTCTCTGCGCTGCGTTCGGTACACTCATGCCGCCAATCTTTCGCGGCGAGTTCATGACCCAGGTTCTTGGAACGACGTCGGGGCGAGTAATTCTGTTTGGAGTCTTCGTTTGTCTGCTCGGGATTACGGCTGCAGGCCTGGCAGGAATTTCGAAAGAGCGCGTCATGTCTCCCGAGCAGCAGAAGGCAGCGATTGAAGAATTCGATCTGCGGAAGGGAATCGGCGTTGCCGTACTTTCCGGTGTGATGAGCGCCTGTTTCGCATATGGACTGGCGGCTGGAGATCCGATCAAAGCCCTGACCTTGCAACATGGAACCCCCGAGCTCTGGCAGGGTTTGCCGGTGCTAGTAGTCGTGCTGATCGGGGGTTTCCTCACCAATTTCATTTGGTGTCTGATCCTGCTCGCGCGCAACAGAACGGGGTATCAATTTTTTAGTTCGCGAATTGGGGAGGGAACTCGAGGCAATGAGAACGTCATCGAGACGGCTGTGGACGCTCCCAGCCGCGAAGTGGTCGAGCACTCTACGAGTTCGCGAACTGGTCCGGCGCAGACGGCAGTGATGGTTGAGGCTCCGCCGGCAAAAGAACCTGTCCGTGCACCGATGCTTCGAAATTACCTACTGTGTGCGCTGGCAGGCACGACGTGGTATTTCCAGTTCTTCTTCTACACCATGGGCGAGAGCCAGATGGGCCGCTACAAATTCTCCAGTTGGACGCTGCACATGGCCAGCATCATTATTTTTAGTAGTCTATGGGGCATCGGCTTTAAGGAGTGGAAAGGTGCCGGACCCCGAGCCGGGTGGTTGCTTACTGTGGCCCTCTTCCTCCTTGTCGGTTCGACTGTCGTCGTTGGCTACGGTAACTATTTGGGAGTCACCGGCAACCACTGAGCCAATGCAGTTTGGGTGCGCTTGGATTTTTGATTAGCTTCGACTTCTGATCGGTCAAATGCGGCGCAGTAGCATCAGCGTCATCAACCTGAACGTGCTTCCAAACCCGAGCTTTAGGTTGATCCCCAGCAGCTACTACGGCTTAACAACTTTTTACGTCTTTTCACCCCTGTTTGACACCTACTGTCGTCCGGCGAACTATGGTTGGTACCGGGCTGATTCCGGTTGCGCCCGGATCAGGAGCCAATACCAAGTTGAAGATGAAAGTGAAACGCCCAACCAGCGCGCGCACCAGGATGATGCTGATCTTACAATTGGCTGTCATCCTGCCCGCTGCCACGCTCGTCATCCTGAGCGCGAGGCATTTGCAGACCATTCAGCGCGATCGCGCAGTAGAAGCAGCCATTGAACGAGATTTCAGCCAGGTCCTGGCAATTTCCGAAAAGCAGATCAACCACAAAGCATATGAGCTTATCGACGATGTTCGAGATGGATTTCCTTCGTCTGGGGCTGGGTGCAGCGAGACGTTAGACAGGATTCTGAGCTCTCACCCGTACGTTGCACATTTAACCATCTTTGACCCGGATAGCGGACTCATCATCCGGTCGCAACCATATCGCTTGAAAAACACTCCCGGCTTTCGCGACGAACACGAATACATGTCGAAGATGCTCGATACCTGGTGGAAGATCGAGTATGACGAATTCTCCGAGAAACTCGCGAAAATGGAAAAGCACGGCACACCTTATTACTTCAGTGGCGATTGGGCGCCGCGAGGCGATAAGCATTTGTACATCTCCACCGCGTTTTTTCTGACGAAGGACCGCGAGACCGGTAAGCGGGTCATCGGCGGTATCAGTTTCGATGGAGATTACCTCCGGGATCAATTCTTTCCCCAAACCCTCGACGAAGTCATGAGCCGGAACGTGGCCGAAGCACAAACCGACAAGAATGCGGTGATCATGATTCGCGCCAAGATGGATTCAACTCCGCTCGCCGTCGGCAGTGGCTGGGACGGCGGCGAGGCCGAGGTGGAACGGCCGATGGAAAGCGTCTTTCCGGGGCTGGTCCTCGGCATGAAAATGCGCGGCACGACTCTAGAAGCGATGGCCCAGCACTTCATGCACACAAGTTTCCTGATTCTCGGCGGCCTCTCGTTCTTACTCGCTGGAGGGATCTTTCTCACTTATCGCAACGTAAGCAAAGAGATGGCACTGGCTCGGTTGAAATCTGATTTCGTGTCCAACGTTTCGCACGAATTGCGTACGCCACTTGCCTTGATTCGGTTGTACGCCGAAACACTGGAACTCGGGCGACTTACTAATCCGAACAAGCGCGAGGAATATTACTCGATTATTCGTAAGGAAAGTGAGCGGCTGACAGCACTGATCAACAACATTCTTGACTTCTCGCGGATTGAAGCCGGGCGCAAGGAATACGACTTCCGCGAGACAGATCTGAGCGAGCTGGTACGCAACACGCTCGAATCTTATCGCTATCAGATCGAGCAGCATGGCTTCACCTTTGAAGAAAAGATCAGCGACGTTCCGCCCGTGAAAGTAGATCGCGAAGCGATGGCAAGATCGCTGGTGAACCTGGTCAACAATGCGCTGAAGTATTCGCAGGACCGCAAATACATTGGTGTCAATCTGTATCGCGAAAATGGGGAAGTGAAACTTGAAGTAATCGATCACGGCATTGGAATACCTGTCGGTGAGCAGGAGAAGATCTTTGAGAAGTTTTACCGGGTCGGCGATCCGCTGGTGCACAACACGAAAGGAAGCGGGCTAGGGCTGTCGCTGGTGCAGCACATTGCTCGGGCGCACGGCGGCGATATCGCCGTGGACAGCACGCCCGGTGCGGGCAGCAAATTCACTATCACTCTTCCGCTCGATCGCGAAGCGACAACCGGCAGAGCAGCTTCGGCATGATGTCTTACGGAGGAAGTCGCAGTGGCGTCTGTAAACACGGCAGTGAAGTCTCAAATCAAGAAGGCAAAGTTGGGAGAGCGTGAGATGGCGAAAATCCTGATCGTCGAAGACGAACCCAACATGGTTGCGGGCCTGCGCGATAACTTCGAATTCGAAGGTTATCAGGTCATCACTGCGCCGGATGGCGTTGCGGGTTTGGAGCGTGCACTGAGTGAGACGCCCGACCTCGTGATCCTCGACGTAATGATGCCGCGCATGAGCGGGCTGGACGTCTGCAGGCAACTCAAGAGTAAGCGGCCCTCGATACCAATCATTATGCTCACCGCACGCGGACAGGAAGTGGATAAAGTCGTCGGGCTCGAGCTTGGCGCGGACGACTACGTCACAAAGCCATTTTCTATTCGCGAGCTCCTGGCGCGAGTGAAGGCAGTACTGCGCCGGGCGCGGCCTGTTCCTAAGGATCAAGAACGAGTTTCGTTCGGCGAAATCGAAGTGAACCTACGCAGTTGCCAGGTCACTCGCGGCGGGAAGCCGGTGGAGTTCTCGTCCAAGGAATTCGAGCTTCTGAAATATTTGGTTTGTCACCAGGGCGAGACTCTAAGCCGCGATCGTTTGCTCGAAGAAGTTTGGGGCTACGATCGCTTCCCAACTACTCGTACCGTTGACGCGCACATTGTTCATTTGCGCCAGAAAATCGAACCCAAACCCGAAGAACCTAAATTCATCCTGACGGTACACGGCACCGGCTACAAATTCGTCAGTTAACCAGCAGCAATTGTTGGAGATTGTCGTGGCAAGCGTTGCACAAATTCGTGAGGAATATCAAAAGAAGAGATGGGCGGACGCGGTCGGTCCTGGCAGTGCACAAGTCCGCCGAAATTGGCGTCGGGCGCTCGAAGATCAAATCGCAGCCCTCAAGCGCGAAAACGATGATCTCAACCGCGCCATATTCGAAGCCGCGCAGGCGCAGAGAAGGCTTTGTGGGCCTCGCTATTTTCGAGCTGGCGCCTACGAGTTCGCGAGCGAGATCTTCCCGGTGCGCCATCTCTCGGGCGATTTCATCAGTGTGATTCGGTTTGAAGGCGACATCATCTTCGCCATCGGCGACATTGCCGGCAAAGGTCTCTTGGCAGGAATGTGGTTTACCCACATGGTTGGAATCATTCGCCGGGAAGTTTGTGCGCATGGTGATCCTGCGGCGGCTTTGTCGGCCGTCGACCGGAATCTTCTTGTGAGCGGCGTGGAATTTCCTATGACCACGTTGTTTCTCGCGCGGCTGAATCCGGCAACGGGTGACCTTACTTACTGCAATGCCGGACATCCGCCAGCGCTCTTGATTCGCGATAACGGCGAGCTTGAAGAACTTCAGCAAGGCGGGCCGGTGCTCGGAGCGATCTCGGGCGGTAAATTCATAAACGGCAGAACTAAGTTAAGTGCCGGTAGCACACTGCTCGCCTATTCGGATGGAATTGCCGAGTGCAGGAACGAATCGGGAGTTGAATTTGGCAGCCAGCGATTGAAGGGCCAGCTTCGCGCTTACGCCTCAAGCAGTCCGAGCGCGATGCTGTTTTCGGTCCTGGCCGGTGTGGAGACCTTTGCTGGTAGTCGGCATCGAGAAGACGATATTGCCCTGATGATTTTGCGACGCTCCAGGGATTGCGAAGTGTACGCGCCGGAAAGAAACGGACTGGAAAGACATGCTGCGTGAGGGGAACAAAGCTCGTCGCGTGAACGGCTACGTAAATGGTATTGGATGCCTGGTTCCTATGTTCCCAGGCGCCGAAACCGATTTTGCAGCTATGGACAACACCCAACTGATTCGAGCTGCGCAACACGGCGATTCTGCGGCTTTCGAAGCGCTTGTCCATCAATATGACCGAGCGGTGCTTCGTGTTGCGGTCCATCTTACGGGTTCGACCGAAGATGGCCAGGATATATATCAAGAAGCCTTCCTGCGCGCTTATCTGAAGCTGCCAAGATTCCGTTTCGAGTGCTCGTTTTACACATGGATTTACCGCATTGTGACGAATCTCTGCCTCGACCATCTTCGCAGGAAACGGCTTCGTCATCGCTATTCAGCCACAGTATCGTCTCCGGATGGACAGGAACATGACGTGCTGGGCCAGGTACCTGACGAACGTCCCGTCGCGAGCCCTGAGCGTAGCTTTGCGGCACTTGTCCAGCGGCAGCACATTGTTCGTGCCCTGGATAAGCTTTCGCCTCGCGAGCGCACGGTATTTGAGCTGAAGCACTATCACGGCATGCAGTTGAAAACCGTGGCCGGAATTCTCAACACCAGCGAGGGCACTGCTAAGAACACTTTATTCCGCGCCACGCGCAAACTGCGAAGGCACTTGGACGAGGTACGTTAGTGTTGCATGAGGCCTCAGCCGCTGCCGACTATTCGAAACCCGAAGTGCGGAAGTATCTCATAGAAAGCCTCGTGCATTGGGCCCGCGACTTCGAGATTGACGCATTTCGCTGCGATGTCGGAGGCGGTGTTCCCGAGTCCTTCTGGTTCGAAGCGCGACGTGCACTCGACAAAATCAATCCCGAAATCGTTCTGTTGCCAGAATTCGAATCGGCCCGACGATCAACTTAGGGCTTTTGACATCAACTTACAACTTTGACTCTTGCGTAGCTTTCCGGTCGGTGCTGCGCGATGGAGCTTCAGCCATCGCCGTGCGCCAGAGCTGTGAAAGATGCACGCCACCATGCCCAAAGGATCCCGGCTGCTCCATTAATATGTCGAACCGGAATGTGCACGTCACGGTCGACCTGCCGGTAATGGAGTATTATGCCGTTCAGAATTTGCTGAGTCCGGGAGAGACCTGGTTCCCACTCTATTCTGAACGGGTTTCTAGCGATTTGTCAGCGTTCCGATACATCGTCAATAAGAAAGTTCCCCTTGCGCCGCTGACAAATTAGCAGCTTCCTTGCTCTCACCCTTCGCAGAAATATTTAGGCTGTGTCGTCTTTTCTCTTCAGATCTCGATATCACAAGTAGCGGGGAGTAGCCCCAGCCTCCCATAGGACCTGGGAAAGGGGGGAGGTTGGGGCTTACGTCATCTTGCTGAGTGCTACCGCGGATGCGATTGCGGCGTTTTGCGAAGCGCGCGCACATGATCCGACGCGAGTGTCCTTTAAAGAGGAGTAGATAAGATGTGTTCCCACAATTTTGCGCGTTCGGAGCAAGCCTCACCGCCCAACGAAGTAAAGTTCGAGTCCGATGCGGCACGCTTGGCCGAGTTGAATCTCTCCTACGCGCACGCAATTGCTGCGGAGGTGAGCCGGAAGCTTCCTCGTGTGGTCGAGCGCAAAGAAATTCAAGCATGGGCCGAGTTAGGGTTGGTAGAGGCGGCACAGTCGTTCGATTCCTTTCGTGGAATCCAATTCAAGACGTTTGCCTATTACCGCATCAAGGGAGCAATTTTCGACGGGCTGCGAAAAATGGGCTGGCCCTCGAAGGCGCAGTACCAACGGCTCCGCTTCGAAATGTCGGCAAATGAATATCTCAAGGATGTCACCACGATGGCGACACCGGCAGTTTCAGGAGAACAGCAACTTCAGGATCTGCAGAACTTAACCGCGAACGTCATGAGTTGTTACATGCTGTCGCTGGAAGCGATGCCGCAGGAGCCGGTCGACCAAAACCAAGTTTCCGCCGAAGACAGGATATTGCGCGACCAGCAACAGAAAAATGTGCGATTGTCGCTTGCCCAGTTGCCCGAGCGGAATCGGATGGTTCTGGAATTGTTCTATTTCCAGGACATGACCTTGGAAGAAATCGGGAAGAAGCTGGGATTGTCTAAGTCGTGGGTGTGCCGGCTGCATGCGAGGTCCCTCGAGTTGTTGAGGACCCAATTGAGCAAGTTGCAGCAGACTGCTTAGAACTTCAAGCAACATTTTCCCTCTCACAACGAGAACTGAAGAGTGGTAATCCGGCAAGAATGTTGAGCGAGTTGCCAAGGGCTAATACCGCCCTCCGGGTTTCAGAGCAGCGCGTGAGTGTACATTGCGTGGCTTGATTAACGGATTCCTTCAGTACGAGGATCGGCCAAGCTTCAGCGCTATCAAAGCAGCAACGCCGGCAAGTATTTTCGAGAACTTACCCTGAGCCCACCTTTGACGGGCGGTTCTCAGCAACCTCTCGAACCACATTGTGTGAACGAAAAAAATCAAGGAGACATATATGTTGCGCGCCGCCGTCGTACGGTTAGCTGTATCTTTTGCTTTGTCATCTTCAGCATTGTGCTTTGCGCAAGGTCCGTGTCCAACTGCAAACTCTACGAAAACCAGCGTCATTCCCGGTCGTTCGGGAAACCTGATTTGCCTGGTGCCACAAGAATTTGGACCCGGGGGCATGGTGGGAACCGACCACGGCGGGCCGCTGTTCTCGACACAACAGTTCAGCCACGCAGCCCATTTCACTAATTCTGCCTTGCAGAGTTTTACCGCCTTAAACACTGAAATCGGATCACAAATTACCCAGCTGCCGATCACATCACCGATTTCGGGTTTTGTGTTCTCGTTCAATCCCCAGTTGGGAGTTGTGTCGCGACAGACCGAGGGTTTCGGTCCGATTCTGACCGAACGCCCTGACACGATCGGCAGACACAAACTGTTCCTTGGCGTTAGCTACCAGTACTTCAATTTTGATAAGGCAGACGGTGTAAATCTGAGGAGCTTTGGCGCTGTGTTTCAACATGAGCCTGAGCCCGAGCTCTGCCCAAATCCCAACATAACTTGCGGGCCCGATGGCGAGCCTACGTTCCAGCACGACGTCATCGCAACCCAGAATCGCGTCGATCTGAAGGTTCACCAGGTGGTAGGTGTCGCTACCTTCGGCATCACGAGCCGTTTCGACTTGTCGATTGCTGTTCCCATCCTCGATGTAAGGACTGATATTTTCTCGGATGCTGTGATCGACAGCTTCGAGACCAGCACCGACAAGCCGGCGTGTTGCGTGCATCAATTCGACCCCGCGAATGGGCAGATTGGGACTCACGAAGATTTCCTTGCGAGCAATCACGCATCGTTCGCTGATCAAAAGTCCGCAACTGGAATTGGGGACGTCACGATTCGTGGAAAATACCAGGTAATCAAAGGAGAGAAAGTTGGACTGGCGCTGGGCGCCGATCTACACCTTCCTACGGGCGATGAACGCAATTTTCTGGGAAGTGGCACCTGGGGCGTGCGCCCATTTGTGACCGTCGGGTATCAAGCCAGGATCTCTCCACACGCGACATTCGGCTATCAACGCAACGGAGACTCTGTCCTCTCGGGAGATATAAGCACGGACACCTCGGAACACCTGCCAGACGTCCTTACCTACACAGCCGGTGTCGATGCCGGTATCAGTCGTCGCCTGAGTGTGTCGAGTGATTTTATCGGTCAGTCGCTAGTCAGCGCCAGGAGGATCATCGGTACGTCCTTTACTGACTTCGGCGGCACCGTGCATTCGAACCTGACCTCTTCCACAGCCACACTCAATCAGGCATACATTTCGGCTGGCGGCAAGGTGAATCCGGTCGGGCGTCTATTGATCATCGCCAACGTGCTTTTTCAGGTTAACGATGCTGGTTTGCATTCGAAGCCGGTGCCATTGATCGGGCTGTCGTACTCCTTCTGATGTTCTAGGGGACTTTCCGTAAGAAGAGGTGCGTTGAGGATTCGCTTTACCCCGCCGAGCAAATCCTCAATGTTGTTAGCCGGCAATCCGACCCTAAATGAACTCACCAAAGTCGACGCTCAGGTTCAGGGAAGCAACTTTCCTGTATCACCAGCTGATAACACTGGTGACCGCCAAAATCCAAGTGCGGCAGGGCGAATGCAACAACAATCGGTTCTTCGACCCGAAGAAGGTGGGGAGCGATGAGAATTGAAGGCGGTGCCGCGACGGCAGGGTGGAGTGATCAAGACCAAGACCTGACTACAACAACTGTGGAAGCGGGTGAAACCACTCTCGCGCAGGTAGCAGCACGATTGGGAGTATCCGCAGAGGATCTGCAAAGCGCCAATCCGCAGATTGCAAACGCGAATGGACTCACTCCTGGAGTCGAAATCCACATACCTCCGATTAGTAACCCCAGCGCAGCGAAGGCAGATAGTGCCGAAGCTGCTCCAGCCGATCACGTGTCACTTGCCACGTCAAAAAGGATGGAGGGCAATGTTGACGCGATCATTGCAAAAACCGCATTGTCATCGGCGTGGGACAGTTCGCTGAATCCTTCGGACGCCGGCGCATCACCAAGGGGTGGAATTCGTCACGAAGTTCCGGCAGCGAATCCGCTGGGCAGAGGACCTGCGCCCGGTGTCGAGCAGGATCTGATCGACAAAATGCGGACGGTTGTTGAGACGCCGCAATTTCGGACCCTGAGCTCCGCGGATAAAAACACGGTTCTCCAAGCCCTTGCGTCGAATCCCCCGCTAACGCAGGACAAGGCAAATCAGACTATCAACCTACTCGGCTCCCTGGCTTCACTTTCACCAGGAGATCGCCAACTTGCTTTAGACGGCTTCACGGCAACTCATGCAGAGCCAGGGTACGCCGCAAATCTGAAGAAGCTCATCGACGATCCGAAATTTACAGGTCTGACGGGTGCAGAGAAGACAGCCGTGCTTAGCCAGGTGAGGAACTATCCGGATGCGAAAACGGTAGGAAATATAGACCGCATGTTGAACAAGGACTGGTTCCAGAGTCAGGGTCCCGAGGACCAGCAGCGATCGTTGAAGACGATCGCGCGATTTTCGCACAATCCGGACGGGGACCGGAAGATTATTGACAACACACTCGACAAGTTCCTCAGTCCGGCATCTGACTTCAAGCTGGAATGGAAGATGATCGGTGATGGCACGTACGGGCAAGCTGCCAACAAAGTTCTGACCCTGAGCACGGAATACATACACGCGGGCAACGACAAAATCCCTGAAAATTACGATACGAATCGTATTTCATTGAACACCGTTGCTCATGAGGTGAACCATCTGCTGAATAACGACGTCCCAGCAAATACGTTCCAGTATTTCAATGGAGAATATCGCGCGTGGTACGTAGGATTTCAGACTCAACACGGTCGCCCCCCGACCAATGAGGAGGCAGTAAACCAACGCTTGCGGGACCTGTCAACGGACACGTTCTACGGCCCATTCACCGCCGCAGCCGCGGCAGACCCGGTTGAAGGTCCAAAACTATTTAATTTCCTGAAGAGCGTCACAGGTATGAATGTTGACGCCAGTAACTGGAAGCAGGTGATAAACAGCTCGAATCCTGATCTCTGGCCAAACTCGAAAACGTCGCCGGCACCGGCGCCTGTGGGGAACAATGACAATCATTAATTCACTAGGGCTACTATTTTTATCTACGCTTGTCGGAATGGGCACGACGGGTCCTGTTGCAGGAGACAAAACCATGGATGACAAGATCCGACGCAAGATAGCGGAGACTGCCGCCAAAGAGCATGACTGGAACGTCGCCGATGTACGAGTCGATGAAGTGGAGCGTTTGCGGCGCCCGCAGTGCTCGTTCTACACGGCTGCCAATACGGCGCTGCCACTATCTTATCTACTTAACTATGCCGTGATTGGGAACCAGGTTACGACCCGAGGTGACGGCAAAGTAGTCGCGAAGATTATCGATAGCTGCTCGATTGGCGCCTCCGCGGGATGGTGGGCGGAGATTGTGGCGCGCTTCCATCAGAGCCTTGGCGGTACTCAGGTGCTGCAGGATGAAAACACCCGGCCGGATATTACGCGCAAGTTGAGTGAGACCGGCAAAGCTTTTTCTCCTCCGGTCCTTGACCCAAAAAAGCAGTCGGTCAGTTTCTTGCTCTTAAAGCGCGAGACCTATGTCGTTTATCAGGTTGAGGCAAAGCGAAATGGCAGCGGCGCGTTCGAGGTCACGAAGACTGAAGTGCTTGCTCCGTAAAGACTCACGAACCAAACCCAGCAGATAGAGCCCGTGGGCAGACATGGCCCATGGGCTTTGTTATTTCAATTCGCAACCGCGAAGCACCAGGGATACTTTAAATCCAGAATCAATTGAACTACCAGATTCGATTGCAGAGTCGAACTGGAACGTCCAGCGTAATCAGGCAGGACTTTAGCGAATCGAATCGATTAGCCATCTACCCGGACTCTCCGGAGACCTGTTAAGGCGTATCGTTACCGTCGCCAAGTCTTTTGCTGGTTTTCCATTTGCCACGTATCGCAAAGATTGTTGGAAGGTCACTGTGGCGTGGTCAGCCTCGAAGGTGGGCGCACCGAGTACGCGGTATTCGAGACTCAGTTCCGACGCGTGCGCGAAGAAATCACCCAGGCTTTTGACTTGCTGGGACGACATCCCTGGCCAGATTTCTCGCAACTGGATGAGATCGCGTTCTTCGTAAGCTTTGCGATAAAGGCCGAGTACTTCCAGAACAGCCTTCTTTCCGTCCGCAGGCGGAGGTGCGGCCGCAACAGGTGTTGTCATGGGCGGTGCAGACGCAGTCCTGCCGAGTTCTTCTATTTGTCTTCTCGCCTCACTCGCATGATGACCTTCCGGAAAATTCTGAAGGTACAAACGCAGGCTTGCGGCATCGTTCTGCTGAGTTCGTCGCCAGATGATTTCGTCCAATTTGATCACGGCCTGATCGTGGTAGTTCCCCGCAGGATGTTTCTTAGCGAAGGCATCGAGGCTTGCTGCATCGCTGGAGTTCTCGACAGAGCGCCACTCGATTTCCGCAATATCTTCGCGCGCCTGCTGAGCGTGTGTGCCTTGTGGATATCGGGCGATGTACTCGCCGTATCCGTTGATTGTCCTCTCACCGGCAGCCGAATTCCAGTACAGGCTCTCTAGACGCGTCTGCGCCTCGGAAGCGAAGTTGCTATTTGGATATTGTGCAAGGAATCGCTCGATATCGGCAGGTGTTTGCGAGTCTTTGACTCGTTGCCAATCGGTCTGATCGGCATTGGGACTTGAAGATGCCTCGGGAGATTTTACTGGAGCGAGGTCTGATGCAGTCAAATGCACTGGCGCATCGCCTGCGAAATGCCGGTTGACAGTGCCGGAAAGTTTGTTTCTTGCCATCCAGTGGATCTGGTGATCACCAGGCGACAGTTCGGCTGAGAAAGTGCCGTGACGATCTATTTTTCCTTTGGGTTTGTTATCGACCAAAACTTCCGAGTTTGGCTTACCGTCCCGCACCTCCAAGCGAACTGCGGGCGGGATTGCGGTTCTCGTGACAGATGGAAATGCAGGCGAGGATGGCGCAGTTGCGATCGGTGCGGACGGCGATACTTCCGTGCGGTTTGTGTCTTTTCGAATTATGGACCCCAACAATATCGCTGCTACGATGCAGGCGACTGCTCCCGCATAAAGCGTGATTCTCTTGCGCGAAGATTGTGGTTTGCTGGGAGACGAAGCTTGCGCTTTCAGACCCCCTACATGTGCAGGAAAAAGTTGCGTCGGCACTGCTTCGGATTGAGAAATATGGACCGGCAATGCTGATCCGTGCCAGATTTTCGTACCGTGATTTGTGTCCGGTTGCGACTCTTTTCTTGTAGCCAGAACCTCCTGGACACTCGGCCTGGAAATTTGTGAGTGACGCACCGGTTTGGGTGCAGGCTCTTGCACCTGCAGTCGCGAGGGATTATCGGTTCTGTTCGCGATGCGAGTGTTCCTGCTATTTGTCTTGCGTTGTTCCGCTACCGCTGGACTTTGTCTTTCGTCCTGCTTGGGTGAGGCTTCCGTAAGATCCGGGAATTGCTGCTGCTTGCCGGTGCTTGCACTGTGGACTTCACCTCCCAGGTACTGTTTAGACACATTAAGGCGGGTGAGGGAAGTCTCAAGATCAGGATGCGTCACTTTGAGCTCGCGAATTGCATGCCATCTCTGAATCGCCTGCTCATACCGTTTCGATCTCTCGTGAGTATGCGCCTCCTCGACGAGAAGAGTTACCGATCGCCACAGTGTCTGTTGTGCTGACAATTCTCGGGTGAAAGTTGCTTCATCGGGGTAGGCACGCAGCGCTTCTTCGAGAATCTGAATGCGACGATCGGGCCTGGACTCGTCGCGCACGCGCCGCTCAATATCATCGATATAGGCTTGCTTGTGAGCATCACCGAGCGTGCGTTCTTCAGCGTGGTGCTGCAGACTGCGTTTCAGATCGGAGAGGCGACTGTCCTGAGGATAGCGTTCCAATTCGATCTCAACCCGGTTCAGCGCTTTATCAAACTCTTCGTGAACCTGGAATTCATGTGCTTCGGACAGGCACTCCTGAATCGATTCGTCCTGTTTGCTCCTCTCAATCCTCTGTACGATCTCCGAAGGAAGAACTATCGAGGGCTGCACACCCTTCATGCACTGCAGTAGATACTCAGCTTCGCGCCAATTAGCCGCCACACAGTTTGAAGCGGCTCGTTCCAACGTGTTCAGAAGGGCCCCGCGAATGAATGGATCGCGGATAGAGAATGGTGCGGCGTGCAGGCACTTCTCGGCGCCCTCGCGCCATGCCCCTCGCTGAAAGCAGTCCTCGGCTCGTGAAACTTGATTTTGGGCCTCCATACGCCTCTGGACAGCCTGATCGAGCGCCTTCTTTAGCTGCTGCAATTCTCGGCGGCCTGGGTACTCTGCGAGGACGTTTTGCAGGATAGTGCCGGCCTCTTCATGCTCTCCTTCAGCAAGCAATTGCTCGATTTTTGTTTTGTACTTCCTGATTATTGCGCCCATTGCTTCCTGCCTGAGCGCGGACAACGTCGCACTGAATTTTCCCGGAAGAGCGGTGATCCTGTTTTCCAGGGCAGAAAGGCGGTCGAGAGACGCCTCGGGAGTTCCGGAAACAATGAGATGGCGGGCTTCGGCTATCGCGGTCTCGATTGACTCTGCGACAAACTGGGCCTCACGCTCATTGATTTCGGAGAGAAGTTTGCTGAACTCGGCCGAATCACCGTAAAGATGTGCGCCTTCGCTGGCCACTGAACGAGCTTGGTCGTATTCATCACGGCGAAGATGAAACTGGACCTTTTCGAGTTCACGCTCAATATTGTTCAAGCGCTCCACTCGTCGTTCAGCCTGCTCGAGGAACTCGACGAAACGCGGATCACGTGAAAAGGAACTCGGCTGTGAACGCAGGTACGTCAGAGCTTCGACGGGCCGTTGCCCCTGCATCATGCTGTCGGCGTTTGCCAGCGTGTCGTCGAGCCGCTTGCGGTGGTCAGATGCTGCGTGACGGGCTTGTACCAGAATGAGGCGCAACTCTTCGTCTGGCGCTTCGCGAAGCGCCTCCTCCAACACTGTTACCGCGTTTGCATAGTCGTGGTTCTCGATCAACATCCGAGCCTTTTCGGCAGCCGCGTCAGCGATCTTGCGACGTCTTTCGGCATTCGACTGGTCTATGGCGAAATGAAGCAGGTCATCAATCTCCGAGTTGTGGCCGAGAGCAGACTGGGCTTCTTCAAGAACAGCGATACATTCGGCGTATTCCTTGCGCCGCAAGAGGTCCTTGGCACGGCGCAGGTAATCACTCTTCCGAGCCTCAACACGCTGTCGTTCAAAGGTTTCTCGTACCACACCAAGGAGGGACTCAATATGCGGGTCGCCGCCGGTCTTCTCCTGAGCAGACTGAAGTATTGCCAAAGCTTCTTGGATATGTCCCTGCTCCAGCAACTTGCGAGCCTGAACTAAGTGTTCGTCGATGAAACGTTTCCGCTTGGCAAGGGACCGTTGCTTTTCGGCCAATTCTGCGAGTTTCTCAAGACTGCGCTCGTCTGGAAATTTCTGGATGGCTTCTTGTGCCTTGCTGCACGCAGTGTCGAAGTCATCGCGATCGAGGGCCGTCTCAATTTCGTGCCGCGACGCCTCAATCGCCTTCCTACGCTGTTCTTGTTCACGAGCGGTCTGGGCGGCTTCGATCAGTGCTTTGAGTTCCGGAGCGCCAGGATCAATGGCTTCGGCGCTATGCAGAACCTTTAGCGCGAGCGTGAAATTGCGAGAAGCAATTTCTCTTCTTGCTTCCTCGATCAGGCCTTCGACTTGCAAACGGCGCGCGCGCTGCTCCCAATCGCGCTGAATTTCATCATGCAACTTCTTGGCCTGGGTATCGTCCGGTGAAAGCGCCAGCGCTTCTTCGACGGCCTGCTTTGCCGACTCCAATTCTCCCTGCTGGTAAGCGAGTTCAGCCCGTTCGATGGTGCGTTGTAATCGCTCGGCGCGGGTTTTTGACTGTTGCACGTTGAGGCGAAGGCGCTGGAGGTCGGGATCGGTGGAATGTAGATTGAGGGCCTGCTGAATCAGATCCAAGGCGGCGACAAACTGGTCCTGCCGGTATGCTTCTTCAGCCTGTCGTCGCAGCTCCCCGACACGCTGACCAATCTCCTGGCGCTCACGACGTTGTTGTGTTATCCGCGAGAGTTCGACCGCTTTGGTGTTATAGCGGTCAATCTTCAGCACGTGAGACAGCTTGTCCTGAGTTTTCAGCAACTCTCCCTGTAGGAGTAGCGACTCAGCCTCATTCAGATGCTCGTCAACAACTTCCTGTTGAATGCGGCTTCTGACCTGGCGCAGGTCGAAGGCAAATTCCTGTGCAGTGGCATAGCGTTGGTCGCGGTCTTTCGCGAGTGCGCGAAGAATAACATCATCCAGTTCCGGTGGATAGGAATGGTTGTAATCCGCCAACCGGCGCGGCTGTTCGTGCATGATTTTCCACAGCGTTGCCGCGGGAGTGCCACCCTCAAATGGAAGCTCGGAGGTCAGAAGTTGGTAGAAGACAATACCCAAAGAAAAAATATCACTGCGACCGTCTACTGGATTGCCACTGATCTGCTCGGTTGACATGTATGAAAGGCTGCCGAGCAGTTGGCCAGTTCGCGTTACAGTGCGATTGCCGATGTGCGCGATGCCGAAGTCAACAATCTTGACGCCCGCATTTGCCAGCACCATGATGTTGCCGGGCTTGATGTCTCTATGAATCACAGAGCGCTCGTGAGCGTATGCCAGCCCCTCGCACACTTCGAGGATGAAATCGATACGTTCCAATAATGTGAGAGGTTGGCGCGAGCGGATGACAGCGTCGAGTGTTTGACCTTCAAGAAACTCCATGACCAGATAAGGACTGCCATCCTGATCACCGAGTTCATAGATCGTGACAATATTGGGGTGATGTAGGTTCCCTGTAGATTTCGCCTCACGATAAAAACGCTGCAACATCTCAGGATTGTTAGCGTACTCCTGCAAGGTCATCATCTTGATGGCAACGGGACGTCCCAGGTGGGGATCGGTGGCTTTGTACACGACGCCCATCCCGCCTCTGCCGATGACTTCGACGACCTCGTATTTTCCGACCTTGACCGGCCGCCTGAGAGACATAGTTATGCGTTGGCGCCGGCAATGCAGCGCTTAGAAAACTAACGTTATTCATGGGTTGTGGCAGGCCTGCAAAGAAAGGTCCGCTTTTCATCACGAACCGACGGGGAATTTTCGGCGGCTATCCCACTCTACCCAGATGAAAAGTATTGTGCTATGAGCTCGCAATTCGCCGCAAGAAAAAGCGCTCTTAGTTAGTCAAGCATTTGTAAAAACTTTGAGCGAGATTTTCTGCGATGCGTTTGTGGAATTCAAGTTGTGCTTCCGCGCAACTTTTTGGCTGGTCACACGACAACTAGAGCTGATGATCAACCCAATCGTCAGTAAGCTCCCGTCTAAAGCTCTTGATTCGCTTACGAAACAGGGCGATGGCAGACTGGTCAAGGTGGGTGAGTCAAAATTTGATCAGGTAAGGACACGTCTCCTGAATCAACAAGCTCCACGGGTCGACCTGCCGCCTGAGGTGAAGCAGGTTTCTTTCGAACAGCAAAACGCGCTGAAGGTGGAATTAACAAAACAACTGATGAGGGGCGCAGATTCGACAGGGCAGTTCTTCGCTGGGCGAATGAAGCGTACTTCGCGAAAAATTGCGCAGCTAACGGATCGTGTCAACAGTCTGCCCAAGACAGCCACGTTCGAGCCGTTCCGGCAAAGATTGGCGAGCATCGACAATCAATACCAATCGGCCGGGAAACTCGTGAATTCGATTGGACGATCGTCAAATCCTGCGGACCTGATGAAAGTGCAGATGCAGATGTATCAACTAACGGAAAACCTGGAATTGATGAGCAAAGTGGTGGAGCAGGTCACTTCTGGAGTCAAATCCGTCCTTCAGACGCAGCTGTGAACATTTCAAGCGAGGCTAAATTGAGCTGGCGACAACTCAACAAAGTTCTGGCTGTTTTCAGCCTCACTGTGCTGTTGAGCGGGTGTATCACGCACGAATTGCAGAGCGATCTGAGCGAACAGGACGCACAGGAGATCGTTGTAATTCTGAAGGACAACGGGATCGACGCGTTCGCAGCGAAGGCAGCCGGAGACAAGAAGGGCGAGGAGAAGTGGACCATCTCCATTCGCGGTGGGGACCAGAACCTCGCGCGCGCCTGGCGTGTTCTCGAAGAGAATGGCCTACCGCGCCAGAAAGACAAGGGGCTGGAAGATGTTTTCGCTAACCCGGGCATGATCCCGACCGCCACCGAAGAGAAAGCCCGGCTGTTGGTCGGGATTTCTGGCGAGATCAGTAGAACTTTGAAATCCGTCTCTGGTGTTGTGGATGCGCGCGTACTGGTGGTGCTTCCCGAGAACAGCCCGTTGCTCGACAAGAACGAGATCGCGCCAACGACGGCATCAGTCCTTATCAAGTATCGCGGCAACGACTTGCCGCTCAACGAAGATGATGTGAAGAAACTTGTAGCGCGGGCAGTGGAAGGACTGCATCCCGAAAACGTAGGAGTTGTTTACAAAAAAATCGAGCCGAGGCAACTCGGTGGGAGGCCGTTAATTCCGCTGGTCGGGAATCAGGAGTTCTCGCTGATGGCGCTCTCCCTCCTCGCGGTGGCGAGTATCGGTCTCCTCATTCTTGTCGGCAGCAATCGGATTCAGAGATCCAAGTTGGAAAAGTTGCGATTGGAATTGGCGACTAGCGCCCAGAGCAACGCTCCGGCGCAACTGGTAAAAACTCCGGCTGCGTCATGATTAGCGACAACTCTCTCAACGTTTTCTGTTTTCTCGGCCGGTTGAAATTTACGGAGCAACTTGAATCGGTCTTGGGCCTTCTGTCGGAAACCGAAAAGGAAAAGGCGCTGCGAATTCATGCTGACATAAAAGAGCTACCCAAGGCGGAGCTCTTGCGCCGCTGGTCTAACTTGCGAGCCGAAGAGTACGGCGGTTTGATTCGCGATATTCGTCAGCGAAGCGGCATCCGGATCGATGAGATTCCGCCCTCACTGCGTGAACAATGGGTTGACTGGCTACGAAAACGGCATGAGTGAAGAGATACATGTTCCCAGCGGGAAGCCCGAGCGGGTGCTCTCAATCGCGTCAGCGAAAGTTCTGAAGCGAGACACATACGAGGCCGCGCGCGAAGCTCAGGACATAGTCGGCCAGGCTCATCAGAAAGCCAGGCAAATCGTCGAAGATGCAGAGCAAGAGCGCGAACGGATATGCCAACGCGCCGAGCAGGAAGGGCGCATTCGCGGCTTGGCGGAGTGGAATAAGAAATTGCTGGCAGCATCGCAACAGCTCAACCAGCTCACGAAGACTTGGGAACAATCCATGTTGCGACTTTCCGTACGCGCCGCGGAGAAGCTCATCGGCGAAGAACTCAAGCTCCGGCCAGAGACGATAGCCGATATAGTGCGTGAAGTTCTCAAAGGCGCTAGATCTGGAAAACTTCTGACGATCCATGTAAATGCGGCGGATGCGCCACAGGTTCGCGCCCATCTTGATCGTATAAAGACGCAAGCGGGAGTGAGGGGCGAGGTCGATATCGCCACGTCAGCGCAAGTGCCGCCGGGAGGTTGCATCCTCGAGAGCGAATTGGGTGTTATTGATGCCCGGCTGGAAACTCAGTTGCAATGCCTGGAAGAAGCGCTTGTAGCTGATGTTAGTCGGGATTGAGGATCCGGCGTGACCAACACAGTTATTGATGTTCAGCATTACCTTGATCGCATCGAACGCGCTACGCCGGTTCAGATTCGGGGTCGAGTAAAAGAAGTTGTCGGTCTGCTGGTGAAAGCTGTCGTCCCTGAAGCATGGATCGGAGAACTGTGTTTGATCCGCAATTCGCGATCTTCGCAGCCGCTCAAAGCGGAAGTAGTCGGGTTCCGAGACGGTGATGTGCTGCTAATGCCCTTGGGAGAACTGGTTAACATTGGCCCGCACAGCGAGGTTATCCCGACAGGCAATTGCTTGACGGTTAAAGTGGGAGATGAACTCCTGGGGCGCGTGCTTAATGGACTCGGCGAGCCGATGGACGCAGAATTCAAGGGGCCACTGAACTGCTCAGAAGAGTTCGGCGTTCTGGGATATCCGCCAGATCCCCTGAAGCGCCAGCGTGTGACCAGGCCTATCTCCCTGGGAGTGCGGGCTATCGATGCGGTACTGACTGCCGGCGAGGGACAGCGCATTGGTTTGTTCGCAGCGGCTGGCGGTGGCAAGAGTACGTTACTTGGCATGATCGCCCGGAACACCGAAGCCGATGTCAACGTCATAACTCTGGTTGGTGAACGCGGTCGCGAAGTACGTGACTTCATCGAGCACGATCTTGGTCCGGAAGGAGTGAGACGTTCGGTCATCGTGTGTGCTACCTCGAACGAATCGTCTCTGGTGCGTCTGAAAGCAGCGTACGTCGGTACAGCAATCGCGGAATATTTTCGGAACAAGGGCAAGAAAGTGATTCTGATGATGGATTCGGTGACTCGTTTCGCCCGTGCCCAGCGCGAAATTGGATTGGCATGTGGTGAGCCACCGGCTCGTGCCGGATATACGCCATCTGTGTTTGCTGAACTTCCTAAGTTACTTGAGCGCGCTGGGAATTCTGACAAGGGATCCATTACTGCGATCTATACCGTGCTGGTCGCGGGTGATGACATGAATGAGCCGGTAGCGGATGAGGTCCGGTCGATTTTGGACGGCCACATCATCTTGTCGCGAGAACTCGCTGCTCGCAATCACTATCCAGCGATCAATGTGCTCGAAAGTGCCAGCCGCGTCATGAGCGCTGTTACGGAGAAGGAGCACCGCCTTTGCGCTGGAGTGCTGCGCGACATGCTGGCTACATACAAGAAAAATGAAGATCTCATTCTTCTGGGAGCTTACAAGGCAGGTTCAGATCAGCGGGTCGATAATGCCATCGGCAAAATCGACGAAATCAATGGCTACCTGAAGCAGGCGACCGACGACAAATCAACCCTGGTCGCAGCGATCGAGCAGCTCAAGCACATGTTTCTGCAGAGTGTGGACCAAGCATGAGTGGGTTCATATATCGCCTGCGGGTTTTGTTGGAGCACAAAGAGCAAGCGAAGAAAGAGGCCGAACGGCAGCTTTCAAAGGAAGAGGAGCAACTGCAGGCCCAATTGAAAGTGCTTGAATCATTGCGGTCTCAGGAACAGGAACTGCGCTACAGACGCGAGCACGCGCGGCGGGAATTGCTCATAGCGCCACAAGACCAGACGCTCACCGTGCAGGAGGTGCAGCAACGATCCGGTTACGTGAAAGAGCTGGGGTATCAGGTCCAGCAAGCCCGCAAAGAAGTTCTGTCGCAACAGATCGTAATTGAAGAATCGGAGATGAGCGTGGAACTGGCAAAGGAACGACTGAAGCAAGCCAGACGTGAGGTGGAGATTCTGGTTAAGCACCGATCGAAACAGGAAGAGCGTTTTCTGCGGGACGAGCAGGCCAAAGAGGAATTGGCATTGGATGAGGTTGGTAACGTCTTGTACACCACGCGACGACAATGAACATGAAGATTTCGAATGACGCGCCGCCCACGACTGAGTCCGACGTCCGGAATCGCGCGGTGGATAGTACCGATACCGAACAGAAGAGTGAGCCTTCGCCTTTCTCGCAGGTACTGGCGAAGAAGCATTCCACTGGTGAAAGCGCAAGAGACCTTAAGAGCAAGCTCGCGAACACTTCCAATCCAATGCTAACCGGCATACCGGCAGAGTTGTTCCAGTTTGATCGGAGGCTCGAAGCGCCAAAAATTGAATCGAAGCACATGGTTGAGCTGCCGTCCGACTTGCAAGACTTGGTTCAGGAGATTGCGGTCGTGAGTGGCGGGCGCGAGGTTCACATCGAGATGAACTCGAATGTTCTGAAGGGCCTTCACGTCCGCATTGAAAAGCAGGATGGGGTAGTCGCGATTCAGTTCCAGAGCACTTCCGAAGATATAGCACGACTCCTCACACGCAACCTTGACGGCTTGGCTCAAAGCTTGGCCGATCGCGGCGTAAGCGCGGCGGAAATTCGGGTCGTAACTACACAAGAGACTACCAGGAGATGGTCACAGACGCAGAAGTCAAGGTCGGACTCGAATTCGGGCCGAGGTTCGCAATCCGGACGCCAGGGACAGAGGTAAGCCCGATCCGCCCCGATGAAAACCGCGATGCAATCACGCCCGTCGGTTTACCGTTTTTCTAACCTTCCTTCTTACACCCAAGAAGAAGTCACGTTATGGAATTGGCTCTGTCGCATCAGCCCCGCGCATGAAGAATGGTCGTCATGGATCGCCGAGATCATCGGACATCTCGTGCAGCATCCGGACGGAATTCAGCTGCGACTGGTGCAGAGCCATGCGCTAGACCCGGAATTCGGCGAAAAGGACTTATCGTTCGGATCGAAGGGAGAATTGCTTATCGGACGTGACGCCGGAAACGATGTCGTGCTCTCTGCGAAAGCAATCTCCAAGCGCCATGCACGCCTGACTGTCGTTGACAATCGCGCCTACCTCGAAGATCTGGGTGGAAAGCTTGGAACCTATCTGTGGGATAAGCGACTGCCCACAGCGGAACCACAGCGTTTGAGTGACGGCGATCAGTTCTCAATCTTCCCTTACCGTTTCCGCGTGGAGCTGGAGAGGAACTGGAGTCCGGAAAAATCTATACATCTCAGTAAGCAAGTCGTTCAGTTCGTCCACGCACGAACTTTTCTTGGAGACACTCCTCTGGGATGGAAACTTATTGTTATTAATTCTCATCCTGTTGACGACCAGATATTACTTGCTTGTAACCCAATCTTCATGGCGGAGCTCTGCCAAAGCGTGCTTGAGTCGCTCGGGGTCTCAGTCATGGCCTCGGGTGTTCCTTCCGATAGCGCGATGTTTGGGTTCGTCATGCTGGCTCTTCTCGAGCGCCTGAATCGACGTCTTAAGTTTCCAGTGCAATTTTCGTTGGCGAGAGGCGAGTCTAAATCGGCGACGAATGCCACGCGGGGCCTGCTGGTCTCCTCGGCGTTGAGTGTTGGTGGATTGAGCAGTCACGTTCGTGTCTTTTTCCCATTGGAACTGCTCGCAAGGTGCAAGCCCCAGGGTGGGATCGAGTCCCAGCTCGTGGGCCCGGCTGGCCTTTGTTGGTCGTTTCCCATTTCATTAGCATTTGTGGAGCTAGAGTCGGATGTGATGAGCCAAATTACTCTCGGCGACATCGTGGTGACTGAACGCAAACTTCAAATTCTTTTTCCCAATGACTTCGATAAGGGATGGCTTTTGTCAGAGGACCCGAGCAACAAATCCAACTTCCTGATCGATAAGTATTGCGAAAGGAATACGGCGGTGGGAGACGAGGACGGCGCGCCATCTAACGATACCAAACCGGATCTCGCGAACTTGCCAGTCCGCCTGCACGTCATCGTCGGACAAAAAGAGTTTTCGGTAGCAGAGATCAATTCTCTCAGTGCGGGAACAATCGTCGACCTCCAATCCGACGCACCGGACAAAGTACGCCTGATGGTGAATGGGAAGATCCTCGGTGAAGGCGAGCTGGTTGAAGTCGATGGCAAGCTTGGCGTCAAAGTCCTCGGTTGGAGAAGTGCCTGACGTCTTGAGCGGCTGAGAGCCCGATATGCCATCAAGTCCGGTTGACCAACTCGTTTCGATCAATTCGCAGATCGTGCAATACCTCGAAGTGCTGCTGACGCTTGGTGGAGTGCTCGCTCTGGCATATGTGCTACTGCGGGTTGGACTGCCACGGATGATGGGGATGAGAGCTTCCTCTGCGGGCCCGATCCAAGTCTTGTCGAGCTGTGCTCTCGCTCCGAAGAGCACGCTGTATTTGGTGAAGGTTGGAGCGCAGGTCTCTCTCATTGCCACTTGGGAGAGCGGAGTCAGGTTCTTGACAGCGATTGCTCCTGAGAATGTCGAGGACTTGGCGGCATCTCAGCGTGCCGCGAATACTTCGCCGATTGATGCCAGTTTACTTCCTTGGCGCCGAAAAGCGTGAAAAGGAACGATGAAAGTGATGCGACGAAGCCGGACCATGAATGCGCTTGCGTGCCTGGGCGTGCTGCTTGCGCCACGGATAGCTCACGCCGAGACCGGAGCTCCAGTCGCAAACCCGATTGTGATGCTGACGGTCATCGGAGCGCTCGCGCTTGCGCCGTTCATTGTTATTATGCTGACGTCGTTCGTAAAGATTTCGGTCGTCCTGGCGATCCTGCGCAATGCGCTTGGTACACAGCAGGTACCTCCCAACACGATCATCACTGGCTTGTCATTTGTATTGACGATCTTCGTAATGGTTCCTGTAGCGCAGCAGATGTATGACGCGGCGGGACAGGTCTCGAATACCAGAGACATCTTTTCGGAAGCCAGCATCAAGAGCATCTTCGACGCGAGCAAAAAAGCGAAAGAACCGCTGCGGCAATTCTTGTCACGGTACAGCCACGTAAAAGACCGTGAACTCTTCATGGAGATGGCGGTGCGTCTGGAGGCAAGCGCCGTACCCGTGCGGCCAGCCAGTCCGCCGAATATCGAAAGTGCTCCAGGTGCGCAACCGTCTGTTATGCCCGCTGCTTCTACGCAGCAAACCACCCTGCAGTTCCCCGTGCTTACGCAGCGCGTGCCTTCGCAATCGGCGCCGCAGACAGCGCCAATGCTGCCCGTTTCTGAGGTGCAGCACCGGCCTGACAAAAACGATTTCCAGGTACTGATTCCGTCTTTTGTGACCAGTCAGCTGAAAGAAGGTTTTGAGGTCGGTTTTCTATTGTTTGTGCCGTTCATCATTGTCGATATGGTCATCGCCAACATTCTTCTCGCAATGGGAATGCAGATGTTGTCCCCAACGGTGATTTCGTTGCCGTTCAAACTCTTGCTGTTTGTGCTGGTCGATGGTTGGTTCCTGATCATTCGCGGCTTGGTCCTTAGTTATACGTGAGGAGCGTGAAATGAGTCCGGAAGCAATCGTGCGAATTCTACGAGAGGCGTTAGTGCTTGTGCTGCTGCTCTCAGCCGGCCCCATGCTGGTCAGCATGGGAATAGGCCTTGTCGTAGGCATTCTTCAGGCAACCACGCAAATTCAGGAACAGACGTTGAGCTACGTCCCGAAACTGACCGGTGTTTTCACGGCCATCGCTATTCTAGGTCCGTGGATTCTCGCGCAGGCGGTCAAATTCACTGCCGTCTTGATGGACAGCATCGCAGTTATGCGTTGAGGATCTGTGCTCACCCTCCTGCAAAGAATTCTGAATGACGCGGGGGTGCATGGCGAGATAACGCAATTAGCGATTTCACTTGGCCTGATATTCGCCCGCGTATCGATCGCGATTAGTCTTTGCCCGTTTTTGGGAGGGAAGGGAACCTCGGGAAGAATAAAGGTCGGCCTGGCGGTGGTGATCAGCGTTTTACTCTTTGGAAATGTTGCGCCGAGTCCGTTGGAAGCGTTGAGCACGGTGACTTTCATGTGCCTGCTGATAAAGGAAGTCATAATCGGCGCGACTCTGGGACTCTTTACCCAGATCGTATTTCACAGCATTCAGATGGCAGGAGCGATGATCGATTACGCCCGAGGTATGAGTCAGGCTACGCTTTTCGCCCCTCAACTCGAAACCAACACTTCTCTCCTGGGGCATTTGCAGTTTCAGGCTTCCCTGGTGCTGTTTTTGCTATTGAATGGGCATCTTTCGTTTTTGCGTGCGCTCGGACAAAGTTATTACACCTTGCCGATTTTCAGCTTTCCGGCGTTCTCAGGTGGCATCGTCGGAGTCACGGACCAGGCTGCGCACTACACCGCCGAAAGTCTACTGATTGCTGTGCAACTTAGCGCTCCCGCGCTGCTCGCGCTCTTCTTGGTTGATGTGAGCTTCGGAATGCTGGGCCGGGTCGCTTCCGGACTGAATGTCCATAACGAGAGTCAGCCGGTTAAGGCGATGGTGGGCTTGGCGATCGTGCTGCTCGCTTTGGCATACATCGTTAATCGAATGCCGAACTACTTCTCAGAATTGGTCCAGCAAATCAACGAGTTGATGCAGCACTTACGGTAGCCAAGCCGATGGCAGGAGCAGGAGACAAAACAGAACAACCGACGCCGAAGCGACTGAGGGAGTCGCGAGAAAAAGGGCAGGTATTTAAGAGTAAAGACGTTATTCAAGCAGTCCTTTTTGCCACTGCAGCCGGTGTACTTACAGCCGGCGGATCGGGGTACGTGTCGGAATTAAAGAATTTGATGAAACAGTTCTTCCAGCCCGACACGATGAAGGGAGATCTTTCGCTGCACGCAATTGTCTCGCTGCTAGGCTACGCATGGACGAAGTTCTTTGTCCTCTCGACTCTATTATTAGGAGCGCTGATGATTACGGCTGTGGCCGCAAATTTCGTTCAGGTTAAAGCTCTCTTTGCGCCGCAAGCCATAAAGCCTAAGTTTGAAAAGCTGAATCCGCTGTCGGGACTAAAGAACATTTTCGCGAGTTCCAAGACGTATATAGAAGTTGTCAAGAACCTCATCAAGTTCGCGGTTGTTTTCTGGGTGCTATACAGTACGATCCGTAGTGCTTTGCGTGATGTTATTCCGACCGCCGGCGCGAATATCACTCAGACAGCGGCGCTCGCAGGAAATCTGCTCACCAGCGTTCTGTACAAAGTGGCTGCCGCGTTCATCGTCATAGGTGGCGCTGATTACATGATTCAGAAAAAGCTCCACATGAAAAACATGATGATGAGCAAGGAAGAGGTCAAGCAGGAGTACAAGGAGTCGGAGGGCGACCCGCACGTGAAACACATGCGGAAACATTTATTCGAACAATTGATGCACCAGAGCGTGGCTCACAACGTGCCCAAGGCGACAGTTGTGGTGGCGAATCCCACTCACCTGGCGATTGCATTGCGATACCAGGAAACCAGCATGCAAGCGCCATGCATTACGGCCAAAGGCCAGGATTCGATGGCGCTGAGGATCATTGACCTCGCAAAGGAGCATTCGGTTCCTGTGATTCGCAATATTGGATTGGCGCACAGCCTCTACGATCTCGAAATTGGACACGAGATTCCTGAGGATTTGTATGAAGCCGTTGCAGAAGTGCTGAACTTTGTTTATCAGCTCGCAGCTCAAGAGAGCTGATAAGGAAGGAGAGTTTTTTGTGAGAGTTGATTACGTCCTGCCGGCGATACAGCTGGCAATTGGAAACGAATCTCCAGCGAGCCCAGAGATTGTGCCTTCATTTCGAGAACAAGTACATCAACAGGTATCTCTGGAGAGAACTTCCATGCCCCGCGGCTGGGAGCAACAGTTGCGCTTAGATGCGAGGCCATTCACGGCAACTTACATTGGACCGCCGCCCAGACCGCAAACTCTGGCGCTGGACAACTCTCAGACGGAGCGGATCCGTTGGCGCAATCTGGTGTCCACGCATGGAGCAGATATGGATTCATACAGCGGTCCCACAAGCTATCGATCGGAAGCGGCGATTCAGACCATGATTGAAATGCTGCGGCAAATGCAAGCGATGGAAGATTCGATCGTTGCAAAACAGGTGGCGGTCACTCGAGGCTAGGTATGGGACAAGTAAATTGGAGCGACGAGGAGATATATCTGCTTGCCGATCGCGGTTATGCATTGTATCTGCAGGGACAATACGAACCAGCTGCAGTCATCTTCCAGGCGCTAACCGTGATCAGTCCTGAAAACATTTATTGTCGCAACGCTCTGGCAACAGTATGCATGGCCCTGGGCGATATGTCCCGAGCAGTGGCCGAACTCTCCACAGTGTTGACTCAGAATCCCGCGAACGTGGAAGCGCGTGCTCGACGCTGCGAAGCCTATTGCGAACAGCAACAGTGGAGCAAGGCGGCGAGCGATTTGGCGGTCCTGCGGCGCAATGGAGAACGACACCACGTAAGACGATTGGCTTATCGCATCCCGGAAGTCGAACATCCCGCCGGTTGAAGTTAGCAACTTCGTCCCTGTGCCTCCGATAAGTGTAGTGACTTGACATCAATCAGATGCAAGTAGGAGGCGATAAACATGGGTGACGTATTTAACAGTATCGGAAACGCGATTGGCTCGGCGGTTGACGGACTCGAATCAGTCGGCGGAGATGTATTGCAGGTCGGCGGAAAACTTCTCTCCAATCCAGCGATCGACACCGCTCTAGGCAGTATGATTGGCTGCCCCGAACTGGGCATGATCGCACCGATCATCAGCGGTCTTACCTCGCAAGGAGGCTCTGCTTCACCAACTTCGCTGGGCCAAATGCCGGGGATGTTCGGCGGCAGCAATCCATTTGGTGGGGTGGGGAGCGGCGGTTACAACCTGAACAACATTTTTGGTGGTAACGGCTTTCCGCCAATTTTCGGGGGTGGAGCAGGTGTGGGCGCCGGTTCCGGCCTTCCCGTCGCGGGTGGCTTCGATCCCAACGCCGGGGTGACACAACTGCTCGGAGACGCCCAGGCGCAATTCAAGTTCCAGCAGCAGATGACCGCTATCAGTGAGGCGTTCAACATGGTCAGCAAAGAGCTCAGCATGAGCCAGGACATGGCAAAGACGGCGCTGCAAAATATTCACTAACTCAGCCCTGGTTCGTTCGACGTGATGAAAAGGAGACGCTCAAAAATGGCAACACAGGAAACCAACATGGCCGAGGTGGCCAAGCGCTTTACAGCCGGAGAGGAAATGGGCTCAGTGCTGGGACTATCCGAAGCTCAGCTACAGGCCATTGCCGCACTCGCTTACAACAAATATCAGCAGGGCAGGTTGGAAGATGCCGAAACCATATTCCGTGGGGTTGCGGCTCTCGATACCAAGTCCTATTTCGGTTACGCGGGATTGGGAACGATAGCGCTGGCCAAGAGACCGCCGGATTTGGAAGCTGCTCTCAGCAATCTTTCCAAGGCGGCGGAACTGAAGCCAGACGATGCGACCATCCAGGCCAACCTTGGTGAGGTTCTGCTTCGCCAAGGCAAGGTCGATCAGGCCAAGTCGCACCTGGAGAAAGCCTTTCAGCTGGACCCCAATCACAAGGATGCGGGCGTAAACCGCGCGCGAGCCATTGTGAAAGGCCTTGACGTGGTAGTCAAGGAAGCCGAAAGGCGTCAGGAAAGTCAGGGGCGCGCGAAAGCAAGCTAGAGTTGTAGCAAGCGCGCTGGACGTCGCCGGGACGGGGGAGCGACGTTCGGCGCGTACCATCACCCCGCGATCTTCGTGGGCAAATGAAAGGTCGCGACTTTCAGAAAACAGCCTCGTCGAGTCATGATTCCTAAAATCCAAGCACAATTGCTCGATATCAGACGAGAAGTCCTGGGAGGCAACCTCTCAGGTGTCCTCACACGCTTTGCCGATCTATTCCTGGTGGCGCTGGTCGCGGTCATGATCGGGCTGATGATCGTGCCGCTACCGACATTTCTGCTGGATATATTCCTCACAATAAATATCACGGCCGCCGTCACCATCCTGATGGTGTCGATCTACATATCGAGTCCAACTCAGATCGCTTCTTATCCAACGTTACTGCTGATCACCACGTTGTACCGTCTCTCATTGGATATCTCAGCCACCAGATTGATTCTGCTCAAGGCAGATGCGGGAGAGGTGATCCGATCATTCGGCATGTTTGTCGTCAGCGGTAATTTTGTCGTTGGCGCTGTGATCTTCCTGATCATTACCCTCGTGCAATTCATAGTTATCACCAAGGGAGCCGAGCGTGTTGCGGAAGTTTCTGCGCGATTCACGCTTGATGCCATGCCCGGCAAGCAGATGAGCATCGACGCGGACTTGAGGGCAGGGATCATCGACTTTCACCAGGCACGATCGCGTCGTGAGGCACTGGCACGAGAGAGCCAGTTTTACGGAGCGATGGATGGGGCGATGAAGTTCGTCAAAGGCGATGCCATTGCCGGTATCGTCATTACGCTGATCAATATCGTCGGGGGATTGATTATCGGCGTCGCGATGAACGATATGTCGGCCGCCGATGCTGTCCAGACATATTCCATCCTGACTATCGGCAACGGATTAGTTTCGCAAATTCCCGCGCTGCTTATTTCGATTTCGGCAGGGATGGTTGTCACGCGGGTCGCATCGGAAAACAAAGATGCCAATCTAGGCAAGGATGTCGCGGGACAGATCCTGGGTCAGCCGAAAGCAATTGCGGTAGCTTCGGGGCTGCTCACATTGATGGCGATCATACCGGGATTGCCAAAAATTCCCTTCTTCTTGCTGGCAGGGCTCACCGGTTCGCTGGCCTACGGGTTGTTCCGCGCTCAGAAGATGCAAAGTGAGACTACCGAAAAATCCGAAACAGCTGCGGCCAGCGTTCAGGATCCATCGCTTTCGTTAACGGTTCCTCTCATGTTGCAGGTGGGAGCAGATCTCACATCTTTTGTTGACCGCGATACACCGAACGGCAAGATGTTCTATGACCAGTTCATGACGCTGCGAACGACTCTGTACTACGAACTGGGAGTTATCTTTCCCGCCATTCAAATCAGAGGCAACACCGGAGAGCCCGACAGTTACAGCATCTGGTTGAATGAAGTTCCAATCCTCAGCGGACAAGTCCGACAGGATGCGGTCCTCGTAAACGACAATGCGGAAGCGATTTCGGTTTACGGTTTTCAAGGCGAGAACACCAGGAATCCCGCAACCGGCAAACGTGCCGCGTGGATTCCGCGGGAACAGGCAGAGCGGGCTCGATCTGTCGGATTGCAGGTATGGGATACGCAGGAAATTCTGTTGCTCCATCTGACCCAATACCTGCGGAAGAGTGCCAAGGAGTTCATTGGCATTCAAGAAGTACAGGGCATGATTTCGGCCCTCAAACAGCACTATCCGACACTCGTCGACGAGACGGTTCCGAAGCCGGTTTCGCTGCAATCGTTGACGGAGATTTTGCGGAGGTTGGTGGAAGAAGATGTTTCGATTCGCGACCTGAAAACGATTCTTCAGTCATTGTGCGAGTGGGGCCGTGTCGAGCACGAAATCCTCGCGCTTACCGAGCATGTACGGTCCGGGTTGCGGACGAAGATCTGTTACCAGATTTCACGCGGCCGGCCCTTGCTCTTTGTCTATCGCCTCGATCCCGAATTCGAAGAGATGTTCCGCAACTCCGTCCGGCAGAGTGCAGGCGGGCCTTACCTGGCGATGGATCCGGCCCTAAGCCAGCAAGTGCTCGCGGCGGTGCGGGGCCACATTGGTGATTTGCCACCAGGCGCGCAGCGGCCCGTCATCGTCACCGATGGCGATATTCGCCGTTTTGTGAAGCGGATGCTTGATTTCGCTTTGCCGGACATTACGGTACTCAGCTACGACCAGTTGGCTCCTCAAATCAACTTGCAGCCTCTAGGCATGATCTCGCCGAGTGTGCGGGAGCAACTCGCGGTCGGCTAGAGCTGGATGCTTGTTACACGACTGCCGGTAAAACTGTGGTGCGAAGGTTGCGTGACAGTAAAGCCAACTGTCTCCTGACCGTGAATCCGGCCGCAGTGAGCAGAGTATGGGTTTGGCTGTTTTCGAGCACATAGTTCACGGTCAAAGGAGGACGGTAGTTCTCGTCGAGCGTGAGTGAGCGAAGAAGCTCGAAGGCAGCCGAGAAACTCGAGTCGGTCAGGCGAATGTCCGAGAGAGTTGTGTTAGTCGAATGGGAAACCAGAACGGCGTAGCTCTTCAGAAGTTCGCCATCAAATGCACCAAGAAATTTGAGGTGTGTCTTTGCTCTTTGGAGAAAAGCAAGCCTCTGGCACCAATGAACGGGGTCGTCGCGCAGGGAAGGGGGAAGTTCGTCAATCGTGATCGCTCGGACACTGTAAAGAGAATCAGGCGGAGGCAAGGTGAGAAATCGCGCTTCCATGTCGATGAGTACACGCTCCGCATGAAACTTCACGAACCGATAACGGCGCACAGGACGGTCGGGAACGGCAACCGCATAGTGCATGACATAACCGTCGTCATAAAGTTTCTGGCAGGCAGTCTCGACGAGAGAAATGGCAATCTTCCCCGTTCTGAATTCGGGCAGGACACCCCAGTAGAAGGTGTAAGCGTCCCGGGTTTCGAGTTCGACACAGTTCAGCATGAGCGCAACTGGTTTGCCATCAACGTAGCAGATCAGGGAGTAGTCGTGGGAGATGTTCCAGTAACGAGTGAGGCGGCCAAATCCGAATAAGTCGAGATCGTATCGGAGAGAGCTGTCGCGGGAGGATCGGTTCAGCAGATCGATCGCATCCCAAATATTTTGCGAATTGAGTGTGCGTAATTCTTCAGACATGTAATTGATATTGACGCGAGTTGGCGAGAAAGGATACGGAAATGAAAGCTGAAAAATTGCAAGTGACCAAAAGTGCTCGTGGAGACATTAGCTGGCGCAAATTCCCGCAATTCGAGGAGCTGCTATCACACAGCGAACCCTCCGCCCTATTGGCGAAAGTAGAAAAGACCTGCCGCCAGTTGAATGATGTTTTGCAAGTCGGTTCAGCGGCAGAGAGAATGCGAGCCAGGTTAGCCATGACTGCATACGGGCGTTCTCTCGATCTGCTCAGGGTTCTCACCGAAATCAGAGACAAAGCCGCTCTCGGTAGCAACCTTGGCTCCTGACGCGACGATAAGTCAAACGGGAGGAAGACTCATGTCGAGCGTTCTTGACGGGTTGAATTTAGCGACATCTTCTAACTACAGCCTTGATCAAATTTTGCAGGCGACGACCCCAGGGAAGCAGCCGAGCGGTTTCCGGAAAGTGCTCGGCGGCATTGTTGGTGGAGTCGGCAATATTGTCCTGCCCGGGGTTGGGGGAGTGATCGGAAGCGCCATTGCGGGCGATACAGGCATCAACCAGAGCGGGCTGCTTGGAGATACGATGCAATATCTGAACCTGCAGCGGCAGATGTCGGCAGAGCAAGAGGCATTCGAGACTGCATCGGCAGTTATCAAGTCGCGCCATGATGCCTCCATGGCTTCGATCAGGGCTATTAACTAATCTTGCCGAGAGTTATTAGAGGTAAAGTATGTCAGCAAAATGGACGATTGCCGCGTCACCAGAAGAGGTCGCGTTTCTGGTCGAGGCGGGTATTATTTACCGCGACGGTGGGAATCTGCAGGCAGCGCGAGACGTTTTTTGCGGGGTCAAGTCGCTGTTTCCGCATTCGGATTGTGCAGAAGTATTCCTTGGCACAGTTGACTTTCAAGAGGGAAACTTCAGCAAGGCCGCAGAACATTACCGCAAGGCGTTGGAGTTGAACCCACATAGTGCGTTTGCTTTTGCGCATCTTGGAGAAGCGAGCCTATTTCGCAAGGACAAGGAAACGGCGCGCGCCTGCTTTAGGAATGCACTGGCGCTCGATCCATTGGGGGAAGTAGGTAAGATGGCGCGACAGCTGATGAAAATGGCCGATCAAGTGAGATTCATTTAGGCCTGCGATTACGGTGGATATCAACAAGATCAAACCCGGTGGATACGGCCAGGACTTTGAGATTTCCGGAGAAACACGGGCGGATCTCAAGCGAACAAGCGGCTTCTCCGACGCAGTCACGAAGACTAACCCTCCGAGCGCGACGAAAACTCTCAAAGCTGTCGCCCAATTCAGCAGGAGTGAGTTGTCAGATCCTGCGAAGTTGGACAGCATGATCCGAGCGTGCGCCTCGGAGTTGATTGACTCGGGGCAGAACCTGGCAGGAAGGTTGTCTGTTACAGACAAGCAGGCGGTTGAGAACTTTCTCTCTTCAGATCCCAGCTTCCGCCAACAAATCGAGTCCTACTTGCAAAAGGCACTAACCTAAGCATGGAAATTCTACTTTCGATTCTCTCGCAGAGCGACCAAAGTGAACGTGAAGTCCAGCGTGCGGTCGGTGACGGACTCGCGATCGGGCGTGGTGCAGAAGATGGAATTCTGCTGGAAGGAGAGAACCTCTCGCGGGAACACTTCATACTGACACACGATGATGCTTCCATCTCCGCAACGGACCTCAGCGTGAATGGCACGTGGGTCAACGGAAAGCGGTTGAAGAAGTCTGTCAAGACTCGCGTATGCCCCGGGGACTCCATAGAAGTTCCTGGTTACGTCTTACGGTATCGACTTGTTGAGGAGGTCCCCGGGCCCATTCCCGCCGAATTGCGAGAATCTCTCCCCAGTTTCGCGCCATCCAGGCCGAGTGAGCAAAAACCTGTCACACCAAAACAAGGTCCGCTCAGTGTGCTGAAGCCTGTTTCTGTGCTCCTGTCATCCTTTACTGCAATCGAGAAAATCATGCTTCTGGTCGCGATCACAGGATTGCTACTACTGTATACCTACGCCACATCCTAGAAGAAAAGCCTGCATCGGATGACCCCGATTTTCGGCAGTTCTTAATTGTAAGACACTCACTCCTCGTATTATCGAAAGCTACTCGCTCCACGGTCTATTTCCAACTGAATGAGACGACACATAATGACGTACGAGCGATGCTAGTCTCGGCCATATCTTCGAGTCCCGCCAGACGAAAACAGAGCAGAGCGTAACGGCAACAACAAGCGCAAGAATGATTCCCTTACCTCTCCCTCTTGAGTGGTGAGAAGTAGAACGTGTATTTTTCTTGGATTGATTCACGAGTCCCGGGGCGATGATCGTCTTGTTAGCCTGTTGCGCGATAGAACGCAGTTTCGGAACGAGCACGGCAGCATCGGATGTTCTGGTTGCCGTTTCCTTCGCGATCATCGATTCAATGAGTTCAGAGAGTGCGGCTGGACACTCAGGTAGTAGTTCCTGCAACTGCGGTGCTTTGTTCTTGGAATCAGTGTGCCAGCGCAGCCAGTCGAGATCGGAGCGTTGTCCGGCAAAAGTGGCGCGGAATAGATCTGTTCCTAACAAGATCTCGTAGAACATGAAGCCGAGAGCGTAAATGTCAGCGCCAGCGCCTACAGCAGAGCCGTCATTCCTATCGGCGAAAATCTCCGGCGCGGCATAACGTGGGCTCCCCCCTGCGGCGCCCATCGTGCTTCCCGTTACAACGGTGGATTGTGGAGTGCGAATCGTCGCTTTCCCCAGTCGATCAAAGCACACGCTCTCAGGTGTGAGACCGATCATGTTGTTCTTCTCGGCATGTCGCGCCGCCAATGCCTCCGTGGCAGAGATGAAGGCGTAAATGACGTCCGTTATCTCGGGGGGTGTCCGTTTCAGGTATCCCGCGAGATTCTCGGGCTGCTGGACCAGTAATTCCTCCAGGCGAGAATTGACCGTGAGCTCTGGCTTGCGTGATCGGCTTTCCGTTGTTCCAATCGAGAGCGCATGTACTGACCTGGCACCCTTCTGTTCTGGACGGCTTGTGCGTTGTGCTCCCGTCTGGACAGGAAACTTCTTCTCCGTGCGGGATGGCTTAGGGGACAACGAGCCGGCTCTCAGGACGGGCTCAACCGGGCTTGCGCTTTGAAAACTAGCAGCTTCCGGTTTTGGTTCAGTCACTAAATGCGCTGGCGTTTCGCTTGGGCGAGAAGTTGCAGGAAGAGCGACAACTGCAGAATGTAGTTCCCGATCATTACCTTCAGTCGATGTGCCTGGTCTTCGTGAGAGAAAGGCGCTCTGTTCCGCAGGCGTTGCCAAACTTTCTGCTAGAACATCATAGAGTCTGTCCAAGTCCTTTGTGTTCGAAGCGGCTTCTTTAACGACCGCAATTGCCACAGGCCCAACAAAGGCGCTGAGTTCTTCCGCGACTCTGCGCAAGATCCTGTCATCCCACTTGGGCATTAATAAAGAAGAAGGCGTCTGGGGTAGAGCTTTCTGGCCGCCTCGTTGGATTCGCTTTCTCCTCACCTTTCCGCGGAGTGTGGCGAGAAAAATGGAAACCACTGTCTCACTTGAAACCAGAGGCGAAGGCAATGCTGCGAATGCGTCGTGAAAGGCACGGCGGATGTCATCACAAAATGCACCGGCGGTTTGATAACGATCTTCAATTCTGCTTTCCAGCGCTTTGGCGCAAATTGTAATGAAGGCCGGAGGCAGAGCGGCGTTTGAGTTTGCTGGACTTGCATTCATCAGTGCGCGAGCCTGCTGGAGCGCAATAGTCTGCGTGCCAGAAAAAGGACTCATACCCGTGAGGAACTCATAAAAGAGAACTCCGGCAATAAACAAGTCGGTACGGTGATCAAGCGCTAAGCCATCCAATTGCTCGGGCGAGAGGTAAGCGGCTGGTGTCGGCTCGGTATCCGAGACGCCGAAATCTGCGACCTTGAGTTGACCTTTGTTCGTCAGAATGAGACAAGAAGGTTTAAGGCTGAGGTGAGAGACTCCTTGATTGTGCGCATACTCCAAGGCCTCCAGAATTTGAACGATCAGACTTACTGCATCAGATGGCGGAACGTTCAGCTGGGGCCTTAGCCTACAGCCTTCCACAAATTCGGACGCCAAGAACGCCAGAGCACCGTCATCGCCGTATTCCAACACTTCGACAATTCCAGGGTGTTTGAGAACGGCTGACACTCTCGCTTCTTCGCGAAGCTGAGAGATCAATTCCGCGGTGCCACTGTTGGGGGAATCTCGCGAAACTACTTTCAGGCTGACAGCCCGCTGTGAAGACGAATCCTTTGCACGATAGAAGCGAACGCCGCCACTGCCGCCGGCCGGTTCGATGACTTCATAACCGGCGACGCGCTTAGGACGCGAAACGACATTATTCATGAACCAAGCTTCCCGAAGAATGATTGAGCACGCGAATCGTGTGCTCGTATGCGCGGGAATTACAAAAAGCGATTGCTGGAACTAAGCTGATGGCAATGTCGCTCGTCTGTGGACCTGGGAAGGGAAGAAAGACAAGCGAACGGTCTGATCATAGCAGATGAATGTCTCGCAGTTGTCATCTGCTTGGAGAATTATCGCTTCGCAAAGATACTTTGACGAGATGGTCAGCAAAAATTAACGCCGATTTTCTAATTTCGCTAAACGATAAGAAAATACGAAACTCAAACTAAGTGATTACAGAGTCGTGACAAAGTAGAAGGCCGGGGTCGATACCATTCTTCTACCGCTTCTTCCAAAACCAAAATTAGGCAACTCGTTTGCGGCTCTCACAGCGAGTCGTGGGTCTCGATTGAGAACAGAACATCGAAGTTGCTAAAACCAACCGGAATGAACCTTTCCGGAACGCGAGCTCGTGTGCCGGGAACCGCAGGAGGTATGTGAAGTGGCATCGACAGCTGTAGCAGTCGCGAATGAGATTGATCCAACAGGATCACCGAATACATTATTCAGCAGTTTGTATTTTGAGTTGCACCGCCTGGCAAAGCTCGAACTAAATCGGCGCGGAGGCCATGCGAGACTTGGTGTAACGACGCTTCTTCACGAAGCGTATCTCGATATCGCCGAACGTGAGAATGCCAGTTTCCCGGATCGTGCCCGCTTTATGGGTTACTCCGCGCGTGTAATGCGTGGGCTCATTATCGATCACGTTAGAAGCCACGCCACCGTTAAGCGAGGCGGTGAGTTCGCAATCACGTCGCTCAACGGTGACGTTCACCACCAACCAGTGAACCCCCGTGAGCTTTCGCTGATCAGCGATGCTTTGGACCGGCTGGCCAAAATCGAGCCGGAGCTTGCAGAAGTAGTTGACTTGAAATTCTTCTGCGGATTCTCCTTCGCCGAAATTGCCTCTCTGCAGAACCTCTCAGAAAGAACAGTGCAACGCCGTTGGGAAAAAGCACGCATCTACCTTCGTCGCGAGCTTGCCACGAACAGATCAGTATGAGGAACTGATGCTCACGCAAAAGTCCGAGCAATGGTCTGCAGTCAGTCCCTATCTTGATGAAGCTTTGGACATGACTGAGGCGGAGCTGAAAATCTTGTTTTCCGCCATTGAGGCACAGAATCCTGTGATTGCAGGAGAACTCAAGGATCTACTCGCGGAGCACAGATCGTTATCGGCGGAGGGCTTCCTCGAAAAGGAAATTGTGCCGCTGCCCGGCGGGCCTAGCCTCATCGGACAACAGCTCGGCCCCTATAAGTTGCTATCGCAACTCGGTCAGGGTGGGATGGGCAACGTGTGGCTGGCGGAGCGTAGCGACGGCCGATTTGAGCGGCGCGTCGCAGTGAAGTTTCTCAATATCTCCCTGATGGGGAGGGCTGGGGAAGAACGGTTCAAGCGCGAAGGCCGAATCCTGGCTCGACTCGTGCATCCGAATATCGCCAGACTTCTCGACGCAGGAGTTGCTTCCACTGGCCAGCCGTATTTGGTTCTCGAGTACGCTGAGGGCGAGCAGATCGAGCGTTATTGCGACACGCGCAAGCTCGACGTAGCAGCACGCATACGTCTCTTCATTGGTGTACTGACTGCCGTAGCCCATGCCCACGCAAATCTGATTGTGCACCGGGATATCAAGCCATCGAACGTTCTAGTGGGACCCGATGGTCAAGTAAAACTGTTGGACTTTAGCATTGCAAAGTTGTTGGAGCGGGAGGCGGATTTCGGCGCTGCCACATTGCTGACCGTAGAGGGTGCTCGCGCGATGACGCCTGAATATGCGGCTCCCGAGCAACTCAAGGGGCAAGCAGTTACAACCGCAACGGATGTTTACGCGTTGGGAGTCTTGCTGTATGTGCTGTTGACCGGACAACATCCCGCTGGCCGAGGTCCACATACTCCGGCAGACTTGGTCAGCTCCATTGTGGACAAGGAACCGGCACGTCCCTCGGAAGTGGTTTCACAACTTGCAGGAGATGGGGAGAATGCGTCAGAGAACGCGATGAACCGCAGCACTACACCGGAGAAGCTCTGTCGCGTATTAGCTGGAGATCTCGACACCATCATCACTCAGGCTCTGAAGAAGAATCCCGCTGAGCGGTACTCGTCGGTCTTGGCCTTTGCCGATGACTTGCGTCGTTACCTGACAAGTCAACCTATCAGTGCACGGCCAGACGCGCTGGTTTACCGCGCGGCGAAGTTTTTACGGCGGAATCGAACTGCAGTCGCGCTCGCGGCTCTGGCAATCCTGGCGGGGGTCGCTGGCCTGGTCGGCACACTGGCACAAAACCGGGCTGCACGCGCTCAACGTGATTTTGCCCTGCAGCAGATGGAGAGTTCCGAGATACTCAACGAGTTTCACGAATTCCTTCTTTCTGATGCTGCTCCTTCCGGCAAGCCTTTTACGGTGAATGATCTTCTTGATCGGGCATCACGCATTATCGATCGCCAGCATGCAGCTAATGATCCCAATCGACTAAGACTAATGCTTTCGATCGGACATCAATATCTTGAGCAAGACGAGGCGGCACGTGCGCGTCCTGTGCTGGAAGAGGTCTATAAGTTGTCAAGACAGTCGCCAGACATTTCGATACGCGCGAGAGCATCCTGCCTGCTAGGAGTATCGGTTGCGCTAGCCGACGAGTTGCCGCGGGGGGAAATGCTCTTTCACCAGGGATTGAGCGAAATTCCTGCTGGTCCCCAATATGCGCTTGAGCGAATCAGTTGCTTGCGAAGCGGCGCCGAAATCGCGGTGCAAAGTGGGAGCGGGGCGGAAGCCGTCTCACGAGCACAGATGGAACAACGCGTTCTGCGAGACTCGCGTTTCGACTCTGAATCCCTGGAATTAGGGGTCTGGATCGATCTCGCGACGGCGTATAGCACGGCCGGCCTGGACGACGAGGCTGTCTCCGCATTCGAGAAAGCGTCTGCATTGTTGTCGTCGCTCGGCCGGGATCAGACGGAGAACGCCGCGATATTGTTCTGCAATTGGGGGCTGGAGCTCGACTTGTTAGGATGCCCGCTTGAAGCGGAGGGAAAGTATAGACGCGCGATGGAAATCGAGCGGACGGGGAAGACAGAAGATGTTTCCCCAATGTTGCTCACGAATTATGCCAGAGCCTTGGAGGAACTAAATCGACTCACCGAGGCGGGAGATTATGCAAGGCGTGCCTATCTCAGGGCGCAACGGGTAGGCTACTCCGTGCCAGCCCTTCTTTCACTCTTCGAAAGCGGGCGAGTAGCCGTTGCGCAAGGGGAGATGTCGCGGGCCACCGTGATCTTTGATCAAATCGAACCCCGCCTGCGCAGCCACTTTCCCGCTGAGCACTACGGGTTTGCCATTCTAGCGTCACAGCGGGCGTTGATTGAACTGGTGAAAGGAAATCGAGAGAAGGCGATGTCCTTTGCGGACCAAGCGGTCTTCATCGATGAAAAGGCTATCGCTTCCGGCGGAGATGGGGCTCATGACCTTCCCGGACTCTTGGTTGTCCGCTCGACGATCGAACTCGCCATGTCACATGCTGACGCGGCAGCAAGCGACGCACGACGTGCGGTCGACCTTGTGGCACGAAAAATGAAAGCAGGAAAATCTTCGAGTGTATTGGGTCGCGCATACCTGGCGCTGGGGCGTGCCCTGCGCTCTCAGGGAAAAGTCGAAGAGGCAAGACGAGCATTTCAAGCCGCTGCCTCCCAACTTCAGACCTCGCTCGGCGGAAGCCATCCTGATACGCGCAGCGCCAACCGGTTGGCTGGCTTGTAACGTTTTAGGAAGGGTCCCACGATGGCGGCTGAGCAAATCGCTCGAATGGACTCAAGTCGATACCTTGAATTCCCGTACTGCATCTCCGGCGCCCGCGAGATTCGCCAGCTTCATTTCGGAATACTTGCGTGACAGAATTACGCCGGGCGCGCCGGCGCGGAAGGCCGCCGCAACCGCATCTTTCACGCTTTGCGGAGTGCATTTGCTGTGGCCCTTCTCGGTTGGGATATCAACGTCAATGCCGGGCCAGATCTGGGTTTTGCTTCCGGCAACTCCCTCCAGAGCGCGCCTGGTCTCTCGATAGACGTAGTCAGCCGAGAGGCCCGTTTGCGCAATCTGCTCGTAGGCGCGTTCCTTGTAGCCCATCACTTCGTACGTGAAGTCCGTCAGTTGCTGCTTGGTTAGATCGGCATAAAGCGTCGAGCCGATGTTGTCCACATACAGCGCCATGCGCTCTCCGCCGCAGTTGTTGTACATCACGACCTTGATGAAATCGGAATACTTGGAGAGCTCCTGCCAATCCTGCTCCGCGCGATAGATGGGATTGAAGGAGTTGTTATGCCAGATATGCCAGCCCACTGGAATTGTCGGCTTGGCGGCTTTCACGGCCTTGTAGAGCGCCGCGTAAGTTTCCCGCAGGCTGTCTGTGAACATCATTTCCCACGCAGCGAGTTCGGGATATCGCAAGAAGATTCGCCAGAATTGGACGAAATACCCGTCCGATGGGCGCTTGCCGTGTCTTGAGGCGCGCACAAATTTTTCGAGTTCAAGAAACCCCTCCTTGGCGCGATCGGGATTGATTCCGCGCTGCCGGGCCGTCTTGTAACAATACTGGCAGAAACAGGTCACCTCTCCGGGATCAATGGGCGGCGTGTCATGTGTCGCTCCAAGGCTGTCACACAGCGCGCCCTGCCGCTCCGATCCCCACATGATTCCATCCACGTCATAGGAACGAGCGAAGTCTTCAACTAAGCCGGCAAAGAAATTTCGATAATTCGGGTTGTTGACGCAGAGCGTATCCTGATTTCGCCCGTACAGGTCTCGCTCCTGCACTTGCTCGATCTTGGGAAGGTCCTTGCGAAATACATCTTCCATCCAGCAGATGACTTTCATCCCACGCCTCTTCGCCGCAGGCAGAACTTCTTCCAGGATGTCGAGATCTCCGTGATCGGGAGCGTGTTGAGGCTGGATGACCGTGTTCGTGTAGTACTGCGGATGAGGCGTGGCGAAGTTTCCGCCATGATAGTTCAAGTCATAGACCTGTTTGCCATGATCAGGGAGCGGATAGCCAGGAATCTGCCTGCCCGCGATGCCGCGGCCGTAAGTGAACACGGCAAGGAAGAGAGTATTTACGCCCCCTCGTTCCTGAAGGATGTCGAGCACCTTTTCGGTCCCTTCATCCACGAACGAAATTGCCCCGATCTGAATGCCGACCATTTTGTTGGAGGAGGGAGGAGTAGCAGCCTTTCCCAGCGCCGGCATGGCCATCGCCGCACCCGCTCCAGCGCTGAGTTTCATGAATGCGCGGCGGCTCACGTCTGAATTGTGCATGAATCTCTCCTGTAGCTTCTGGAAGCAGCCGAGAAGTTTACTTCACTTTGCCCGCGGCCGGTCCCACAGCTGTCGCCTGCCTCGTCTTCGGATCAATACCGATCAGCGCCACTCCTCCAACTCCTTCACGAAGATCGCTGAGCACATGGCCACGAGCTCTGAGGTCCGCCTTTACGTCTGCGGGCAGCGTGCTCGGCACAGACAAGCTGCCCAACTTCGCGTGGTCCTGGCCGAACGAGCTGATGAAATGCTCGGTCGAGAAGCGGGGCGCCTTGAACGCCTCCTCGGGACTCATGCCGAAATCCACATAATTGAGAATCACCTGGATGGCTGCCTGGTCCTGCATGTCCCCGCCGGCTACCGAAATCGCCATCACAGGTTGCTTGTCGTGAAAAAGCAAAGTCGGGCTTAGCGTAATGCGCGGCCTCTTGCCGGGCTCGATGACGTTCGGAGTTCCGGCAAATGTGTTCAAGCTGGTGAGCCGGGCTCCATGAATAATGCCGGTGTGTCCGGCCACGCCCGCTGTGCTCGACAGTCCGCTGGGAGTCGCAGCGATCACGTTGCCAAATTTATCCGTCACGCACATCACGGTCGTCCCGCCATGCCACGGGCCGGTGATGGCCGGCGGCTTGGTCGGCTTCATGTTGTACGGATCGCCGGGGCGAACTTCGAGAGATGCCCTTTTCGGATCGATCAGCTTGCGCCGCATTTCGGTGTACTGATCGGAGAGCAACTGCTGCATCGGCACTTTCGCAAAATTCGGATCGCCGTAATACTCGTCGCGGTCCGCGAGCGCGAGTTTCTCCGCTTCAATCACCGTGTGAATGTAGTCCGCCGAATTGAAGCTCATTTTCTTTAGATTGAAGCCTTCGAGCAGTCGCAGCGTTTGTAAGAGATAAGGCCCCTGCGTCAGCGGACCAGTTTTGTAAACGGTATAGCCACGGTATGTCGTCGTGAGCGGATCGACAACAGGAGTTTTGTGTGCCGCCAAATCCGCCTTGCGAAGAAACCCGCCTTTTTCGATATACCAGGCTTGCAATGCGTCAGCGATGTCACCACGATAGAATCGGTCGGAGACGGCTTGCAGTTTCTGCTCTCTCGTACCCTTCGCGTCTCTTTCGGATTCCACCAATTTGCGGAAGGTCACGGCCAAGTCAGCCTGCCAATGCGCGCCGGTTTCGATTCTTTGCTCGCTGCCAGTATCGATATACCAGGTTGGACCGCCCGCATCGAGAATTGCTAGCGTCGGCTGCACGACTTCCTCGAAATTTTTGGTGCCGTAAACTTTCAACAGCGTGACCACCGCATCGATGGTGCTGGGCACAGCGGCCGCCTTGACGTCACCGTCCGGAATTCCATGTTGCATGTACCAGGCGATTGCCTTTGGATCTCGTGGCGCCTCGCCGATTCCCTCGATCAGCTTCACATTCTTGTGATCCGCGTTATAAACCAGAATCGGAACTTCTCCCCCCACACAGAACGCACCGACATACGTCACGGAGAGCGCCAGCAGGGTGGCCGCGGCTGCATCTGCCGCGTTTCCGCCCTGTTCCAGAATCTTGATCCCGGCGGCAGTGGCTGCAGGCTTTCCGGAAACGACCACGCCCTGGCTGCCGGTGGCAACACTCGGTCCTCTTGAGTTGACCGGCGTTTTAGTCGACGCCTGCGGCCAAGCGGACGACGTGAGCAAAAGGAGTGAAGCGGATGATATCGAAATGATCTTGCGCATGGAGGTCAACTCCGGTGTAGTAGCCGGATTCATTGCCGGCAGGTCATCAAGGCTACATCAACTCTCTAATCCACGTTGCCCTTGACGGCTTTGTCCGCGCGCGGGAGGGCTGAGGCGCAGGAGCTCTCCTGGATTCAACCCGCTTCAATCTTGATGACGCAAGCGATAACCGTTGAAAAGGAGAAAGCACAAGAGGGCGTTTTTATTCCGCACGGCCGCCTCTATCTCGTGTAGCATACTTTCACTTTGGAGGTCTCAACTTATGCCACGCGTTTTGCTTGTAGCCGGCGACGCAACCGAATCGCTTGACACATGGTATCCCTATCATCGTTTGCGCGAGGAAGGAATCGAGGTGCACATCGGTGCGCCTGCCAAGAAGGTACTGAAATCGGTAGTGCACGATTTCGAATCTGGCTGGGATACATACGTGGAGAAGCCGGGCTATGACATTCCAGCTGATATCGGTTTCGCGGACGTCGACCCGGAAGACTACGATGCGATCATTCTAAGCGGCGGTCGCGCCCCAGAATATCTCCGCAATGATCCACGGTTACAAAAGATCGTCCGGCATTTCGTTGAACGTAATAAGCCAATTGCATCACTCTGTCACGGCTCGCTGATCCTTGCTGCGATTGATGCGATTCGTGGGCGCACCATTGCCACCTATGAAGCCCTGGCCCCGGACATTGAGCGTGCCGGCGGCAAGTTCAAGGATGCAGAGGTAGTGGTAGAAGGAAATCTGGTCACTTCGCGAACCTGGATGGACCTGCCGTTTTTTATGCGTGAGTTCTTAAAGGTTCTGAAGGGCGAGGGCAAACGCGTTGCTGCGTAGAGAACTGGTGCCCGGGCCCGAAATCCCGAGCGGAGACGAGGGATCTGCGCAGTGGTTGGTGGTGCCCGGGACCGGAATCGAACCGGTACGTCCCTTTCGGGACTCGGGATTTTAAGTCCCGTGCGTCTGCCAGTTTCGCCACCCGGGCAATTCCTATATATCACTGATTACAAACGTATTGTACTCGTCCATCCGGGTATAGCCTAACGCGTGACATGTGGAACGTGTGTAAGTAGATGTAAAAGTTTCCAAAGTTTCTGGGTGCCAGTAGCTCGGCAACGACAGACATCTGGTCAGGGCATTCGAAGCCTGCGGCCCGCTTTGATGCTCGAATTCTTCGCAGTCTGGTTTCCGTGTAGCCGAGCAAGCGGACAGTAACGAGGCATTTCGCGCGAACGCGGGCGAACTCGCTATCCCTGAAGAAATAGCAAGCCAGGTCTTTACTCAATTGACGCATCAGAGTAGATATGTGTAATATGTCATATTAGAAATGCATCATATATAGTGGAGGTTGACCTTGCACTTTCGGCTTTATCGGGAGTTCTTTCGCGCTCTTGGCAATCAGACGCGGTTTGCCATCGTGCAGCTCCTGCGTGATAGACCGCATTATGTCAACGAGATTGTAGAAAGGTTGAACATTGAACAGAGCCGCGTCTCGCACAATCTGGCGTGCCTGCTCAACTGCGGTTTCGTCGAATGGGAGTGGCAGGGCAAGAACAAGGTCTATCGCCTCAACTCAGACCTGTTGCCAATTCTGAACGGCATCGAGAAGCACCTTGCCCGCTACGCGCCGGCGCTGGATAGCTGCCAGGTGCTGGAACGAGAGGCCAAGCCCGTAGTGCTGATCCCTAAAATCTCGGCAGCCGCGCCAGTTAAGACGCGGAGGCCGAAATGAACGAAAAGGCGTTCGTAGGTGCTTCCGTGGTCGCGGCAATTACGGCAAGCCTTTGTTGCATCCTGCCAATCGTCTTTGTGTTGCTGGGCGCCGGCATCGCTGGTGCAGCCGCATTCTTCGCCACCTGGAGACCGCTCCTGCTCGTCATCACGTTTCTGCTTCTCGCATTAGGGTTTTACTTTGCTTACCGGAAGCCGCGCCAGGCCTGCGAACCGGGAACGGCATGCGAACGGCCCGCTGTTGCTCGGACTGGTCGCATTTGGCTCTGGATCGCGACGGCATTGGTCGTCCTGTTCGCCGCATTTCCGTACTATTCGGGAACCGTCGCAAGGTTGCTGCTGTCAGCACATTAGGAGGATTGAAATGAAATCGATTGCCATCTTACTCAGCGTTTTCCTCATGGCCGGAGCAGCCATGGCAAAGGAGGCCACTACTGAAATCAAAGTCAGTGGCATGACATGTCAGGCCTGTGCCGTCAGCGTGCAAAAGAGCCTGGAGAAGGTCAAGGGCGTAAAACGCGCCGAGGTCAGCAGCGACAAAGGGCTCGCGACAGTCGTGTACGACGACGCCCAGGCAAACGAGCAGCAGCTTCGGGATGCCATTAACAAAACCGGCTTCAAGGCTCAGCCGGCACCGGGACAAAAGTAGATGTCGGAATGTTGCACGAGCAATGCCAGTGAAGCCCCGAATCGCCAACCGGGGCAGAAGGCGTCCTGTCCGATCTGTGGTACGAACGGGAAGCCGATCTCGACGCGCACGGTGAAAAGCCTAGTGCGCGACCACACGCGAGTGTCCGCAGAACGAGTGTATTGGCTCTGCCGGGCACCCGGCTGCGATGTGGTGTATTTCTCAGAGGCAGAATCTTTCTCGAAACGCGACGTTAAAGTGCGTGTGGGATTTAAGGAGCAGGAAGACCCTATTCCGCTTTGCTACTGCTTCGACTACACGCGTTCTGATATCAGCCGTGACCTAGCCCTCCGCGGCGAGACAAATATTCCCGATCGAGTGAAGGCTGAAATTCAGCGTGGCTATTGCGCGTGCGAAGTCAAGAATCCGAGCGGAACTTGCTGCTTGGGGGACATCACGCGCGCGATCCACGAAGCCAAGAAACAAGCGAAAGAGACGCTCTCAGCGTCTCCTTGAACTGCCTCTGCCCATCAACTGGAATCAAGGTTCGACGGGAGATCACTTCATGAGAGACCATTTCGATCTCATCGTAATCGGAACAGGGACGGCGGCTTCGACGGTCGCCCACGAATGCCGTTCCGCTGGCTGGGAGACCGCAATCGTTGATTCACGGCCGTTTGGCGGCACGTGCGCCTTACGAGGATGCGATCCAAAGAAGGTGCTCGTGGGTGCAGCAGACGTTCTGGATTGGGTACGCCGGATGAACCAACGAGGAGTTCTCCGTGATAGCTCCCGAATTGATTGGACGGAACTGATGCGCTTCAAACGCACGTTCACCGATCCAGTGCCCAAAACCAGCGAACAAAGTTTGGCAAAGGCCGGGATAAAAACCTTTCACGGGCGTGCCCGCTTTACCCACCGCGCAACCATCGCAGTCGGAAACGATGTGTTGGAAGCTCGTCATATAGTGGTTGCCACCGGTGCGATGCCGAGAAAGCTGGGAATTCCCGGAGAAGACTTTGTGACCACCAGTGAGCAGTTCCTGGATTTGGACAAGTTGCCCAAACGCATCGTCTTCATAGGAGGCGGGTACATCTCTTTTGAATTCGCTCACGTGGCTGCACGGGCGGGCGCTGAGGTCACAATCCTGCATCGGGGAAAACGGCCCTTGGAAGGATTCGATCCTGACCTCGTCAATCTACTAGTGGTCAGGACAAAACGCCTCGGGGCGAGAGTTGAAGTCGACGCGGAAGTTGGGGCGATTGAGAAGTCTGATGAAACGCTCGCGGTCCACTGTTCAACTGCGAGTAAATATAAACGCTGCGAGACGGATTTGGTCATCCACGGAGCTGGCCGTGTTCCCGAGATCGGTGATTTGAATCTCGTTGCGGCGGGTGTTCAAACGGAACAGCATGGGGTGCGAGTGAACGAGTATCTGCAGAGCGTCTCGAATCCCGCCGTGTATGCCGCTGGCGATGCTGCCGCTAGCGGCCTGCCGCCGCTCACGCCCGTTGCGGCCTATGAAGGCAGAATCGTCGCTTCCAATCTGCTGAAAGGTAATCACAGAAAGATAGAGCCCATTCCAGTGCCTACCGTTGTGTTCACGATTCCTCCACTAGGAGCCGTGGGTCTTTCAGAGCAGGCCGCGCGACAAAAAGGTCTCCGATTCCGTGTGAAAAAAGAAGATACGTCAGCTTGGTATTCATCGCGCAGGGTATCGGAGGAATGCTCGGGCTTCAAGGTGATGGTCGAGGAAGAAACGGATCGCATCCTTGGGGCTCATTTGCTCGGCCCTCATGCCGACGAGGTAATCAATCTGTTTGCACTGGCGATGCAAACTGAAACTCCCGCCGGCAAGTTGAAACACGCGATTTTCGGTTATCCGACCGTTGGATCGGACGTGAAGTACATGGTTTAGCAGAATGGATTTATTGCGAGTTTGCAAGATGTTGATGGAGGTCAATCGTGAAAGTGCTTGAAAGAGCTGCTCCGGGAGCGGCGATACTCGCGGCATTGTCAGCCTTGGCGTGCTGTTTGCCCTTCGGAATTGTTGGCGCGCTAGGACTCGCTGGAGTCAGCGTATGGATCGCACCGCTACGTCCATGGTTGCTTGGCGCTGCGGTTTTACTGCTCGTTGTGGGCTTCTGGCAGATCTATCGCAGAGGGAATCAGTGCAGCACCCGTCGCAGTCCGCTTAGCATTGCGCTGTTCTGGCTCGCATTAGTCGTGGTGGTGCTGGTCACCATCTTCCCTCAACTGATCGCTAACTGGCTTGCAGGATAGAGACTATGACACGAAGACGAGCTGGCTGGTTGATATTTGCAATCACGCTTCTGGCAATCGGGTTTTATCTATGGGGATCGAGTTCCACTCCTCCAGGCCAGCCGCCGCTGGTGTTCCTGAATCAATCCAATGTTGCTCAGTTTCAACAGAGCTTCAACGCTGCGATTTCGGAAACCCGAGTGGTGCTGCTTTTATCTCCAACTTGACCAAAGTGTCTGCAGGGGGCCTCTGCAGTCGAACGCATTCTGAGTCAAACTCAATCTGCGCCGGTGCGAGTATTTGTGGTTTGGGAGCCGATGCTTCCGAGCGACTGGTATCGACCGACTCGGCCAACGCTCAAACGTCTCTCCGATTCACGCGCCGCGCAGTTCTGGGACAAGAGCCACTTGATCGCCGCTCAGGTGAAACAGCAGTTGCAGCAATTTCACGGGAAAGACCCTAGCTGCTGCGAGGACGGAGGGCATCTTTGGGATATGGCCGCCCTCTATCCGCCGGGTGTCAGGTGGAGCGAAGCGGCACCCGCCTTTGATGACGGCCCGGTTTATCGAATCGCTCCTACAACATTGAAACAGGCGCTGTTAGAGGTTTCGGTTCGCACATCGCCATCTGTAAGTAGTCGGTGATTAAGCTCGCGCGTCGAGGATGCGGCGTAGAGACAACCAGACCTCGCCAGCTCCGATTTCTGCTGACTGACGGGCGGCTCGGAAGTTGTCACATCCAAAGGTGGCTGTGTGGGCCTTAACAAATGTGTGTGTAATTGAGCACCGCCAGTTTTCAATGACTTAAAGACACTGCAATCCGCTGCGTCAAATTCATGTCATCTTCTGTGATTGCTTATACTTACGGTAGATATATTCTCCGCTCTTAAGTCCCGTGCGTCTGCCAGTTTCGCTACCCGGGCGGTGCGAATCTGAGCTTTCATTATTACATTACCTCCTTCAGAGAAGGCATCGAACGCTGGCGCTTGATGGTACACTCGCCGTTTGAATTTCGAGCACGGAGACAGCATGAGCTGGGCCAGCAAACGGTGCAACCCTTACCGAATCAACTCAGATAAGAAGTTCCGGCTGAAGGATTTTGATCCTGCGGACACCGGCGGTCTTCATTCCAGGGAACATGCACAGGAGCAATTGGACAAGGGCATCGCTCAAATGAGCGAACTACAGGACCGGCTCTATGCCCAGGACCGCTGGGCGCTGCTGATCGTTCTCCAAGCGATGGACGCCGCCGGCAAAGATGGCGTGGTGAAACATGTGATGTCAGGTCTAAACCCGCAAGCGTGCCAGGTGTATGCGTTCAAACAACCTTCCCATGAAGAGTTAAATCATGACTTCATGTGGCGATCGAACGTGAGACTTCCGGAGCGTGGCCACATTGGCATATTCAATCGTTCTTACTACGAAGAGGTGCTGGTGGTGCGAGTGCATTCCGCCATCTTGAAAAACGAACGGCTGCCGGATGAACTGGTAAGCAAAAACATCTGGAGTGAAAGGTTCGAGGACATTTCGAATTACGAACGATATCTGACGCGTAATGGCATCATGATCCGGAAATTCTTTCTCCACGTCTCGAAGAAAGAACAGAAGCGGCGTTTCATGGCGAGGCTCGACGATCCGGAAAAGAATTGGAAGTTTTCTGCGGCCGATGTCCGCGAGCGTGAATACTGGGACGACTACATGACTGCTTACCAAGAGATGATCGCAGCCACTTCGAGGAAATACGCCCCTTGGTTTGTGGTTCCGGCCGACAACAAATGGTACACACGCCTGGTTGTGGCTGCGGCGATTGTGGATGCGCTTGAGGAGCTGAAGTTGGCGTATCCGACCGTGGTCGCTGCCGAACGCAAAGAATTGGCAGCGGCTCGTAAAGAATTGGCTGCCGGGAAGAGCTGATCTGCGGAAACCCAGATGTCCAATGTGCCCACCGTTGTTGGACTCGGAGAAATTCTTTGGGACCTACTGCCTTCCGGGCGCCAGCTCGGCGGCGCTCCGGCGAATTTCGCGTATTGGTCTCATATTTTGGGGAACAGAGCGGTTGTCGCCAGCCGGGTCGGGAACGATGATCTTGGCCACGAGATTCGCAAACGTCTAGCCAAGTTCGGAATCAGCGATGAATTCATTCAATTGGATTCCTTACATCCAACCGGCACGGTCCGCGTGCAAATTGACTCGTTTGGTCAGCCAAAATTTGAAATCATCGAGCCGGTTGCCTGGGATTTCCTGGAGTGGACGGATTCATGGCAGGTGCTTGCGGGCTCCGCGGCAGCTGTATGTTTCGGATCGCTCGCACAGCGATCGCCGGAATCCCAAAACACAATCAGGAATTTTCTCAACGCCACATCATCTAGTGCGCTGCGCATACTCGATGTAAATCTACGACAGGATTTTTATTCGGCCGACATTATTCGGGACTCTCTCGAGAGAGCGAACATCGTCAAAATGAATCATGACGAGGTTCCGGTCGTGAAGAAATTACTGTCCATTGCGGCGGACACAGACTCCTCTTTCTGTTGCTCGCTGATTCAACGATTCCAATTAAAAGTTGCTTGTATCACACACGGCGCCGGGGGCAGCTTGCTTTGCGACGGCAACGTCTGCCACGAACACAATGGATTCGAAGTGACGGTACGAGATACGGTCGGAGCCGGAGATGCGTTCACGGCGGCGCTGGTTCACGGACTATTGCAAGGGAGGCCGCTCGCGGAGCTCAACGAGTCGGCCAACCGGTTGGGTGCGTGGGTTGCGTCGCAACCTGGGGGCATGCCGCCGGTTCCGGCAAGCGGACTAGAAAACGCTCTAGCAGCACTGACGTAAGCGCTACCAAGTCATTACATCGCTTGCGATTGGCTGAAAGAAGGTCTGGCGGTTGAGCAAGACCTCGATGGCATGTACAACTTCGCTGCCCGTGTTCTTTGAAACCGCGCCACGAAAACCGGAGCTGCGTGCTTCATTGTTCAGCTCGTTTGAAACCTGCTGGACTGTGAGCAGCAACATCGCGATGCGGGGGTCTGTGTTCGAGATCTCCTTGCCGGCCTGCAGGCCATTCATGTCCGGCATGGCCAGGTCCAGAACAATCACGTCCGGCTTGAGTTCGCGCGCTTTGTCAACGGCCTCGTGTCCATCGCGTGCATCCGCGCACACCGTCCAGCCATTGTGAGTTTCAATCAGCCGACGGAGCAAGCGCCGGATTGCAGCATCGTCATCGGCAATCAGAATGCGTACGGACATCACTATTGTTGGTCAGGAACCCAAAAACGCCAAATCGTAGCAATTATTAGAAATTTGACCTTCTTAGTTTCAATACCAGCGATACCCGATTACCAGTAACTCTCGTTGCGCCGGGCGGTCGTGGGCGGGTCAAGCCTTTCGACCGAAGATGGTGAGGTTGGACTGAAAGCCTATCTGGATATTTCGTTGCATCCCTTCGGTAGCTTGCGCTAGGCTAAATACGCTCTCGCGATGTTCCCCCTCCTTATTCTTATCCTAGGCTTAAACCACGCACTGGCTGCATAGCTGCTGCAAAATGCTGGGTTTGGGACGAGTTACCCACAACATATGGTGTTTAAGTACTTGACCCTGGTTCGATTTGGTCGTTACAGTAGCTCTAATTTGTGCCAACGTCCAGTCCAGCCAGGGACGTGTTTCGAATGATTTAAGACTCGGAGGAACCTGGTTGGTAAACCCGCCCGATGAGAGTTGCCGTCGAATCGTAAGTACGGCAATCCGCGCCTTTTGGTCGCGTTTGCAACAACAAGTTCCTCGTCTCGCGCTTCGAATCGCACACGATTCGATTTACTTCGCCGGAATGACGGTTTTAAGGTGACTGTGCTGAACAGGAGTGTACGTTGCTTAAACTGAAAAGGCTTCAGATCCTCGGATTCAAGTCGTTTTGCGATCGCACTGAACTCAAGTTTCATGGCGAGGGCGTGGCAGCGATTATCGGGCCGAACGGCTGCGGGAAGTCGAACATTGCGGATGCGATTTCCTGGGTGCTCGGCGAGCAATCGGCGAAGACATTGCGCGGTTCGCGTATGGAAGACGTAATCTTTGCCGGGACCCGGGACCGTAAGCCGACCGGCATGGCTGAGGTGTCGCTGACGCTGATCGACCCTGAGGTGTACGACGCTCCGGACAAGAATGACCCCACGGAGCTTGATGTGCAGGAGGAGATGCCTTCCGAAGATTGGGATGAAGCAGAGATTCGCTCGCGGGCGGCGGAAGAAGTAGAGAGAATTACAGAGGAAGCCCAGCCTGGGCGGACGGAAGAAGTAGAAATTCCGCGGTCGAAGGTCAATACAAACTCGATCGCGTTTCCTGACGATGAGCCCATTTTTGCGATCCATCTTGTAAAAGGCGCTTCGGTGGCCGCTCCTGCGACTGAAACGGCCCCATCGCACGTTGTGCTTAAGATCCGGCGCCGCAAGTTCAATCAGGCACCAACCCGTGCTGGCGAGATCACGGTGACGCGGCGGCTATTCCGCTCCGGCGATAGCGAATATCTTCTGAATGGCAAACTGTGCCGCTTGCGGGATATTCAGGAATTGTTCATGGGCACAGGCCTTGGGCCCGAATCGTATGCACTGATAGAGCAGGGAAGGATCGGACAGATCCTGAGCAGCCGCCCTACCGATCGCCGCGCGATCATCGAAGAGGCGGCGGGGATTACGAAGTTCAAGACAAAAAAGCGCCTGGCCGAAGCCCGCCTCGAAGATGCCAAACAAAATCTCGCCCGTGTGAATGACATTTTCGACGAAGTTACGCGGCAGATGAATTCGCTGAAGCGCCAGGCCTCAAAAGCCGAACGATATGGACGTTTGCGCGATGAGATGCGAGCCAAATTGCGGGTCGTGGTTGCGAGCAAGTTTGCGCAATTCGATCAGCACGGCGCAGAGCTGGAAGCACAGATTAGTTCTATCAACCAGGAAATGCGTAAACAGAACGAAATCGTGCTGGAGATGGAAGCAGAGCTGGCCGAGCGCACTCAGCGCGGTTATGCAATCGAAACTGAAATTCGTGAGAACAATAGCCGCCTGAATGACATAAAGCTGGAAGTCGACCGCAACCAGGTACGGCGCCGTCATAATGAGGAGCGCTGCAACGAGTTGACGGCGCGGGTGGCGTCTTCGGAGACCGAGATTGAGCAGGCACGCGCGAGGCTAACGGCGCTCGAAGGGGAGCTGAATTCGAATCGCCAGATTCTGGATTCGGCCGCGGCGGATTTGGCAGCTGCACAGCACGAGCTCGAGGCCAGCCAGAGGCAAGCAAGCTTGGCTGAGGGCGCGCTCACTGAGCTTGAGAGTCAGCAGGAGCAGTCGCGGGCGGCGATACTGGAATGTGTGGCATCGCTTGCCAGTGTTCGGAACCAACTCACGCAGGCTGAAGAGCGCATGGCCGCGGCAGACCGCGAGGCGCAACGTCTGCAAACCGAGATGGCAACCGCTCGCCAGCAAGCGGAGACGTTCGGTGGAGAGCGCGGACAGATTGCGCTGGAATTTGAATCGGTCTCGCAACGGGTTGCGGCGCTCACAGAGGAAATCACACAAACGCGCGACCTGCTTGCGCTGAAAAAGCGCCAGGAATCGGAAGGGAAAACCCGCCTGGATAGCCTGCGGGCCGAGTACGCCTCTGCGCTCGGAAGAAAGAGTTCGCTGGAGGCGGTAATCGCCGAGCATGGATATTCCACCGAATCGGTGCGCCGTCTCTTTCAGTCAGGCGGATTGCAAGGTACAAGCGCTCCGGTGGGCGTACTGGCAGATTTTTTGGAGGTGGAGCCGCGATATGAGTCTGTAGTCGAAGACTTTCTCCGCGATGAATTGAATTACGTTGTTGTTAAGTCGTGGGACGCGGTACATGAAGGATTGCGTTTGCTCCGCTCGGATGTCGACGGACGAGCAACGTTTTTGGTCCATCCGGAGGATTCACAGGCACGTTTCTCTTTTGCTGTGCCGGATGGCCAGTCGGCTCCGCCGCATGATTCCATCGTCCCGCTGAGGCACACGATTCGCGTGCTCAATGGCTTCGGGAAATCACTCGAAGTCATTCTTCCCAAGCTGCGCGATGGATACATCGTGTCAGATCCGGCATTTGCGCGTGATCTTGCGCTGGAAAATCCGAACGCATTCTTCCTGTCGCAAACCGGCGAATGCTTTCACAACGTGACCGTAACCGGAGGTAAACAGCGCGCCGAGGGTCCGCTTTCCATGAAGCGCGAATTGCGCGATGTGTTACGGCTTTTGGCGGAACTGGAAGAATCACTGCGCAACGAGGAAGCGCGTGTGCTGAACCTCGGCCATGAGATCAAAGATTTGACTCTGCTGCTTGAACGGCTTGAGCTGGACAAGCGGGATTCAGAGAAGCAGGCCATGACGTCCGATCATGCGCTGCGTCAACTCGATTCCGAAATGGCGCGGGTACGTGAGCGCTGGGACGTTTGCGAACGGGAGTTAGCGCGTCTTGCACGAGAGCGCGCATCTCACCAGCAGATTATTCAGTCGAAGCAAGAGGAAATCAGCTCGGTTGAGCAGAGGCGTGCTGAGCTCGAACAAGCGGCCGCATTGGCCCAGGAGCAGCTCGCTTCGTTGCGCGAGGACCGGAATATCACAGCGCAGGCGATGTCAGAACGCCAGGCGCGGGTGGCGGCGCTCGAGGAACGGCATCGATCTGCGTCGGCAACGCTAAAAAGAATCGAACAACTAGTCGCGGAAGCACAGTCGAGGATTGCATCTTTGAATTCTCAGATCGGATCTGCTGCGGCGGAGAAATCGCAACGCGAGACGGAGAATCTGGAAATCGCAGGAAAGTTGCTTGGTCTGGATTCTGAGCGGAATGCCTGTGAAGCCCGAGCTGGATTGCTGCAGGTGGAATCGGAGCAGGTACGCGCGCGGCTGGCGGAGATCGATTCGCTGATGCGCGAGGCGCGGCATGCTCTCGACGGATTGCGAGATCGCAAGGGCGAGGCGTCGACCATTGCAGTCAAGTTGCAGTCCGACGCGGAGCACCTTGCGCAGACTTGCCTGAATGAGCTGGGCATACAACGCGCGGAACTCATGATGGACGAAACGTTGTCGAGAGTCGTAGGCGAGGAGCTTGCCGCGGAAGAACAATCATGCCAGGAGATGCGAGCGCGCCTGGACGCGATGGGTCCGGTGAACATGATGGCGCTCGAGGAGTACAAAGAGACGGCCGAGCGCCAGGCATTCCTCGAAATGCAGCGAAAAGATCTGCTTGAATCGATCGAAAACACGCAGGCGACCATCAAGGAGATCGACACGTTCTCGCGCCAGAAGTTCGAAGAGGCCTTCAACAAGATCAACGAGAACTTCCAGGTTACGTTCAAGAAGCTCTTCGGCGGTGGGAACGCTCTTATGCGTCTTACTGACGAGGAGAATAGCGCGGAAAGCGGCATCGATGTCGTAGCATCACCTCCGGGAAAGCGCCTGCAGAATGTGTTGCTACTCTCCGGCGGTGAAAAGGCGATGACTGCGCTCGCTCTGCTCGTGGGAATCTTTCAATATCAACCAAGCCCGTTCTGCATTCTCGACGAAGTCGACGCTCCGCTCGATGAAGCCAACATCGGACGCTTTACGGAACTTGTGAAAGAGATGAGCATTCAGACGCAGTTCGTGCTCATTACGCATAGTAAGAAGACCATGAGCATCGCGCCTGTGCTGTACGGCGTCACGATGCAGGAACCGGGGGTTTCGAAGCTGGTGTCGGTAAGGTTTGGGGCGACGGCGTAAGGTGGCGGCGGGGGCCGCTCCCCGATTCGAGTACAATGAATACATTAGATTACAATGTATTTCGAGCATCGCTATGCCAAATTCTTCTGTGCTGACGTTACGTCTCGACTCCAAACTAAAGCAAAAGCTTGACCGCCTATCTCTCGCAATGAGTCGTAGTCGATCGTTTGTTGCCGCTCAGGCGATCAGAGAATACGTTGAGCTGAATGACTGGCAGATAGGTGAGGTGAAAAAGGCAGTTGCTGAAGCTGATCGTGGAGATTTTGCGAGCGAGCGCGACGTGAGCCGAACCTTGCGTAAATGGACGCGCCGTGCGGATTAAGTGGCTACGCGCCGCTCTTGAGAACTTGAACTCTGAAGCTGAATACGTAGCGAGAGACAACCCTGCATCCGCAGGACGTGTTGTACAGTCAATCGTCCGTTCCGTGACAGAGTTGAAGCGGTATCCAGCAGTAGGCCGTCCAGGACGGGTTGCGGGTACCCGGGAACTCGTAGTTTCGGGAACGCCCTACATCATCCCGTACCGTGTTCGAGGAGAGTCCGTCGAAATATTGCGCGTCTTTCATGCAGCCCGACGATGGCCGAAATCGCTCTGACCGAATTCGGTTTGCACCTCCTGGTTTTCCACAACTATTTCCAACTCAAGATCGCGTCGAGGGCCGTTTTCACCCAAGTTTTCCTTTGTCAATGCCACATTAGTGGAAAACGAAGACGCCGAAAATCGGGTATCATTTTCTCCCGTTGACAAAAATTTCTAGGCAGCTAGAATACGCGACGGTTTTTACATCTAAACTTTCCTTATGACTACCGAAACTCTCGATTCCGTTCTTCTCCAGACTGACTTTCCCGACCTTGAGCTTTTCGCCAGCGGCAAAGTTCGGGATGTTTACCAGGTCGGCAGCGAACATCTCTTGTTCGTTGCCACCGACCGTATTTCAGCCTTTGATTACGTGCTCGCGACAGGAATTCCGCACAAAGGTCATGTGCTGACACAACTGTCACTGTTTTGGTTTGAATTCCTGAAGGACGTTGTGCCGAATCATCTCGTCAGCGCCGACGTAGACGGATATCCTGCCGAAGTGAAACGCTACGCTGATCAGCTTCGCGGACGATCCATGCTGGTTCGCCGCGCCGAAATGTTTCCAGTGGAGTGCGTGGTGCGCGGTTACCTCTCAGGTTCGGGTTGGAAGGAATACAAGACCAGCGGCAGCGTGTGTGGGATTAAGCTTCCCGCAGGATTACGCGAATCAGACCAGCTGCCGGAGCCGATCTTTACTCCGGCTACGAAAGCAACGAGCGGGCACGATGAAAATATTTCGTTCGAGCGGATGACACAGCTGGTCGACCCCAAAGATGCCCGCCACTTGCGGGATTTGAGCCTGGCGATCTATAAGAAGGCGGCTGACTACGCGCGGCAGAAGGGAATTATTATTGCCGATACCAAGTTTGAATTTGGGCGCACCGCGGCAGGGATCACGCTGGCCGATGAAGTATTGACGCCGGATTCTTCGCGCTTCTGGCCTGCCGACAAATACGAACCAGGAATGCCGCAGCAATCGTTCGACAAGCAGTACGTGCGTGATTATCTGGAAGAGATTCGCTGGGACAAGCAGCCTCCCGCGCCGGCGCTGCCGCCGGAGGTAGCGCAGAAGACCAGCGAGAAGTACATAGACGCTTATCGCCAGCTCACCGGGCGTGAGTTGGATGTGTGAGCACGGCGCACACGGAGATCGCGCCGCTTGAACATAGCTGACATTTGCATTTTGTTGGTCTTGCTGGTTTCGGTTATTCAAGCTGTAATTTCAGGGTTTTTTCAGGAAGTTTTCGGCATCGCTGGCCTGGTATTCGGATATCTGATTGCGGCTTGGCAGTATCCGCGCTTGGCCGGGTACTTTGCGCAGTACGTCACAGCGAGATGGCTGGTTGAGATTTCGGCCTTTCTCATAATCTTTCTCGGTGTCATGTTGGTCGCAGGAATTCTGGGCAGGATCGTTCACAAGATTGCAAAGCACGCCGGACTCAGCGGATTGGATCGCTTTCTGGGAGCCATTGTAGGTTTCATGCGCGGCTGTCTGACGGTAGCAATTGTGCTGTTAGGCATGACGGCGTTCGCACCTACTTCAAGATGGTTGCGAGGCTCGGCACTAGCGCCGTATTTCCTGGTTGTCGGGCGCGCTGCGATTTGGGTGGCGCCTTCGCAACTGCGAGCGCAATTTTATCAGGGGCTCGATTACTTGCGGCGCGGAGTAGTACCCGCGTCGACGCATCACAAACAACAATAAGCAGTTGGAGTGGCCCGCAGCCAAACGGAAAGAGAGATCCCCGTGAAAGATCAACTAGAAGCGCTCGTACAACAGATGTACAAGAGCAATATTCTTTATTCCGAGGCGGTCAGGGAATTCAAGAAGCGCTTTATAGCTACAGTGCTTGAAGAGAACAAAGGCAATCAGTGCCGTGCCGCACGCCAACTGGGGATGCACCGCAATACACTGAGCCGTACAATCGGTGAGCTCAAGATCGATGTTCGCGAGTTCCGCGACGGCGGCAAGCGGCCCTCGCGTGGCGCGCGCCCAGTCGCTTACGAACGAAAGTTAGCGCGCTAGTTCAGCCGAACGGACTTTCAAGAAAGAAGAGGCAGCCAGAGATGGCTGCCTCTTTCATTCTAAGCTACCAAAAACTATTGTGATGCTGGCTTGCGAGTCGTCGAACGCCGACGCGATGGCGTTGGTTTCTTCGGAGCAGGTTCCCCGGCTTTCTTCAGCAGCTTGCCGTCGCTCATCATCATCATGAAAGGAGTCGCCGTGTAAGAAGCAGGTGTCCCTTCGAAATCGAATGTGTCGCCGGGTTTTGGGAGACGAGCTGCCGGAATCGGACCGGACATAGTCAATGTGATATCGGCCCGATTCTGCTCAATATCGTCCTCACTGCCTGAGATGTGCAACTCAGTGGGACTCAAAACTTCCATGACCTTGCCTTCCATCTGCAGCGGTACATTCTTAATGACGTTCCAAACCTTGTCCTGATCCTCCTGTGCCCCGGCCGATAAGACGAGTTCCCACTCACCGAAGCTCAGTTGCTTGATTTGATCAGGAGTCTTGTCCTTCACCAATTCGGCGGCCTGTTGCGCGGGAGTTGGCGGCACATATTTGGTGATCTTCGTCGCCAAATCAGCCGGCGGTGAGGTCGCTGTGGCTGCCAGAGCCAACAGATCGTTCCAGCCATCAGTCGAGCCGTGGTAGTTCTTGTAAACTCTTTCGCCGTAAGTCTGAAGTTGCGGTTTTGCCTGGGCCGGAGCGAGGTTTATCGCGCGTGCGATGTAAAACAATCCATTCAGAGAGTCAGGCGGATTCGCTGTGAGGTAAGACATTGCCAAGGGATACACGTTCTGGAGATCGTTCGGCTCGGCGTCGACAGCGGCCCTCAAATTCTCTTGGGCCTTGGGAAAGTCTTTGTTCTGTAGTGCAGCAAAACCTGCCCCGCCGCTAAAGATGATCGAAACCTGCTTCTTAAGCTTGTCGAAATCCGCGTCTGACATGCCCGCCGGCTTCTGTCCCGATTGCAGGCACTCCAATCCCTTTCCGGAATACTGCGTCAAGTCGGCCAGGTTCTGCTGTGCGTTCTGTCCGGACGCTACTCCTTGTCGGGCGAGGAAACTCAGCAAAGCCAATGCACGCAGATTGCAGGCATCGGCCGTGAGCAGGCGCTTTGCAGTATCAACCACCTTTTGCTGATTTCCTGTCTGTTGGTAGGTAGCCATCAGCAGCTCAAGCGCGGTCGTCTTCATGACGCTATTTGGATATTGGGTGAGGAACGCCTCAAGCGCGCTGATCTTCGCGTTGTTGTCCTGCTGCTGGACAGCGCTGACGTAAGCGTTGTACTCGGCAGGGTCCTTGATCTCCGGTGCAGCCCCGGATTGACCTGCTGGTTGCTGGCCACCGGGGGCTGGCTGGCTCTGCGGCTGGTTAGAGGTTGGCTGCTGGGCCGCTGCGGTCTGGTCCTGCGCGAAGGCGTGCTGCAGAGGCGCGCTGCTTATCATTACCGCGAGGAAAACCGCCAGAACAGTTGTTTTCATTCCAATCGCTCCTCAAATCTCAGGAAAATTGAACTGCAGGAAACCGCTGCAACGCTGAATACTGAATCTAAGGCAACGACTACATCGCGGTAGTGCGCCAGCCCGAGCAAGACTCCGGTGTCGGTGGCTCCGTGGGGACTGTCGGAACCAAAGACGCATCCGGTGAGCGGGATTATATGTATGCCGTTCCAGTTAAGCAAGTTTCCTCTGTTGCCGGGTGGCGCACCCACATCAGGTAAGATGCATAAGCTGAGAGCGCAGGTGGTTCGCGACGGCAAGGTGTTGAGGGGAAGACGATGAACAGTAAAGATTCTGAAGTTCTTGGTGGGCAAGTAGCTGTCGTGACTGGTTCTGGCCGGGGAATTGGAGCGGCCGTCGCCCGGAGATTGGCAGCATTAGGATCGCAAGTTGTGTTGTGCGGCAGAACTATCGGGCCGCTTGAAAATACGGCATCTGAAATTGGCGAGCGCGCAGCCATCCAGCAATGCGATGTCAGCAACCTGCAATCAGTGCAGGCGTTGGCCGCGTTCGTCGAAAAGAGATTCGGACGCCTGGACATTCTGGTCAACAACGCCGGCGTAGGCACATTTGCAGCGCCACTTCATGAATTGACACCAGAAGACTGGGAAAAGGTCCTGAACACGAACCTTCGTGGCGTTTATTACTGCATTCGCAGTTTTGCACCGATGATGATCCGAGCAAAGTCCGGACACATCGTCAACATTTCGTCACTGGCCGGCAAGAATGCCCTGCCAAATGGCGCAGCATACGCAGCTTCAAAGTGGGGACTGAACGGTTTGAGCTATTCGGTGGCAGAAGAGCTGCGTGTGCACAATATTCGCGTCTCAGTTGTGTGTCCGGGATCAGTGAACACTGAACTAGGACCGCACACCGGAAAGAATCCAAGCAAAATGCTCCAATCTGATGATGTCGCCCATGTGGTCGCTATGTTGGTCACGCAAGCTCCGCAATCATTTGCCAGTGAAGTGCTGTTGAGACCGACACAGAAGCCATAAGGCGGATTGTGCCCGCGAAGAACGCGGGCCTTTGGCAGCATGACTAGTCCTTGAACAAATCGTCGAAGGCCTTGCGCGCGCTGTTGGGGCGCGAGGCGGCGCCAGTCGAAGTCTGTTTTTCGACACGCACGCTGATTGAGAAAGATGGGCACTCATTGCGAATGTCTTTCTTAATCACCCGCTCCAAGACCGGTTGCATACATTCAAAACGGCGGGACGGATCAAAGTACGTGCACTGTTTGCAGGAATGGAGTTCGAAACCGCATTTCGGACACTGGCCGAGCGGTTCGGTAAGCATCGTCAACAACGTTCCGCACTGAGCACAACGCGAGACTGTGTGCGTTCCCGGCATCTGCAGCGGACGAGGACCAAACGTATCTTTGCGCACCGGTTTTTGTTGGCTAGGGAGCTTCTCGCGTTCGGAGCCGCTGTCCTGATAACCATGCTGACGGTATTTGCGATCAGACAAAGCTAATGCTCCCGACTAGAAGCCGAATTCGGAACGGAACATTTTCTCGCTTGTGAGGCCCAAGCACAAGCGTAGCTGCATTGTAATTCGCTATTGCGGGTGCTACCATCCGTGTGTTGCAGTAAGTGTCGGGGGTGGCTTGTGGCTGAGCGAAACGGACATGGATTCCTGTGGTTCCTGATGGGCGTTGGCATCGGTGCGGTAGTTGGATTGCTCTATGCGCCACAGTCGGGAAGCGAGACCCGCGAGATTTTGATGGCGAAGGCGGAAGAGGGCAGCGAATACTTGCGCAAGCGCGCCCGCCAGGCTCGTGAGCAGGCAGAGGGCTGGGCCGAGCGCGGACGCGAAATGTATAACGCGCAGAAAGAGCAGATTCGGTCCGCGGTTGACGCTGGTAGACAGGCATATCGCGAGAAAACGACCGCTGGCAGGGGCGATGGCGAGAACGTTTAGAGGCCAGTGTCAATAGACGCAAACATGAATGGGTTGCTGATAACTTTTATTGCCGTAACTGCCCTGGCAGTCCTGTTGCAAGCAGGAATCCTTGCCGGCATGTACGTTGCAATGCGCAAGACCAGTGCAAAAGTAGAAAGCCTCGCGGACGAAGTTAAGAACAAAGTGCTTCCCACCGCTGAGCTGGCGCACTCAATGATGAGTGACCTGCGTCCCAAGATTGAAAACGTTGTCGATAACGTTAGCGTCTCAACGACAGTACTGCGCGCGCAGATGGAGCGCGTCGACGCCACCCTTACTGATATTGTCGACCGCACTCGGCTGCAGGTGATCCGTGCAGATGAGTTCGTCACTAGCACAATGGACAAGCTGGAGGAAACGCGTGAAGCGGTTCAGCGAACTGTGGTTTCTCCGGTGCGCCATCTTTCAGGGCTCATGCACGGTGTAGGAGCTGGACTCGAGGCATTTTTCTCTCGAAGACGCGGACCGGGTGCAGTTCCTGCGTCTCAGGATGAGATGTTTATTTGACTCAGCTATCAGTTCACCTTCCGATCGCCTCTGATTGAATGCCTCTCTATGCGTACCTCCTAATTGGCATCGGCATCGTTGTCTGGTTTTATCCCTTTGTCGCAGCCCATCAGGGCACGGCCCCCGCCAAAATCGTGAACCGCCGCTCGCGATGGGGAGTTCTGCTGCAGCTGGTAGGATTTTCGCTGTTGTGGCAGGGACGCTTCTGGGAACGCTCGTTGCCAGCATGGCGGCCTGCAGCGTCAATTGTATTGTTTGTTCTGGCCGCTCTTCTTTCATGGACTTCATCTCGGGCTCTTGCCGGCCAGCTGCGCATTGACGCCGCTCTCGGCACAGAACACAAGCTCGTCCGCTCTGGCCCATACGCCTTGATCCGAAATCCGATTTACACGTCGATGCTGCTGGTACTGTGTGCTGTCGGCGTCATTATCAGCGGCTGGAAATTATTCGTTACGGCGCTGGTCTTCTTTGTCATTGGAACAGAGATTCGTGTGCGCACAGAGGAAAAATTGCTCGCGGCACAGTTTGGCAAGGAATTCGAGAGCTACACGCGGAGTGTTCCGTCTTATCTTCCGTTCTTACCGCCTCGGCGTAACGGCAAGTAATCACTCACTTCGGCCAAAGCCATCCAAATATGCCTGCGGTCAGCAGGCCGTAAATCAGTCCATCAAGCAAATGTTTGGCGGTCACTCCCCAAGTCTCGCCTTTCCAGATGGCATTCTGGCAAAGAGCTAAGGCGTATCCAAGGAAGGCTGTGGTGCCGGCGATCCGAAACACCTCAAGATATTCGGTGCCGGGGAGCCGCGTCCGTCCGGTAAGGTAAGCGGTGAAGATGGCTACAACCACGCAGTAGAGGAACCACTGCCCAAGGAACTTGCCCAGTCCGGGCGCGCCACTCGGTCGAATGGTGAGAAGACCGACAGGCCCGCGTTTGAATTTCTCGACCACTTCTGGCGACTTCATCTTCTGATGAGACGTATGCGGGAAGATATAAACGCGGCCGGGAGTCACTCCGGTCGTGCGCATGACTTCAAGCAGTTTCTCTTCGTCTGGTAGTTTGCGGTAATCGCTCTTATGAAATGGAATGACCATGTGGATAAGCGAGCTCGCGAAGAACACGACCACGGCGGAAAGCAGGATGGGGAGCCACAACGCGTGAATCGCAACCATATTCCTCCTTGAGCGACTGAGATTATCCGCTAAAGATAGGATTTGACCCGCAAAGCCTACGCAAAACGCATACCGACAGTCAATCAGGAAGTGAGTTGGATGGAGATGAGTTTTGACTGAGGCGTTGCAGCGCCCAGCTTGCAGTCTCCGAAATCACCGTATCTGGATCATGCAAAGCGCGCTCCAAAACTGGAGCTAGAGTCTTATCGCCGCTATTTCCGATCGCAATGAGCGCGTTCCTCCGCAGGCCGGAGCGCTTGGTGCGTTTAATTGGCGAACCGCGAAACTTTTGGCGGAATTCCTCTTCGGAAATTTCTGCCAGCCAGTCCAGCGCAGGATTGACCAGGCCTTCCCGGGGTTGGAACTCAGGCTTGTTCGTGGCCGGAGACTTACGATTCCAGGGGCAAACGTCCTGGCAGATGTCGCACCCGTAAACGTGATGCCCCATTCCTTCGCGGAGTTCGTTTGCAATCCCTCCGCGTTTCTCGATCGTGAGATAGGAAATGCACTTGTTTGAGTCGAGCTGATAGGGCGCAATCAGTGCCTCAGTGGGACAGGCATCGATGCACCGAGTGCACGTTCCGCAACGGTCGGGAGCTGGAGCCTCGGAGGCCAGCTCCAAAGATGTCACAATTACACCCAGGAAGAGCCAGGAACCAAACTTCTGGTTAATGAGGCACGTATTCTTTCCCTGCCAGCCCAGGCCGGCATACTTCGCGTAGATGCGTTCGACGATTGGTCCCGTATCGACGTAACAACGAGTCGTGATGTCGCCGCCGGGGGATCGTCTGATCTGTGCTTCCACTTCGTGGAGTCGTCTCAGAACGGAGTCGTGATAGTCCTCACGGCTCCATGCGTAACGGGATATCCAGCCATTTCGAGGATTATGGACTTGAATTGAAAAGGGATGAGCAGTGTTGTAGTTGATCGCGCAAACGACCACGCTGCGCGCCCAGGGGAAGATCGATCTTAGCGAAGCTCGCCTCAGTTTGCCGGTATCAGTTCTTGATTCGAGATATTTCATCTCGCCGGCGTGTCCGGCTGCGATCCACTCAGGGAAGTAGCCGAGTTCGGGAAAGTCGGTGACTGGCGCAATGCCGCTAAGGTCAAAACCGGCGCTGCGTGCCGCCTCTTTCACCAAGGAAGCTGCTCGAGAGTTAAAAAATTCCACCGAGTACTAATTTATGCCGTGGATTACATTCGTGCCAGATTCGCATGCTGTTTACCGACTGGTACCTGGGTTGCAATAGTACGTCTCCGGGCATACATTCCTCCGTACAGAGTCACGCACCTTCCCCTGCGCGTTCTCCGAATTCGTTCCGCAAAAGGAGATGCTATGCCGCAAAGTGCTCAAACTCCAATCCATATCTCCGTTATCAATGCCAGCACCGTCTTGCATGACGACGAAATTCAGCCAGTCGTTTCAGCCCTGCAGAAGCAGGTGACACATGATTTCCTTCCACCCTGGGGGGTGAACGCCAAGCTTACGTTTGTGCCGAATGGAGAAAAGCCTGATCCAGGAACCTGGTGGCTCACCCTTCTGGATGATTCCGATCAGGCAGGGGCCCTCGGATATCACGACCTGACCAACGAAGGCTTGCCGATCGGGAAAGTCTTCGCTGGCACAGACCTGAAATACGGGACCTCATGGTCGGTAACGGCGAGTCATGAGTTGCTTGAGATGTTGGGCGATCCCAACATAAATCTCTCGGTACTCGTCCAGAAGCATAAGGCCACAGCGGGTACGCTCTATGCTTACGAAGTATGTGACGCATGTGAGGATGACAGCTTTGGCTACGAAATCGACAAGGTTCTTGTCTCGGATTTTGTCTATCCTTCGTGGTTTGAAAGCTTCCGCCCCGCAAAGTCCACGCAATTCGATCAGCAGGGAAAGATCACTAGGCCATTGGAGCTGTTGAAGGGCGGCTACATCGGTGTATTCAACATTTCGTCCGGAAGCGGGTGGACACAGATCACCGCCGAGGAGATGCCCACGAACACGAAGCTGCGCGGGAATGTGGGTAGCCGTCGTGAGCGGAGAGGCGTGCCACATGAAGACTGGGTCCGGAGTCTGCCGCATCCGGAAATCACGTCAAATGCCGCCAAATATCGCAAGCGCATCAGCGAAGTCGCTGCTCGGCGCAAAGCGGCATAGCAAAAGTTTTCCCGGTATCGTGCCCCGCAAACGGCGGGGCTTTTTTGTTGAAGAGTTAAACGCCGAGCTTCTTTACTTCTTCGTTGTAATACTTCCGGTAAAGAATGTCCCACTCCTGGCTGCCTTCCAGGATGGTGCGCCGTTGACTCTCGATCTTTTGGCGGGCGGACTGGTCAATCTTTTCTTCCTGGTTGAGAAGGTCTTCAAGGATCTTACGAACTTCCAGGCGGATGGTATTGCGGTCTTCTACAAACTCTGCTTCATCGGCGGCGGCGAGCGCGTCGGTGACTACGTGGGCCACTTTGTTTGCCTTGTCGCGGCTCACCCTCATAGCACCGCCCTGTATTTGCGCACGAGTTCGTTCTTTACCTTGCGGAACATTTCCTGATAGTTCGCGCCGCTGTTCCGCATCTCTTCCGAGTACGCCTCCAGGATGACACGCACCTCGTCATTGATGCGGTCTTCGACGCCAAATTCGTCCAGCATTGCTGCATGCACCTTCTCTGTAAGCGATTGCGGACTCTTGGTTTCAATGAATTCGGAGGCGATCAGTTTTTTGACTGTTTCGCGGGCCAGATAGCCCACGTATTCTTTCGAGAGCAGCATGCGCGATTAGGAGTTGTTGGATGAATTTTTAGTGTAGCACAAGGAATCAGCCGTCAGCCTTCAGCTATCTGCCATCAGAAAAACTGATTTCTGCCGAGTCCGGAGCAGTTTTCGTTGAGGACGGCTGACAGCTGACGGCTGACGACTGATGACTAAAAGGCATACAATGCTCGATTAGCGATGTCAAACCTTCCAGACAACTTAGCTACCCTGAAAGATGACATGGTGGCCTTCATCGAAGGCCATGGAATGCGCCGCTTTCCCGGCTTTATCGACCGTGAGGAAGTGCAGACCGTCATGTGGAAGGCCGGAGAAGATGCCGCCGAGGGCTGGAAGGATTTCGTCGAGCTTGCCAAATCCGCCGGATCTCCGTTTCTCACCATGGATTCCTGGACGCTCGAAAAAGACGAACTCGACTTAATGATCCAACGCTTGAGCAACGCCGAGTTTTCGAGCGATGACGATCTGGAAGACGCGCGTTGGCTGCGTACTTATCTGGGCAAGACGGGATTCGTGCAACTCGGATTTGCATTCCAGGGTGTCATGATGGTCTACGAGGCATCGACCGAATGGTACGACCATTATCAGCGCCTGATGGAAGTCTCAGAAGACTTCGGCGGAATCGCGATCGACGGCTCAGGCGGGACAGAAGACGAGCCGTAAGCGTGCGCTGGAATGTCCGACAATATGACGCGGGCCGGCTCGATCAGCTGAGTGAAGAGCTTCTGCTCCTATCATTTTTCCGTAAAAATAAAAGTATCTCTCGAATGATTGCCGGGCTGCTCCTTTCACGGGGAGTGGCGGATACAGAATCCGCTTCTCGCTACCTGGCGCCAAGCCTCGATCAGCTTCATTCACCTTTCTTAATGACAGGAATGAAGACGGCTATCGAGCGCATCGACGCGGCCATCGATCGTAGAGAACGAACTCTCGTTTACGGGGACTACGACGTCGATGGCACAACCGCAGTTGTAATTCTTAAAACTGCCATCGAGTTGTGTGGCGGTGCTGCCGATTTTCACGTGCCGCATCGAATCCGCGAAGGGTACGACCTGCGTGGCGACGTCATTGAGCGAGCTGCCGCGGCCGGAATCCGACTCGTGATCAGCGTTGATTCTGGCACACGCGCATTTGCTGCAGCTGATAGCGCCAGGCGCTCGGGCGTTGATCTGATCATTACCGATCACCACCTGCCTGGGCCTGATGGATTGCCACATGCCTTGGCCGTAGTGAATCCAAATCAACCCGGCTGTGGGTATCCCTGCAAGTCGTTATGCGGCGCAGGCATCGCGTTCAAGATTGCGCAGGCTCTTTTGGAAAGAAGACTTGCCCACAGAGATCAAAAGCAACTGCTCCTCTCTTTCATGAAGGTGGCCGCAATTGCAACTATCGCCGACTCGGTTCCTCTGGTGGGAGAAAACAGAGTTATTGCCAGCCTGGGCCTGAATGCCTTGCGCACGGCGGTGAATCCAGGACTTAAAGCGTTACTTGAAGTCGCTCAATTGGGCGGCAAGCCATTGAGTTCCGAGGAGGTTGCATTTCGCATTGCGCCGCGAATCAATGCGGCGGGCCGCATGGACATCGCTGCGGATGTCATCGAGCTCTTCGTAGTGAAAAATCCAGAACGCGCGCGCGAGATCGCCCAGCGTCTCGACAAGTTGAACAGCGAGCGCCAGGAAGAAGAGCGTCGAATTGTGGATGCAATCGAGCAGAGACTTGCGGAAGATCCGGCCCTGCGAGATGCGTTTTGTCTGGTGATCGACGGCGACGGCTGGCATCGGGGAGTGATCGGAATCACCGCGACGCGAGTGGTCGAACGTTACGGGCGTCCCGCGATTGTGGTCGCGGTCGACGGAGAAGAGGCGCACGGATCGGGGAGGTCCATTGCTGTCTTTCATCTGTTGAACGCGCTGGAGTCGTGTTCAAACTTGTTTACCCGATATGGCGGGCATTCTCACGCCGTTGGACTTTCGTTGCCAGCTTCACGTGTACCGGAATTCCGTGCTCACATGGACAGCTATGCGCGATCACGGCTGACGACTGCTGATTTGGAGCCACTGCTGACGATCGATACGGAGTTGCCACTGGATGCAATTACGCCCGAGCTGGTTGAGATCGTGGAGAAGCTGGAACCGTTCGGGGCGGGAAATCACGAACCGGTTTTCTGTGCGAAGCGCACACGTCTGGCAGCGCCTCCGAAATTCCTGAAAGAAAAGCATGTTCGAATGAAGTTGTGCCCGGGAGGGGGATCGGGCGCGGGCTGGCGACGCGCACTTACCTACGATGCAATCGGCTGGCGATTGGCAGAACGTGCTCAGAAAGAGCAATTATTGGCAGGAGACCTCCTCGATGTGGCTTTCACAATCGGCCACAACGAGCATCCCGAGTGGGGTGGAATCGAACTGTCGCTCAGAGATTTTCGGTCTATGAAATTAACAACCGAGGAAGGAAAGCGCGCATTTTTCGCAGGCTGACGTGTTCGTGTGTGTTCGTCGGTATCTCGAAAATCATCCCGGAAGGCTTAAGCGCAAACTCGCAAAGGGCGTTGCAGGATTCGCCGAGGACCAGATTGATGTTTTCTTTGCGGGCTTTGCGAAAATCATTGCGTTCTTTGCGGTTAAAGGTTTGTATTCCAAATTTTTATTCTCAATCGTTAGCGCAACCAATATTTCCTGGGTCATTGAGTTTGAGAACGTAGCTCTAAGTGCCCGCTGCCGCTTTCTTCAGCTCGGCGGAGACTTCTTCGGCGAGAGCGTCGTCGGTTGCGGCAAAGTCGTTGAGCAGCTGTGAGGCGTGCTCAGACTTCTTTGCCGACAGCACACTCAGCGCGGCGCGCCGTACTTTATTATCCAATGCGGTATTGCCGAGAATTCTGGCGAGCGCATCAAGGGCTTCGTCCTCATCAATGTTGGCGAGCACCTGGACGGCTTTCTTCGAGGCGCCAACATTCTCGACAGCACTCCGAATGAGGTTTTCCACCCCCGCGATGCTTTTTACATGTCGGAGAAACATCAGTTCGTTGAGCGCTTCGTCTAGGATATTGGGCGCGAGTTTTGGAAGGGAAGCAGCCAACACCGGGGCTGCGCGGACCGTGCGGCTATGAATGATGGCTTTCAGCGCTGCCTGCTGGACCCTCGCATCGGGATGTTCGAGGGCAGGGATGATGTGCTCGGCTAAATCGGGATCCTTCAATTCTGAGAGCACGCCACAAATATTCCGCACCACGTACCAGCGTTCGTCTTTCAGATACTTGTAGGCGACCTCGATGCTTCCTTTTCCAAGTTGCCCAATAAGCCTCACCAGGGCCAAGCGGTTGCGCGCGTCAGTTTCAACAATCAGGTGATTGAACACACTTTCGATGCTTGCCGGAGCGGCGAAACGAAGCAGCGTGACTGCATTTTTTCCCCAGCCGGTTTCCCGTTGCAGAAGGAATAACTCGATTATGCGCTCAATAGCTGTCGATGGAAGAAGTCTGCTCAACCCAATACCGCAGCACCTTTTATGTTTTTCCGGATCGCGGTTCAGTGAAGCTTCCAGAAAACCGCCGATTGCCAGCACCTCAGAAAAGCTCTCGAAGGAGGCAACCGATTGGGCGAGAATTATCAACGCCGTTGCAGCCTGTACATGAATGAACTCCGATACGTCATTGCGCAGCAGTGTCTTGCCCAGGCGTTCGGCGGTCTTGATCGCGAAATCGCCTTGCGCGAGTGGAATGCTGCGAATCAGCTCAGGGGCACGGCTCAATTCGGCAACTTCGATTTCACCGCTGTCGTCGAGAAACTCAAAGTAGTGCGCGGCGATCGCAATGACGCGGTCCATCTCGCGCAACTTCATGAGTTCCCTGGTCAGGTCGGTCAAACGGCGAAACTCCAGAGCGGAGTACCGTTTCTTGGTCATGAGGTAGTCGTAACGTTTGACACTGGTCAGTGTGCTCCAATGCAGCTCCTCGCGCATTTTTTCCTGCAGGTGAGGTGGCACTGCAAAATCCGAGATAAACTTCGCGAGCTTCTCTGCTAGCCGATCGGCCATGTGCGTGGCCTTCAAACTGCGCGCCAGCACTCGAACTACTTCTTCTTCAATTAAGATCTTTTGTGGCTGGCCTTCCGCCGACTTCAATTTCTTGCCAGCGAGTTGCAGGGCCGTATCCTCGATGTATTCCGCTGCCAATAGCTCGGGAGGAAGGCTGTTCAATTCTTCGCGACGCTCGACGGGGAAGTTGGCAAGGATCTTGTCCACGCCCATGTTGCGCAAGATGCGCGCCAGCGATGTGTAGGATTTTTGCGGATCCCCGCGTTCCTCGAGTAACGACCGCTGGACCGAGGCTTCCACCATTTCCATGAAGGTGCCTGAGCCGGCGCCCTGAAGTCCCATTGCGTGTCGCCAGCCGCCTCCCAGTTCAGACGAGCCTGCTCCGCGAGTGGGAAAGCGAGCACCGGCACCCGTATGCTCCGCGGCTCGCTGTCCATAGTCCCCAGGCTTACCTGTCATAGTCGTTCCCGCTCCGGTAACGTCCTGGCCCGCAAAATCCCCCGCCGCAGCCGATCCGCTTCTGAATCCGGATGGGCCGATTCCCGCTTCCCCTTCACCTTCGCCGCCTGGGGAACTTCCCGGCGCCGGGTCGCTGAAGTTTGGCGAGCCTGCCGGAAATAGTCCTCTCGTAGCGATATTTGCAGCAGTTGCGTCACTCGTCGCCACCACTGTTTGTCCCTCTTTTAAGGGAACCAAATTCGGCATTGGAATGGGCACGCCGTAGCCGCTGCCATCGAACGGCTTGGAAGCGAACTCTGACAGGACCTCATTGCGCACCGTGGGATCGAAACCGCCCGATTCAAGCAATGCGTCTATGGAATCGAGAAAATCCCGCGATCCCTGTTCGTCAGCCATTTGTTTGGAGAGAATGTAGGCCTCGGAGTCGGTGTCGATGATCGTATCGCCTTCTTCGTCCTTCTTTTGGTTCTTGGCGGCGGGAAGAATCCGGGCTCCTTCTATCTCGTTGCGATCGAGAAAACCCAGCGTCCCGCCGGCATCGTCGATTTCCTTGGTCTGTACCGACAGGATGCTGATGATTTTTCGATACCTTGCGAGCGTCAAGCCCGGCTCGAAGGTAACTGCTGCGATACCGCGCTTCAGGAATTCCGTCTGCAGATGGTCTAGCGAATCATCGCTCGTCAGCAGGTTGTTGAGAATAATCTGGTTATCGATGAAACCGAATGTGAACTGGCCTGATTCCTTGAGTAGTTTGTTCAGCAGCTCAAAGCTTTGTTGGATCGGGCGTTCAACGCTCTTGTGGTGAATAGTGAACATGACGGCGGTCTTAACCGTCATCTGGAGGGCGCGAGCAAAGCGCAAACCCAGAGCTTTGATTTGCTTATTATCGGCCACATAACACTCGGATGCTGCCGGACAGAGCGGCCCTAGGCCGCTGAAACGCGTACTTAGAGTATGGAAGCGGAGACAGGCCAAAGCAACATGGTGGGCCAGGGCCGTATGCCTTTGGTAACCGAGCGCGGGCAGCTCCAGACTAGTAAAACGATTTGCGAGGCCGCGAAGGAACTAGGTAATTGCTTCGGTTGTCAATTGGTTATGGCGAGGTTCTACCCTCGCGAGCCGGGGTTCATCTCGCAGCAACCTGAGTTGTCACCTGTGGACACCGCAAGAATGATTCATACTCATCGTTCTCATTGAAGGTTGCCGTTTCATCGCTGGGAGGTGCGAATGTGCAAGCAACGTTGGGGTTTGGTTGTGTTCCTGGTCGGAGCTGCGCTTTGCTGGGCGGAAGAAACCCCTGCTAATCAAGAGGGTTCTGATGCCGCACGCTTGCCGGTCAAGCGCGTGGTTCTCTACAAAAATGGCGTTGGATATTTCGAGCACTCGGCGCGTGTGCGCGGAAATCAAGAGCTGGGAATAGATTTCACAACCGGCCAGCTCAATGATGTTCTCAAATCGCTGACTGTAGTCGATCTCGGCGACGGGCGAATCTCAGACATTCGCTATAACTCAATCGCGCCACTTGATGAACGTCTCCGCGCATTGCGTCTGCCATTTGGTGAGCAGATTACGCAGGCAGAATTTCTGTCGGCCTTACGTGGCTCACGGGTGGAAGTAAGTGCGAAGGGCGAATCTGCAGCTGGACGCCTGCTTAGTGTTGAGCAGGAAGACCGCACCACGGATTCGCACATTACGTACCACGTCACTACTTTCTCCCTCGTTACCGATACAGGGGAAATGAAAAATTTCGAGCTTGGGCCAGGTGTTTCGGTCCGGCTGGCTGATCGTGACCTCAACAGCGAGGTCGGCCGTTATCTGAACTTGGTGGGATCGTCACGAGCGCGCGATCTGCGGCGCATGACGGTCTCTGCTACCGGAAATGGCGAGCGCGACATCTTCGTGAGCTATATCAGCGAAGTGCCTGTGTGGAAGAGCACCTACCGCATCATTCTTCCCGAGAAGCCTGGAGACAAGCCGCTGTTACAGGGCTGGGCAATTGTCGACAACACGATCGGCGAAGACTGGAAGGATGTCCAGCTGTCTCTGATTGCGGGCGCGCCACAGTCTTTTATTCAGAACATCTCGCAGCCCCTATACGCGCGCAGGCCGGAGGTTGCGTTGCCCGAATCGGCGATGCTCACGCCGCAAACGCACGAAGGGACAATGAAGGAGGAAGCCGCGACCAGTCCAGGGCCTCCACCCCCTCCACCCGCGGGCGCGCCCGAAAGCCGCGCTTACGGCGTTGCAGGCAAGATCCTATCCAACAAAGATATGGCGGTTTCGACTGAACAGCCGCAGGTCCAAGCCGGCATGCCGATGTCGATTCCAATGCGCGGCCGAGCTTTCGATCAATTCGCTCAGCTTCAGAACGCCCAAGTCGCCCAAGCCCAGGAACTCGGCGACTATTTCGAATACAACATCAAGCAGGCGATCACGATTGGCAAGAATCAATCCGCGCTGGTGCCGATCCTGCAGTCGCGCATCGACGCCGAAAAAGTGACGCTCTGGACCGCAAACAGCAACCAGCCCGCATTGCGCGCTCTGTGGATGAAGAATGCCAGTGGTCTCACTCTCGACTCTGGCACGTTCAACATCATCGATAGCGGAACATTTGCTGGTGAGGGATTGATCGAAACCGTCCATCCTAATGAAAGGCGCTTGCTTTCCTACGCTGCAGATACAGCTGTTCGTGTGACCTCGCAGGCCGAATCGAAAGACCTGCCGGTCAGCCGCATTCAGATTCTTAAAGGCGTGATGTTTCTTTCCCGAGAACATCGCGACAAAGTTAAATACACGATTCGCAACTCTGACACTGCCTCGCGCCAGGTTGTGATCGAGCACCCGGTGCGCGCCGGGTGGAAGCTCGTCGAGGCCGACAAGCCCGAAGAGACCTCGGCTTCGCATTACCGCTTCCGTGTCGCAGTCGATCCGGACAAGACGAACGAACTTACGGTTGAAGAAGTCCATCAGGATGTGAGCCGCTCGATGCTCACCGATATCACAGAACACCAGGTCGAAGTGCTCGCCGTCGAGAACGTCATGACGCCGGAAATCCAGGCTGCATTTCGCCGCGTGCTCGACCAGAAGAACCTGATCAGCAAACTGCAATCGCAACGGGAAACGCGACAGAAGGAGCTCGACTCCATCAACTCCGACCAGGCGCGTATCCGCGAGAACATGAAGGCTTTGCGGGGCAGTGCAGAAGAGAAGGCTCTGCTTGCGCGGTACACTCACCAGCTTGACACGCAGGAAGACCGCCTGAACCTGCTACATAAGGAAATCGGCGAGCTGCAGCGACAGCAAGCCATCGAGCAGGCGAAACTGGAGGATATGGTTCAGCACATAAGTCTCTGAAGCCGCTTGTGAAGAGATCTGAACATTAACACCGCAGAATCTGTCAGTTGACGCCGGCGGGCTGGCTCGGTGAGATTAGAGGCATGCCTCTTAATCTCAGGCCGAAACAGGAATGCCGTTGGGACCTCGTGAGTTTAGGCGAGGTCATGTTGCGCTTCGATCCAGGCGATGGCCGTATTGCCAATGCCCGGCACTTTGACGTCTACGAGGGCGGCGGCGAGTACAACGTTGCGCGTGGTCTTAAGCGGTGTTTTGGGCTGAACACCGCCATTGTCACGGCCTTTGCGGACGACCCAGTCGGCAAGCTCCTTCAGGATTTTCTGTATCAGGGCGGCGTCGATCAATCGCTCGTCCGCTGGGTTGAGCATGACGGCGTCGGCCGTACGGTTCGCAATGGGCTGAACTTCACGGAGCGCGGGTATGGTGTCCGCGCCGCGCTGGGCTCCTACGATCGAGGGCACACTGCGGTTTCGCAACTGAAGCCTGGCGACATCAACTGGAACGAAATTTTCGGAAGTCACGGCGCGCGCTGGTTCCACACTGGTGGTATTTTCTGTGCGCTCTCATCTTCTACTCCCGACGTCGCGCTGGAGGCGATGAAAGCGGCGCGGCAGCATGGAACAATCGTTTCCTACGATCTGAATTTCCGTGCTTCTCTTTGGAAGGCGCTCGGAGGTAAGAAAACGGCACAGGAAGTTAACCGGAGGATTGCTCCATACGTCAATGTGATGATTGGCAACGAAGAAGACTTTTCGGCTGCGCTTGGCTTCGAAGTCAAGGGACTCGATGAGAGCTTTGCCGCGCTCGACGTGGAAAACTTCAAGCAGATGATCAAGCAAGTCGTGAAGGATTATCCCTTCGATGTGGTGGCTACTACATTGCGCAACGCGAAGACTGCTACGCGGAACGATTGGGGCGCGGTTTGCTATTGCGACGGTCAGTTTTACCAGGCCAGAAATCGTGAAGACTTGGAAATCTTTGACCGAGTCGGAGGCGGAGACTCGTTTGCTTCAGGATTGATTTATGGATTCTTGGCAGGTGAGGGTCCGCAATGGGCCGTTGAGTGCGGCGCCGCACACGGCGCGCTGGCAATGACCACCCCGGGTGATACGAGCATGGGGACATTAAAAGAAGTGTTGCAAATCATGAAAGGCGTGGGTGCGCGGATTGCGCGCTAGTGGGACGGAATGGACAAGAAATCAGTTCGCAATCGCATCGTAGAGATTGGAATCGTACCTGTCGTGCGCGCTTCGTCGAAGCGCGATGCCTTGATTGCCGCGGAGTCCGTGGCGGAGGGTGGTATTCCGATCGTCGAGATCACTATGACGGTGCCCGGCGCCACCGAGGCCATCCGCGAGTTGGCGGGGGCCAATTCAGCTGGCGTCCTCATCGGAGCTGGTACAGTGCTCGACGCTGAAGCGGCTCGACGCTGCCGTGATGCAGGTGCCGAGTTTCTGGTGAGCCCTGCGCTGAACGTCGAAACTATCGAGTTCGCGAAGAAAGAGGGCATGCTTATCATGGCTGGCGCCCTCACGCCGACCGAAATCGTAAAAGCATGGAAAGCCGGATCAGACTTCGTCAAAGTTTTCCCATGTGGACAGGTTGGCGGGGCGAAGTACATCAAGGCGTTGAAAGGGCCATTGCCGCAGATTCCGCTCGTCCCCACCGGTGGTGTGAATCTGAACACCGCGGCTGAGTTCCTCGAAGCAGGAGCCGAAGCATTGGGTGTTGGAAGCGAACTAGTCCAAGCCGAAGCGTTGAAATCCGGAAGGCGCGAGGTGATTGTCGAAACCGCGCGCAAGTTCGTTGAGATCGTCAAAGCAACCCGCGAGCGATTGGCGCCGGCAACAAGCCGGTGATTCGAGCCCTGCAGCCTGCTAAAATGCTAATGAACTTCCGCTCTTGTAGGCGCGTAGCTCAGTTGGTTAGAGCGCTACCTTGACACGGTAGAGGTCTGGGGTTCGAGTCCCCACGTGCCTACCACTCTTTCATGCTTGTGGTCTGCCTAACTCTGCAACTGCGAGCAGGGTGCCACCTGTCGTAGAGTCTACGAGTGGTTGCCGGCTCAAACTTCTATTCTGCGCTTGCCGCTTTCGTGCTTTTTGTTCATGCGCTGTTTGTTGCCTGGGTCATCTTCGGCGCTTTTGTGACCCGTTCCCGCCCGGTGCTTCGTCGGCTGCACATCGCCTCACTTGTGTGGGCGCTTCTTATCGAGCTGTTTCCCTGGTCCTGCCCACTCACGTTACTTGAGAACTGGTTCGAAGTTAAATCCGGAGCCGATCCCTATCACGGCGGTTTCTTGCTGCACTACCTGGACGAGCTCGTGTATCCCGATATTTCTGCCTCGGTTCTGACTGCGGCCGGCATAGCTGTGTGCGTTGTGAATCTTGCGATTTACGGATGGAGAATGAGGACCATTCGGAGCAACTGATTTGAATGTGCTCACACAGTGCTCTGGTGCATGTCGGGAGCTTGAGTGCGTTCCTCTCGCGCCATCGCTGGTGCTCTCAACCATGCGCTGGCGGTCAGCCTAATCGTATTGCCGATGCGAGAAATGTCGGCGGGATCGACAAAAAGAATGTAGGCAGAAAGCACGTCCCACTGGAACATCGGAATATTCAACGAATATTCGAGCCAGAGATGAAACAGTACCCCGGCACCCAAGAGCCAATAGCGAAACTCCTTGAACCAAATCAGCGTGCCGAGAGAAAACTCGAGCAATAAAGCCGCCCAGCTGCCGACTTTGAGCACAGTCGGCCTGAGAAGCCACCCTGGTACCGGGAAACGTTTCAGTTCGTCGATGTGATAGACGTAGAACAACGCTGTACCTTGTAACCACGGGGCGCCCTTAATCTTGAGCAGAAATGTTGTCAGATAGAGCAGCGACAGCTGCAGTTGAATCATGCGTTGTGCCCAGAGGCTTCGCGGCTGGATATTCGGGGGCTCCTTGCCGCGACGCACTCGGATGAGCCGGTCTAATGACAGCGCAGCTCCCGCCGGAGCGAAGATCAGGAAAAATCCAGCCAATCGGAGAAATGAATCTCCACCATGAAGGATGTACAGGTTTCTTTGCTGTATGGAAGTGAGGCAGAGGTAAACAACAACACTGTTGGTTCTTGTGAACAGCCCGAAAGTGAGCAGTAGGGAAGAGAACAATGCGAACCAGAAAAGAGCGTTGATCCATGCATCACTTTGCGGGAGAACTGAAAACAGATTTAGGCGCCTTCCGGTTTCCAGCTTAAGCACCGTCGGCAAACTCACCCAGGCGTGGATGCCGTACCAGTTCAGCCAGTTCGGCCGAAGCAGAACAAGCGTGGCGATGACCAGCGTCCCGTAAATGATCCGAAATAACGCAATGTTGATGGGCGATCGCTTTTCAAAAAAGAAGGTGTTCCACAGCTTGATCAGCGATCGAATGCTCATTCCAAATCCTGGGGCTGAACGCCGTAGCCAAGCAAAATGTGAGGCTGCCAGGGTTCCGGGATGTACGCACCGTCTGGCCGGGGAACGATGAACGAAACCTGCTGAAGCAGGATCACGGTCTTGACCGGATTCTCGGGAGTACTGTTCAAGCGGGCAATAAAGCGAGCGGCATCCGGCAACAACTCGTCCAGGTCGTCTTTCTGGAGATTCTCCGCGAACTTGCGATATCGCTCATTGAAGAGCTTTTCGCGAAGGCTCATCTCCTCCATCCTGGGAAATATCCATGTTTTTCTCGAACCATCCTTATACACAAGAGTTGCTTCGATGTACGTATTCGCTGCTTTGGGTATCGGCGCGAACATGTCCCAGGACTGGAAAAGACCGGCCCAAATGAAGTAAGGGCGGACCAAATCCCTGCAAAGCGGAATCAAGGGGCTTTCGATTGGGATGCACCAACAGGCTGCAGCCACAATGTGAAACAGCAGGAAGGCATTGATCGCGACGAATTTCGCCCTGTTTAAGATTGAGATTGTAGACGTCATTATTCGCCGGAACCTGGAAGATCGTACTTTAAAAGCCTTCTTGCGCAAAAATCTTGAGGCGCAGCCTAGGAATTCCCGACTACGCAGACCCCATTAATTTTCGATCTCTCAAGATGACCTTAGGCCAACACCGCTTCATGATCGTAAGACTAGACCTTTAGGCAACTGTCTGGACCATACCAGCACGGCTAGACTTGCGGCATCCCCCAAACTTGACCGATCACGCCTGCGAGAGAGGCCAGACTCGATGCACCTGCAATGGTTCAACCAGCACACTATCCCGTTCACCGTGATCGTGGAGTACATTCCCCTGGTTGCGACAGTGACCACCACCATTCTAAGCATTGTGTTGGCGCGCGCCACTCTACGCTATACCGAGGCGACTGATAAGAGTTTGGCTCTGGCGCGGGAGGAGTTTGAGCGGCAGTGGTCGCCCGAACTGCACATTAAGCTCGAGAAAGTCAGTTCGCGGCAGGCTAAGATCGTGGTTACGAATCTGGCGAAGACCTCTGTCCTGATGCAACTGGTGCAGTTGCGCCGCCTATCGATGGGCGTACCCTCGCTACGATCGTTTATGAACGAGCCCCTGGTTGGCGGCTGTGCGTGGAGCGAGGAGTTGGGCAAGCGGTTCTTCGCCTGCACTGGAGACGAGTACGAAGGTCAAATCGCCACCTCGATGACTTTTTATGCTTCCGGCCGCCTGTTCCGGACCGACTGGTTCCGCTTCCAGGTCAGGGTCAGCGGTGGGGAGATTCTGCGCCTCGATCCTGTCAACATCGCCGCCCGCAAGGTGCGCGTTGTGGAAGGCATGAAAGAATCTCGGCGCGAGCTGGTGCGCGACGTAGTCGGAGTCACAAGCGGCACGAATGCAGATTGAGTACATCGAAAGAAACCAGAACGAGGGTTAGAGCCGTTTGCTGAAGAAGCTTCCTGCCGCACGGAAGGCGCCTTGCAGCCGGCATCTGATTCCAGCGCCGAATTGAAGGTCCAGAATCCCCTCGACCTGCCTTCCGAACTCTTCGCCATAGCGATACCACCAGATCTTCTTCATGTTAGGCAGGCGGTCGGAGGCCACATACTTCGTTCGGACCATCTCTTCCAGACCGAAGCGGCCATGCGTGCGCCCAATACCGCTTGACTTAATCCCGCCATGTGGGGCCTCGCTGATACCGAAGCAGGAGACGGCATCATTCACCATCACGATGCCTGCATTAATGCGACGTGCCAAGGCCTCTCCGCGTGAACGATCTCGTGTCCAGATGCTGGCCGAGAGTCCGTATTCAGAGTCGTTGGCGAGACGAACGGCTTCGTCCTCGCTGTCGAATGGCATGATCGGCAGGACTGGGCCGAAAGTCTCGTCGCGCATGATCTGCATTTCGTGCGTCACATCGGCGAGCACTGTCGGAGCGTAGAAATTCGGGCCCAGTTCAGGCAGCCGTTTCCCGCCAGTCATAATATGTGCGCCAAGCTCTCGCGCCTCATTCACGTGTTGTTCGACCATACGAAGCTGCCGGTCATGGATCATCGGCCCCACGTCGGTGTGGGAATCGTTGCCGTTGCCAACGCGCAGTTGTTTTGTTTTTCTGACGCAGGTCTCAACGAAGCGGTCATAAATATTGCGATGCACGTAACAGCGCTCGACGGAAAGGCAAGTCTGGCCGGCATTCACGAAAGCGCCCCAAATTGCTCCGCTGGACGCGACATCAATGTCGGCATCCTCGAGCACGATCATCGGGTCTTTTCCGCCCAATTCAAGTAATACCGGGAGCAGACGTGCTGCTGCGATTTGGGCGATTTGCTTCCCGGTCGCGATGCTACCGGTAAAGATCAGCTTGTCTACGTCTGACTTGACCAGGGCTGCGCCGGTTGCACCGTCTCCGACGATAACCTGGAAAACCTCTTCGGGAACGCCAGCGTGATGAAAGAGGTCAGCGAGTTCCAGCGCTACAAGCGAAGTGAATTCCGAGGGTTTCACCACAACTGCGTTTCCGGCGACCAGCGCGGCCAGCGATTCGGTTGCCGGAATTGAAAAAGGATAGTTCCACGGTGAGATGATACCGATCACCCCATAAGGCTGGCGCAGGAGGTGGCCTGATTTCGTCTTCATGGCGAGGCTGCCATGAGACAAGGGCTCATCGCGCAGCAACTGATAGGCATGATCGTTGTAGAAACGCGCACTGTCAAGCACGACCACGACTTCCGTTGTGAGCGCCTCGACATACGGTTTTCCCGCTTCGCGAGAGATCAGCTTAGCGATCTCTGACTTGTTTTCGTTCAGGAGATGCTGGAAGTGTCGCAATATGGCGATACGCTTTCGGATGCTTAGCTCAGCCCATGCTGCTTGCGCTTTGCTGGCACGCGCGACAGCATCATGGACTTGCTGATCCGATGCACAGTCGAATTCACGCAAAACCTCGCCGGTGGCGGGATCTCTTGAGACTACCTTCTGCGACGCAACTTGGAAGTCTGTAACCACGACGTGAGATTTTACGCGGGCGATAAAAACATAACCACAGAGGACACGGAGAGGGTGACGTAACGTTGATTGTGTAAAAAGCGAGAGGGTGTAAGTTGGCTTTGCCTGACAAGCGAAGCCGTTCCTGGAAAGGAGACCTACACCCGATGGCGAAGATAATCCGGATTGAGGAG
>Ga0070741_10000942_pt1 | contig 95714 bp, 92 predicted proteins | sample Coa_R1_4_FD_66440 | JGI IMG/M metagenome (GOLD analysis project Ga0070741, IMG submission 66440) | Surface soil microbial communities from Centralia Pennsylvania, which are recovering from an underground coalmine fire - Coalmine... | ecosystem: Environmental > Terrestrial > Soil > Unclassified ...
GACTGCAGGAAGGCGATCAGCGCGTCCATCTTCGACTTGCCGGCCAGCTCCTCGTCCGCCTTGGCGATGTCCGCGTCGGTATAGGGCACGCCGACCTTGCGCAGCGCCCGCATCATCGCCGGCACTTCGCCCGGGTCGAAATGCTGCCTGGCCAGCCAGGGGTAGCCCGGCATGTTCGATTCCGGCACCACGTCGCGCGGGTTGTTGAGATGGATCTGGTGCCACTCGTCGCTGTAGCGGCCGCCGACGCGGGCCAGGTCCGGGCCGGTGCGCTTGGAGCCCCACTGGAACGGGTGGTCGTAGACCGACTCGCCGGCCTGCGACGCCGGCCCGTAGCGCAGCACTTCCTCGGCCAGGGTGCGGATCATCTGCGAGTGGCAGCCGTAGCAGCCTTCGCGGAGGTAGACGTCGCGGCCGGCCACCTCCAGCGGCGAGCGCAGGGCCAGGCCCGGCGCCGGTGCGGTGGCAGCCTTGTCGTTCATCAGCGGGATGATTTCGACCAGGCCGCCGAAGCTGATCGCCACCGCGGTCAGCGCGGCCAGCAGCATGACGTTCTTTTCGATGGTTTCGTGTTTCACGCGCGAGCCTCCGCGTTGCGGGTGATGGGTTCCGCCGACGGCTCGGCGAGGGTGCGCCACACGTTCCAGGCCATCACCAGCATGCCGGACAGGAAGACGATGCCGCCGGCCAGGCGTACGGCGTAGAACGGGTAGGTGGCCTTGAGCGATTCGACGAAGCTGTAGGTGAGCGTGCCGTCGGCCTCGGTGGCGCGCCACATCAGGCCCTGCATCAGGCCGGCGCTCCACATCGCGGTGATGTACAGCACGGTGCCGACCGTGGACAGCCAGAAGTGCAGATTGATCGCCTTGATGCTGTACATCTGCGGCTTGCCGAAGGCGCGTGGGATCAGCGCGTACATCGAGCCGATGGAGATCATCGCCACCCAGCCGAGGGCGCCGGAATGGACGTGGCCGATGCCCCAGTCGGTGTAGTGGGACAGCGCGTTGACCGTCTTGATCGACATCATCGGCCCTTCGAAGGTCGACATGCCGTAGAAGGAAAGTGAGACGATCAGGAACTTGAGGATCGGGTCCTCGCGCAGCTTATGCCAGGCGCCGCTGAGGGTCATCATGCCGTTGATCATGCCGCCCCAGGAGGGCGCCAGCAGCACCAGCGAGAACACCATGCCCAGCGACTGCACCCAGTCGGGCAGGGCGGTGTAATGCAGATGGTGCGGGCCGGCCCACATGTACACCGCGATCAGCGCCCAGAAGTGGACGATCGAAAGGCGGTAGGAGTAGATCGGCCTGCCCACCTGCTTGGGCACGAAGTAGTACATCATGCCGAGGAAGCCCGCGGTGAGGAAAAAGCCCACCGCGTTGTGGCCATACCACCACTGCACCATCGCGTCGGTGGCGCCGGAGTAGGCCGAGTAGGACTTCCACAGGCTCACCGGGATCGCCGCGCTGTTGACGATGTGCAGCAGCGCCACCGCCAGGATGAAGGCCCCGAAGAACCAGTTGGCGACGTAGATGTGCGAAACGGTGCGCTTGGCGATGGTGCCGAAGAACACGACCGCATAGGCCACCCAGACGACGGCGATCAGGAGGTCGATCGGCCATTCCAGCTCGGCGTACTCCTTGCTCTGGGTGATGCCCAGGGGCAGGGTGACGGCGGCCAGGACGATGACCAGCATCCAGCCCCAGAAGGTGAAGCCGGCAAGCTTGGGCAGGAACAGCGGCGCGCGGCTGGTGCGCTGCACGCACCAGTAGCTGCTGGCGAACAGGGCGCTGCCGCCGAAGGCGAAGATCACCGCGTTGGTATGCAGCGGGCGCAGCCGGCTGTAGGTCAGCCAGGGAATGTCCATATTGAGCTGCGGCCACAGCAGCTCGGCAGCGATCCACACGCCGACCAGCATGCCGACGATGCCCCACACCACGGTCATCACCGCGAAGCGGCGCACCACCGTGTCTTCATAGTGAACAACGGTTTGAGACTGATCCATCTGCTGCCCCAGGTCCGGTAGACGGCGGCAGAATGAGGCCCGCGGCTGTGGCCGGCATTGATCCAGATCAAGGCCCCTTTCGGTTCAGCCGGGAAGAATCGGGCCGTACCCATTGACCGCGGCATGGCCTCGCCGCCGCAGGAGCCGGAAATGAGCAGCTTGAAGTCGATCCTGGTGGTGATGTCGCCGCAGCGGCATGCCACGCCGGCCCTGCACCGGGCCATCGCCTATGCCCACCGCACCAAGGCGGTTCTCCACCTGTACCTGTTCGACCACTACGCCCCGATCGACTATTCCCGCAACATCTTCGGGGCCGAAGTGTCCGATCGCGCCCGCCACGATTTCCTGCAGGAGCGGATGCAGTGGCTCAGCGAGCAGGCCGCCGGCCTGGCGGCGCAGGGCCTGCGGGTCGAGTGCGATGTGATCTGGGCGCCGAGCGCGCACAAGAGCATCCTCGCCAAAGTGCTGGAGCTGAAGCCCGACCTGGTGATCAAGGACGTGGACAGCGAGCCGGCGGACGGCCTGCTGCGGCCCTCGGGGCTCGACTGGAAGCTGCTGCGCCTGTGCCCGTCCCTGCTGATGCTGGTCCATCCGCGCGCCCGGCTGTTGCCGCAGCAGCTGCTGGCCGCGGTCGACGTCACCATCACCGGCGAAGAGGGCAAGCTCAATCACCGCGTGGTGGCGGCGGCCTCCGCCTGCGCCGGCCTCAGCGAAGGGAGCTTCAAGCTCGCCTCGATCTTTTCCTACGTGCCGGTGGATACCTACGGGTCGGGCTTCATCGCCGACACCTACGACATCATGAACAACGGCCACCGCGAGGCGCTGGCCAACTTCGCCGCGCTTCATTCCATTCCGCCCCTGCAGATCCTGCGGCGCAGCGCGTTCGACGTCGCCGAGGGCATCGCCGCCTGCGCGCGGGACACGGGCACCGACCTCGTGGTACTCGGCTCGGCCTATCACAGCGGCTTCGACCGGCTGATGTTCGGCACCACCGCCGAAGCCCTGATCCGCAGGCTGGCCTGCGACGTGCTCCTGGTAAGCCGGACGGCTTCGAGCAGGAAGTGGCCAGGCATATCGGGCTTTCCGAGGCGCAGCCCGTGCGGTCGGCCGGCCAGGTGGAGCATGCCTGACGGCTGAGCCGAATCTTCAAAGTCGCCGTTCCTCCCAGCGGCGATCCCTTCATGAGCGGCCACCGGGCCGCTCTTTTTTTTCTGCGGGTGCTGCCGCTCAATACGCCGATGCCGGGGCCGCTTGCGCAATGACGGGGATCAATGAGCAGTGCGCCGCAGGCGGCCAGTATGAGCGGGTCATCGATCCGAGACTTCGCCAACCTGGAAGAGATTCATGAAGAACAACACCGTGGCCGCCCTCATTGCAATGGCTTCGTTTTCGCCGCTGCTGGCCCTGGCCGACTGCTTCAACCAGCCCAATCCCTGGATGGTGCGCGTGGGCGTGCACAACATCGACCCCACCGGTACCAGCCATACCGCCGCCGGTGACGTGCAGGTGAAAAGCAAGATCGGGCCGACGCTGAACCTCGACTATCGCATCTGCGACAATGTCACCATCGACGTGCTGGGTGCGCTGCCCTATACCCACGACATCCGGCTCAACGGCAGCGTCGTCGGCTCCACCCGCCACCTGCCGCCGACCGTGACCGTGCAGTACCACCCGCTGACCCAGGCCGCGATCGACCCGTTCGTCGGCATCGGCGTCAACCGCACCTTCTTCTTCAACGAGTCGCTGCCCGGCGCCAACCTGCAGCTGTCCAATACCTGGGGCTTTGCCGCGCAGGGCGGGGTGGACTGGAAGTTCGCGCCGTCCTGGGTGGCCGGCGTGGACCTGCGCTACATCCAGATCGAGCCCAATGCCAGCGTCAACGGCACGCCGATCGGCAAGGTCAAGATCAACCCGCTGGCCTACGGTGTTTCTGTGGGATACCGGTTCTAGCGCAAGCCGTGGCCGCGCCATCCCGGCGCGGCGGCCAGCAACGACGCGGTTCTCGAAGGACTGCTGCAGGTTGGCCAGGTCCTCATTGCGCAGGGCATGTCCACCGCGGCCGGCGATGGCGGCGGCATTGCGAAAGCAGGCGTCGAAATTATTCGGCACTGATCACTCCCATGATGCACTTGGCGGCGTTGTCGAGGATGGCCTGCTCGGGCGCGGCGTCCCGCATGCGCTGCACGGCGGCGTTGAGCAGATCACCCGCGCTGTGCTTGCCAGTCTCGTCCTCGATTACGGCTCCTGCCTTGGTCAGCTGGTCCGCGAGGCGCTGCAGCTCCGTGAGCGAAGCGGAAACGCTGTTGCCCTCGTGGTCCTGCGGCTGCCAGTCGGCGCCGCCGCTTTGCGGCGCGCGCTCGCTGGCCGGCAACTGCTGCTGCTCCAACGGCTGCGCCTCGACGAGCTGCGGGCGGGTATCCGGCTCAGGAACCGCAGCCGGCGCGTCTGCCGTGTGGTCCCGCACCAGGTCCAGCACGCGCTCGGCCTGCCCCTGCATCTCGCCGCGGGCGGCTTCGGTGATGGGGGCCCCGTTCGCTGCGGCGGATTCCACCGCAGGCAGTCCAATGGCGGCGTCACCCTCGATGCGGTGCAGGGCGTCCGCCGCCTGCGGGGGATTGGCGGCACCGCGAGCCACGGAAGCCAGCGACTGCGCATCGGCCTCCATCATCGCCGCGTCCACCAGCGGCGCCGGCGGCGGCCGGGTGGCAACCCCATGCAGCCAGCCGAAGAACGAGCTCAGGATCGTATTGGCCGCGATATTGCGCATGTCGAACACGTCCACGCGCTTGGCTTCATCCGGCAGGTCGTTGATCGTGTAAGCGGCCTTCTCCAGCGCGGGCTCGGCGATTGAGGTTCCAGCGCCCACCAGGGCCCCGTAGAGTGCCCGCTGGAACACACTGGGCGCCGTGCCAAGGGCGGCAGGGAACCGGATGGGGAGTTCGGCCGAAAGCGCTGAGAAGCCACCGTGCAGCGCTCCCATCTCGTAGGCCGTAGCCAGGTTGTGATGCTGGGCCTCGGTGGCCGCGCGGTTCACGCCCTCGACGATTCCGTACCCCACGGGGCCGCCGGCCGCCATCTCGACCGGGCCCTGCACCAAGCCGCCCAGCAGCCTTGAGCCGGTGCCGGCGGCTGCGTTGGTGCGCTCGTCGAGCGCGCGCAGTGTTTCGTCGACCGGCCGCAGGGTGGCGTCGAAGTAAGGCCCCGCGGCGTTCGTGCCGCTCAAGCGGTCGACCGCGTCCGGCACGTTGGCCGCCGCCAGTTCAAAGACCCGGCCGATGTTGAGCAGGCCCCGCAGGCCGGAGCGTCCGACCTCGCCCGGCAAGTCATCGAAGAACCCGGGCGACTCGGATCCTGGCTTGTCGCCGCCGCCCAACGCGAACTGTCCCAGGTCTGGTTGCGGAACGATCGAATAGAAGTCGCTCATTCAGGGGCCCACCAGGTTGGCATCGTCGCTTACGTCAGCGGGTGGCTTCAGCCGGTCAGCGCTCGCCGAGAAGATCATCGGGCGTCCATGGCCGTCCTGCACCTCGAAATTGCGGCCGTTCTCCGCGGGGGCGATGAGCCGGTACATGTTGGGTGCTACCTGCACCAGCTGGCCACGATTGATTGCAGACCGGATTTGATCAGGGCTGTAGAGCCGCTGCATGCCGTTGCGGATCATCGACGTGAGGCTCGAGCGGAAGGTGCCGGCGTCCATTCCATAGGGGGCAAATACCTGCGAGCGCCCGATCTGGACCGGATCGCCGCCGAAATAGGCCTTCGCCGCCTTGTCGAAGGCGTCCAGGTTCTCAGGATCGACCTTGCCGGACAGCAGCGCGCCATCACGCTGGGCGTAGGCGGCATAAACCGCGCGCACCCCGTCCAGGGCGACCTGGCGCGCCGCGGCGTTGCCAGCGAAGGCGCTGCCGACGTAGTTGTCGAAAGCGGCGTCGAACTTCTCCTTGCTCCCCTCCGCGAACGTGAATTTGGGCTTTGCGACCTCTTTGCCGGTGGCGTCGTAGCGCGCGCTCAGGAGGTCTGAGCCAGTGGCGATGAGATCAGCGACACTGGATCCGTCCGCAGCCTGGCGTCCCGTTGTGCCATAGGTGCCGATCTGGGCGAGCCAGGGATTGTTGCTGGCGAGCTGGCCGAAGGTTGCAGAGACTGCAGCGGGATCAGACACCTTGCCCATCTTCGTAAGGATGTCCACCCGTTGAGTCGGCGGAAGCGCCTGCAGCTGCGCGGCCACGGACTTGGCCTCGTCCGGCGTGAACAGCGGGGCGTTGATGGCCCAGCGTCCCCTCATCTGCGCCACGAGCGGAAGGCGTTGCTCAAGCTGCGCGGTGACGTCGCCTCCGACGTTGAACGCCGGCGGCGCTTGGCCGGTCTGGCGCGCCAGCGCCGTGTATGGGTCCGTGCGGATTTCGTTTGCGTTGAAGGTGTAGACGCGCTGGAGATAGTCGCGGGTGAGCTGCGCCTGCGCAGCATCCTCGAGACTGTTGGCCTGCGGCAGCTTGGCGATCTGATCGTCGAGGAAAGCTTTCTGCTGGTCGAGCGGCAAGGTGAGCATGGCGGCACCAGTTGCGTACGCTTTCTGGGCTGCCTCCAGTTCGTTTGCCATCCTCCCAGCATGCAGGCCGATCGGCGTGTTGTTGCTCATCGAGCGCAATTGGCGCAACGTCGAGTCGATCTGTTGCTGCGCCGCAGGCGTCAACGCAACACCCGGCGTGTCGAGCAGCCGTTGAGCCTGGGCGGCGTCCTGCTCCGTGAGGCTCAGCTGCACGCGGCGAGCCTGGCCGATGGTGCCGTCCAGCCGCAACAACTCGCCTTCGACCTGCGAGCGAAGGGACGCCTTCAGCACGCCCACTGCGGCATCGCGGCGCGCCGCCAGCAGGTCACCTCCGTTGCGGTTGTAGATTTCCTCGGCAAGCGCGGGAGCCCGGAACTGGTCGATGCGATTGCTCAGGGATTCCTGCGTCGGACCCGGCAGCACATCCTTGTAGGCATCGAAGTATCCCTGCGCGGCCTTATAGTCGCCGTTGGCGAGCAAGCCCTCAGCGACTCCGGTCACCGTCTTTCCCTGCTCCTCGCGCGCGGTCTGTTCGATGGTCTCCGGTGCCGCACCCTGCGTTTTCAGGTATTGCCGCGTCAACATGTCCTGCAGGGTCAGATTGTTCTGGACGCTGGCAGGGTCCTTTGCATTGTTCAGGGCGTCCTGGCGGGCGCTCGCGATGTTAGCGTTGTAGCTGTCGCTCAGGTACTGCTGCCGCTGGCCGGAGGCATAGGTATTGGTCCAGTCGAGCAGGCCCAGCTTGCGGCTCACGGCCAGTTCGCGGAATGCTCGGCGCTGCGGTTCGGTCCGCAGGGTGCCTTCCTGCTGCGCGGCGTAGGTGTCGAAAGCCTGGCTGACCTGCTGCGGCAAGTTGGCGGCATCGGCGCCGCGCTTGGACAGCGCATCCTGTTTCAGCCCCGCCTCGAAGTCCACGAAGCCGGCGCGCTTCTGCAGGAGTGCCTGCTGGTCCTGTGTCTGCTGGAACTCGTCGCCGATCCGCGCCGCGGTTTGTCCGAGCTGGGCAAGCGCCTGCGCGACCTGCGGGTTGTTGAAGTTCGCGCCCGAGGTCGTGGGCTGCGGCGTCGGCCGCCGGCCGAGGTCGAAGGAATCAGGAAGCTTGGGCATCAGTCGTACCTCGTAGTTCGGCCGGCTGCGGGCTAACCTCCCAAGCCGGCGAGGCGCAGACGCAGCTGCGGGAGATGTTCTGCGCCGTGGTGTCTGGAATCTCTGCCGGGGTCATCGAGCGGCATCCCACGCGTAAGTGGCGTTGATCAGCACCAGGATGGCCAGCCCGGTCAGCGCTAGCGGCGGAACGCCGGAGAGGATCATCACGCCCTCCAGCAGTACCGCGAAACCCCATGCCTTGATCGCGTGGCCGCACCAGGTCTGGGCCCATTGCGCGAGTTGCGGCGCGGAGAACGCAAGGCTGGCCAGGACCAGACCGTACAACTTCGGATCGGCCGGCGCCTCGATGCGTGCGACGACGTAGGAGGCGACGGGCAGGAAGCCGGCGGCGACCGCGGCGATGGTCTGCCGGCCGATGCGTTTGGCGTGGCGCTCGACCTTGAACGGGCGGGCGCGTGGCTGGCGCTTCACGACACGCAATGGAGGTCTGGTGCCGGTAGCAGCCCCGGCCAGGGAATGGTTCACTGGGTACCTCCTACCACTTTGAGGGCGAGATAGCGCCGGTTGGGGCTGGCCGGGACAGCGCTCGTTCCTTCTTCCTGGCCGGGGAAAGCTGTTGCTGTAGAACCGTTGAGCAGCTCCCGCTCGCCGGCGGCGCCCTTGCGGCGGTTCATGGCGCCCATCAGCCGGCCCTCCGAGTGCGCAGGCTGAGCCGCTCCAGCCCTCGCGCGCAGGCGTGGCAGTGCGGCTTATCTGCCTGCTGCGGTCGCAGCGCCTGGGGCACGTATTTGTCGATGCGCTCCACGCTGCCGCAGACTGCCGAGCTGGACCGGCCATCGCGGACGAAGTAGTGCGCGGCAGACCCTCCGGCGCGCACAGCCCAGCCAAGGACGGGGAACTGGAACAGGGAGGCCATCAGGATCTGCCTCCCGCGGCGACGCGCAGGCCGTGGTGCCGTCGTCTCGGTTGGACACCACTGCGGGACACACCAACCCCCTGGTTATCTATAAGTGTTTCACTGGAGATACCGAGGCGGGTGCTGTCGGTATCTGTGGTGAAACTGTGAAGGGGGTTTTTCGGGGGTATGGCGGGTGTCGTTGTTTCACCAGAGGTACCGCACGGTTTCACCAGGGATACCGATTGTTTCAGCTGGGATACCGTCGATTTTCTCCAGCGGGAGAAATCTTTTGTCGCCAGGGTGTTGGTTACGTCGCAACCGAACTCGGTCAGGCGGTACTGCGTGGCGTGACGGATCTTCCTCGTGAAACTGCCCTTTTCCATCACGACGATGAAGCCGTGATCCTCCAGGCGCTGCAGTGCCCGGGAGGCGGTAGCCGTCGAGATTTTCAGTTCATCTCGCAGCTGCCGCACCGAGACGGCGATCTTGCCGTTATTGCTGCCGGGGCCGGCGTATTTGCGGACCAGTTCGATGTAGGAGCAGCGGGCGACGGGATCAAGGTCGCGCCAAGCCTCAGTCTCCATGACCCAGTGAGCGAGGCGGATGTGGCGCTCGGCGCGCTCGCTACGACCCTTCAGGCGCGCCCGTGAGCTCATGCGCCGCCTCGGCTGCAGGCCATGCCCTGCTTCAGGTCGGCCGCCGCACCGTACAAGTCATCGAAAGGTGGCGGCCCGAGGATTTCCAATAACGGCCGATCCTGAAAGCGCCACTCGAGATTCGGCGGGTCCAGTTGATGGAAAAGCGTTGACAGCATGTCGCCGCGGCACGGGCGGCGCATCCATTCGATCTCTTGCGGCTTGATCTGCACCACATCGAAATAGCCTGGGTGCTCTTCGCTCTCGCCGAGCAGAACGTATGTGTCGCCGGGAAGGACCGCCATGGCGCATTGGCCACTGGCCGGGAGCCAGTCGGGCAAATCCGCAGCGGCTGCGGGAGTCGATGCCTTTGGCTTGGCGAGGCTCAGCAGGGCCTTCTGCAGGGTTCCGTGTTCCAGGGCCGACGCCTGTGCGTGACCTTCCATGGATGCCCGGGCGACGCGCATATATGCCTGTGCGCTGCGCTCGCTGATGTCAGGGCAGTTCTCCGCCAGCCAAGGTAGCCAGCAGCCGTGTGCGCATTCGGCCTTGGCCTGGAGGAGCAGCGCGCCCGCCTCCTGCGCGAATTGGACCATCGAGTTGGCGGAGCGCTTGACTCCCGCATGTGCCGCATTGATGCGCGCCGCGGTGTCGGACAAGGCCGCGCCGGCGGTCTGGAGCGTGGCGGTCGCGGTCGGCGGCATCGGAGCACTCACGCCGTCACCTCGCGCTCGGCAACCATCCGAGCCGCTCGGGCACGCGCATAGGCGTCGGCAGCAGCCTCCAGGGCCAAGTGTTCGAACGCGGGCAGCCTGAGAGCCGCCAAGGCGTCCGTGAGGCGCTGCTGGGCCTGTTCCTCGGCCTGGCGGGCTTTGTACTGCTCAGCCGCGGCGACCACGATCAGGCGGCCTTGGCCATCGACTTGCGCAGGTCGCCGACCCGCCAGCGCGTGCAGCGAGTTCCAAAGCGCTCGGGCTCCGGCAGGGTCTTGTTCTTGACGCGGCGCAGTACCGTGGACGGGGAAATGCCCCAGAGGGCTTCGACTACCGGCTGAGGGACAAGAGCGGAGTCTGGCAGGTCATCGAAGGCCGCAAGCGCTATGGGAATCTTTCTGGTGTCGGTGGGCATGTCGTAATACCGAGTGACTTGGTATGACGAACTGTGCCAGCAATGACCTGCGGACTACGATTTTTCTACCCTAACTTTGTCCGCTTCCGCCTCAAGAAGACGGCGCGCATGCTCAATGGCGGCTATGGCTGCCTGCGGCGGCGAATCCCCATACCAAACAGCATCCTTTGCTTTGTCGGCCAAGTCCACCGCTGCAGCGAGATGGTCTCTTAACGGAAACTCGCCTTTGTTCTTGAGCAAGATTTCCGCCAGGGGCACATTACTACTCCTCCTCGCTTCGACTTTCGTCCCGCGCCTACTTGTTGTTGGCCGCCCATCTTTGTGCCGAAGTAGCGTCATTTTTTTCACGCGACCGCGCCGGAACTTCCAGGCGAATCCGAGCTTCTTTTCCTGCTCGCTGTAGTAGTGAGTGATGTTCTGTTCGTATATCTGCTCAACGCGGTCAGGGCCAAGGGCGCGTCCCTGGCCGTCGGTGCGCTCGAGGACGTTTTTCGCGGCAATACCTACGGCTTCGTATACACCGCTCCAGATTTCATTTTCGGAATGACCACTGCGGCCCGGATGAGCGAGGCGGAGCAGCGATAGTACAGCGACGGCTATCAAGCGGTCGTGGTCCTGCTCCGTATTGCGAGGCCTTCCCCTTGATCTAACCACGCGCGCCCTCCGGCGCCTCTCATAGAAGTCACCACGCCAGGCCGGTGAGGTGTCCGGCTTTTCTCCCCGTCGGGATAGGCGTGGTGATTCGAGTTTACAGCGCCGCTGGCGGATTGATGAGGGCGATTGCGGCCTTCAGCTCGTCCGCTAAGGCTTCGCCGACGTAGAACGCACCCCACGCAGCGTCGCGCTTGTCGTCATCGCTGAGGTCATCCTGCAGCATGGCTTTGAAGGCTCGGCCCATGAAACGAGAAATCGAGTGGGCACGAATCAAGGTGTCCTCCAGGCTCAGCGGGGTAGAGGTTTGCTCAGCCATGGAGAACCGCCTTCGGCCGGCTGACTTCGAATGCGTGATCCAGAGCCCCTTTCACGCATATCAGCACCCAAGCCTGTCCTTGGACGGCGTTCTCGTCCATCTCCTGCACCGCGAGGCTGGAATCAATGACGTATTGCACTACCTTGCGGCAGGCGTTCACCGTGTCGCCGATCTGATCATGAACCAGCGGATTGGAACTCCGCCGGGACTGTGACGGGATCGTTGAGGTAGCATCTGCAGCAGCTTGCTTCATGGGTTTGCTCCATGTGGTGAGTCAGGCCCTTGGGGGTGCTCGCTACACTCCCTTGGGCCGTCTTGCCGGCTGCCGGCCGGCGCGGTCAAGAAATCTAGGCGGCTCTCCCGAAGTTGCCGGCGACCACGTTGCGTTCGTCGCGCAGGGCGTCCAGGTGGTCGGCCCAGGCCTGCATCATCTTGCGGCGCTCGGGCAAGTACTCGGCGTAGTTGTAGGCCTTGCGCACCTTGTTCCGCTCGCCGTGGGCGAGCTGCCGCTCGATGGCGTCCCGGTGCCACCCCTGCTCGTTCAGGAGCGTGGAGGCCATGCTGCGGAAGCCGTGACCTGTCATCTGGTCGCCGGTGTAGCCGAGCCGGCGTAGCGCGCCGAGAACAGTGTTCTCGCTCATCGGCCTGCGGCTGCTGCGTACGCTGGGGAAGAGGTATTGGCCATGCCCGGTGAGAGGATGCAGCTCGCGCAGGATGGCGACGGCTTGCGAGGCGAGGGGAACGATGTGCACCTCGCCGGCCTTCATCTTGCTGGCAGGGATGCGCCACTCAGCCCCGTCCAGATCGAACTCCGCCCATTCTGCGCGCCGCAGTTCCCCCGGGCGCACGAACACGTAAGGCGCAAACCTGAGAGCGCTCTGCGTCACGAATGAACCCTGATAGCCCCAGATCGCCCGCAGCAACTCCCCGATGGCCTTGGCGTCGGTGATCGATGCGTGGTGCGTCTGGGTGACCGGAGGAAGCGCGCCCTTCAGGTCGGCGGAAGGATCCCGCTCGATTCCGCCGGCGCCGGTGGCAATGGCGTAGCGAAAGACCTGGCCGCAGTTCTGGTGCGCGCGGTGCGCCGTCTCAACCGCGCCGCGGCCCTCGATCCGCCGTAACACCACCAGCAACTCGGGTGCTGTGATCTCGGCGACCGGCCGCGCGCCGATCCAGGGGAACACGTCGCGTTCGAGGCGGCGTTTGATCTTGTCGCCGTGCCCAGCGCTCCAGCTCGGTCCGTATTTCGCCAGCCACTCCAGGGCAACGGCCTCGAAGCTATTGGCGGCCGCCTCGCGCTTGCGGCCCTTCTCCAGTTGCCGGTGCAGCGATGGGTCTACCCCATCGGCGAGCAGCTTGCGTGCGCTGTCGCGGCGCTGGCGGGCACTGGCGAGGCTCACTTCTGGGTAGACGCCGAGGGCGAGGGTCTTGCGCTTGCCGGCGAAACGATAGTCGAGGCGCCAGTAGCGCCCGGCCACGTTGACCAGCAAGTAGAGGCCCCTCTCGTCGGAGAGCTTGTAGGGTTTGTCCTTGGGCTTCGCGTTGCGGCAGGCGGTGTCGGACAGCGGCATTTGACGGTATCTACCCTTGACGGTAGGTGAAGTGCCGCCAGAAATACCGCCACAACTGGCGGCATGTCAAGGCGCCTTGTGACTACTTATGACGCAATAAAAAAGCCCAAGTCCTTGTGAGACTTGAGCTTTTGATGCTTCCTGATGCCTCGTGAAAGCCTGAAATGGTGGAGGTGGCGGGAATTGAACCCGCGTCCGACAACCTTCCGTCCTTCGATCTACATGCGTAGCCCTTTCTTTGTTTTTCGTCGAACGCTCCCGGAAGGGCACGGATCGCGTTCGCTTATCTGCTCTAGGGTTTTAGCGGATCGGCCAGCAGCCTGCCTTACCGCGAGTTGATGAGAGTCGACGACTGATTCAGAGGCATCAACACCGTCTGGTCAATCGCTCGCCGGATTTAGGCGGCGAGGGCGTAGTTCGCGTCGTTCGCAACTAGCTTGTTTGCGGAAGAGTTTTTCGAGGGCCACCGCACCTCGGCATGCACGTTGGATTTCCAGTCACCGTCGAGCCCTGGTCACCCCCGTAGCGGGTACTATTGTAACACCCCTGAAGCTGGCGGCATTCGCCGCAAAATCAAGGGGTAGGTGCGCAGCGCTGGCGCCAGGGCGCGGCTTCAGGACCGCATGATCCTGCCCTGCTCGCGCTTCCAGTCCTTCTCCTTGGCGTCGGCGCGCTTGTCGTGCTGCTTCTTGCCCCGGGCCAGGCCGATCTGCAGCTTGGCGCGGCCGTGGCTCCAGTGCAGGTCCAGCGGCACGATGGTGTAGCCGGCGCGCTCCACCTTGCCGATCAGCTGGGCGATCTGGCGCGCCTGCAGCAGCAGCTTGCGGGTGCGGGTGGCGTCCGGGTGGATATGGGTGGACGCCTGGCCCAGCGGAGTGATGTGGGCGCCGAGCAGCCAGGCTTCCTCGTCCTTGATGATGACGTAGGCTTCGGCGACATTGGCCTTGCCGGCGCGCATGGCCTTGACCTCCCAGCCCTGCAGCACCAGGCCGGCCTCGAAGGTTTCCTCGATGAAATAGTCGAAGCGGGCGCGGCGGTTCACCGCGATCTGCTTGGGTGCTTCGGCTTTGGCTTCGGACTTGCTCATTGCGCAATTATAAGGAGAGTAGGGCGATGAACTTCCCGGACGACAGCATCGACATCGAAGTGGCCTGCGCCACGCCGCGGCGCCAGGCCGTGGTGCAGTTGACGGTGCCGCGCGGCTGCACCGTCGGCGAGGCGGTGGAGCGTTCGGGCCTGCTGCGGGAATTCCCGGAGCTGTCTCCGGATAGCCTGAAGCTGGGGGTGTTCGGCAGCCTGCGCAAGCCCGAGGACCCGCTCGAGCCCGGCGACCGCGTCGAACTCTACCGGCCCCTCATCGCCGACCCGAAGCAGGCACGGCGCCAAAGAGCCCGCAACAAACCCAAGGCGACCTGAACCCTGCCGGGTTGACGGTCCGCCCCGGGACGGACCTGGGCTGCCTGTCCGGTGGGCGCCCGCCTGCGACGCCTACGGCGTCGGAATGGAGACGCCGGTGTCCTTGTCCTTGCCCTTGTTGCGCGACTTCTCGCTTTCGTCCTTCTTGACTTCCTTGGCCAGGGTGTCGACATCCGGGGTGCCGACGTTCTTGTCGTCGCCGTCGAGCTTGGCGCCTTCCATGCGGGCCAGCTTGTTGTTGTCGAAGTAAAGAGACACGGTGCGGGTGCTGACCTGGCCGCGCGGGCTCTTGTAGTAGCCGAAGTAATCCCAGCGCTCGGTGCGGAAGGGGCTGGTGGCGATGGGCGTGCCCAGCAGGAATTTGACCTGGTCCCGGGTCATGCCCATCTGCAGCTGGTCCAGCTGCTTCTGCTCGATGACGTTGCCCTGGCGGGTCGGCAGCTTGTAGATGATGGAGCAACCGGCCAGGCCGAGCACCAGCAGGGACAGCAGAATCGCACGCATGAATATTGGGTCAGCAGGGGTTCGGATGCGATAATACCCCAACATTCTTCACGGCGGGCCCTTCCAGTGGAATCGCAAGACCTCCGAAATGCCGGCCTCAAGGTCACCCTGCCGAGGCTGAAAATCCTCGAAATGCTGGAAAACAGCGCCAACCGCCATCTTTCGGCCGAGGAAATCTACCGGCGCCTGATGGATACCGGGGAGGATATCGGCCTGGCCACGGTTTATCGCGTGCTGACCCAGTTCGAGGCCGCCGGCCTGGTCACCCGCCACCACTTCGAAGGCGGCCACGCCGTGTTCGAGCTGGAGCGGGGCCATCACCACGACCATATGGTCTGCATCAAGTGCGGCCACGTCGACGAGTTCGAGGACGAGACCATCGAGAAGCGCCAGCGCGAGAAGGCGGAATCGCTGGGCTACCGCCTGATCGAGCACAGCCTGATCATGTACGGCGAGTGCCTGCGCAAGAACTGTCCGCATCTCAAGACCGGGCAGATCCGCAAGGTCTGAGCTGGGCAGAGGAGGGGGAGGAGCATGGGCAAGTCTTTGTTGATCCTGCTGGCGGCCCTGGCCGCCGCGCCGGTGCTGGCCGAGGACGTCGGCCAGGACATCAAGTCCGGCGCCACCGCGGTGGGCCACGGCATCCGCGACGGCGCCACCGCGGTGGGGCACGGCTTCCGCGACGGCGCGCGGACCGTCGGCCACGGCATCCGCGACGGCTCGAAGAAGGCCGGCCACACCATTCACAAAGGCGCCACCACCACCGGTCACGCCATCAAGAAGGGTGCCACGGAAACCGGTCACGCCATCAAGAAAGGCGCGACCGAAACCGGGCACGCCATCGGCGATACGGCGGACAAGGCGGCCGGCAGCAAGTAACGCGGCTGGACCGCCGCGCTGGCAGGCACCTGCCCCGGCCCCGCTCCGGGGCGGCGCCCGCCGCCAGGCCGACCTGCGCCCTCAGCGGGCGGCCCGCTTCAGCAGGTCCTTTGCCAGCGCCTGGGTGGCGCTGGTCATCTCCTTGCCGCCCAGCATGCGCGCCAGTTCGCCGACGCGGCCGCCGGCGTCGAGCCCGCTGACCCGGGTGAAGGTGGCGCCGCCGCTGACTTCCTTGCGGATGCCGAAGTGCTGCCGGCCTTGCGCCGCGACCTGGGCGAGGTGGGTGACGCACAGCACCTGGCGCTTGGCGCCGAGCGCGTGCAGCTCGCGGCCGACCACCTCGGCGGTGGCGCCGCCGATGCCGGCGTCGACTTCGTCGAAGATCATGGTCGCGGCGCCTTCGCCCTGCTGCTGGCTCCTGGCATGCAGCGAAACCTGCAGCGCCAGGCTGACGCGCGACAGCTCGCCGCCCGAGGCGACCTTGGCCAGGGGCCGCGGCGGCTGGCCGGGATTGGCCGAGAAATCGAAGCGCACCAGGTCCTCGCCGTGGGGGCTGGGCCGCCCGCGATCCGCGGGGTCGATCACCACGAGGAACGAAGCGTTGGGCATGCCCAGCTCGCGCACGCGGGTGGTGACGTCCTTGCCCAGGGCCAGCGCGGCCTTGCGGCGGGCCTGGGTCAGGACCTTCGCGGCCTTGTGATACTGCTCCAGGGCGGCCTGGCGCTCGCGCTCCAGGCTTTCCAGCTTTTCCGCCGCCCCTTCCAGGCCGCCCAGCTCCTCGCGCAGCTGCGCCTGCCGCGCCAGCAGCTCGTCGGCGCGGACGCGGTGCTTGCGCGCCAGGTCGTGCACTGCCGCCAGGCGGCGCTCCACCTCGGCCAGGCGCTGCGGGTCGAGGTCCAGCCGGTCGAGCACGCGGCGCAGGGTGTCGGCGGCCTCGCGCGCCTGGGCCAGGGCGCCGCTGGCCAGGGCCTCCACCTCGGCGAAATCCGGATGCAGCGGCACCAGGCCGCGCAGGGCGGCGAGGGCCGCGGAGATCTGGTCGTAGGCGCACTGCTCGCCGCCGTAGAGCAGCTGCTGGGCGTTGCCGCCGTCCTCCAGCAGGCGGCCGGCGTTGGCCAGGGTCTTGTGCTCGGCGTCGAGCGCCGCCAGCTCGCCCTGCTCCAGGCCCAGCGCGTCCAGTTCCTGCAGCTGGAAGCGCAGGTAGTCGAGCTGGGCCGGGTCGCGGGTCTGGGCCGCGCGCAGCGCCTCGATGCGTTGCTCGACCGACTGCACCGCGGCGGCGGCGGCGGCCACCGCTTCCAGCGCGGCGCCGTGCTGGCCATAGTCATCGACCGAGCCGCGCTGGGTATCGGCGCGCAGCAGGGTCTGGCTCTCGCCCTGGCCGAACACCTCCACCAGGGATTCGCCGAGGCTGCGCAGGTCGGCGGTGGTGACCAGGCTGCCGTTGACGTAGGCGCGGGTGCGGCCCTCGGCCTGCACCACGCGGCGGATGGTGCACAGCCCGCCGTCGGCCAGTTCGCGCTCGGCCAGCCAGGCCGCGGCGGCCGGGGAGTCCTCCAGCGAGAACTCGGCGGCGACTTCGGCCTTGTCGCAGCCGCCGCGCACCAGGCCGCTTTCGGCGCGGGTGCCGGTGACCAGGCCCAGGGCATCGATCAGGATCGACTTGCCGGCGCCGGTTTCGCCGGTCAGCACGGAAAAGCCGGCGTCGAAATCCAGGCTGAGCTCGTCGATGATGGCGAGATTGCGGATATGCAGGTGCCGCAGCATTCGTTATCGGGTCTTGTTATATGCGTTCGAGGGTGGCGGAGGGGCCGCGGCCCCAATGCAGCTTGCTGCGCAGCAGCTCGAAGTAGCTGTAGTTGCGCGGGTGGATCAGGCGCAGCGGGTGCGGCGAGCTGGCGATCTCCACGGTGTCGCCGGCGTCCAGGGTGACGCTGACCTGGCCGTCGCAGGTGACGCTGACGCCGCTGACCTCGCCGCGCAGCACGATGCGGATGACGCCCCCGGCCGGCACCACGATCGGGCGGTCGGACAGGGTGTGCGGGCAGATCGGCACCAGGGCCAGCGCCGAGATCGAGGGATGCAGCACCGGGCCGCCGCCGGACAGGGCATAGGCGGTGGAGCCGGTGGGGGTGGAGACGACGATGCCGTCGGCGCGGTGCTGGCTGATGAATTCCTCGTTGAGCCAGGTCTCGAACTCGAGCATGCGGATCGAGGCCTGGTTGCGCACCACCACGTCGTTGACCGCGCGCAGCAGCGGCATCTCGGTGGAGTCGGCGCGGCGCAGCCGCGCCTCCAGCAGCAGGCGCTCCTCCACTTTCAGCTCGCCGCACAGCACCGCGTCGAGGGTCTCGCCGATCTCCTCGGGCTTGACGTCGACCATGAAGCCGAGCCGGCCCTGGTTGACCCCCAGGATCGGCACGCCGTGCGGGGCCAGGGCGCGGCCGGCGCCGAGCAGGGTGCCGTCGCCGCCGACGACGATGGCCAGCTGGCTGCGCGAGGCCAGCTCGGACAGCGGCACGAACTGCAGGTCCAGGCCCGGCATTTCGTGGCGGTTCTCGGCCGGGGCCAGCACCGCCGTGATCTGGCCCGACTCGCGCCGCTGCAGCAGGGCAGCCGCCACCTTGCGCAGCGTTTCCGCCGCGCGCGGATCGCCCCGCTTGCCGATCACCGCAATGGTGGAAAATTTACTCATGCCGTTGAATTTCTCACCCCTGGCGCAAATTATCACGAACGCATGACGAAAAGTGCGCGGCGATGATGCGCCGCCGCTTCTTGACATGCTTTTTGCTGCGTTGCTAGCGTCGCCCATCCGGTCAACTGTCACGCCTATGTCGCTGAAGCTGGATCCCCGTGCCGCCGAGCTGCTGAAGCTGCTCATCGAGCGCTATGTGCACGACGGCCTGCCGGTAGGGTCGCGCACCCTGGCGCGCGCCTTCGGCGTGGAGCTGAGCCCGGCGACCATCCGCAACGTTATGGCCGACCTGGAGGAGCTGGGCTTCGTTTCCTCGCCCCACACCTCGGCTGGACGCGTGCCGACCCCGCGCGGCTACCGCTACTTCGTCGATACCCTGCTGGCGCCCGAGCACCTGTCCGAGGCCGAGCAGGCCCGCATCGCCGAGGAGCTGGTGTCCGGCAGCAAGTCCCAGACCGACCTGGTGCAGGCCACCTCCAACCTGTTGTCGCACCTGTCCTCGATGGCCGGGGTGGTGACGGTGCCGCGCCGCAACCTGGCGGTGCTGCGCCGCATCGAGTTCATGCCGCTGTCCGGCGGCCGCGTGCTGGCGATCCTGGTGGTCAACCAGCGCGAGGTGCAGAACCGCGTGCTCGACATGGGCCGCGACTACTCCGCCGCCGAGCTGGAACGCTATTCCAACGTCTTCAACGAGGCTTTCGCCGGGCGCGACATGCTGAACCTGCGCCGCACCCTGGTGGAGGACCTGAGCGAGGCGCAGAAGCGCGTCAACCAGGCCCTCAGCGAGGCGATGCTGCTGGCCGAGCGCGCGCTCGGCGCCGAGGCCGAGGCCGACGACTACATCCTGGCCGGCGGCACCAACCTGCTGGCCTTCCAGGAGCTGGGCGACATCGGCCGCCTGCGCAACCTGTTCGAGGTGCTGGACCGCAAGCGCGACCTGCTGGAGCTGTTCGACCAGTGCCTGTCCGCTTCCGGCGTGCAGATCTTCATCGGCGGCGAATCCGGCTACCGCGTGCCGGACGAGTGCAGCCTGGTCACCGCGCCGTATTACGTCGACGGGCAGGTGGCCGGGGTGCTGGGGGTGATCGGCCCCACCCGCATGGCATATCCGCGTATCATTCCGCTCGTCGCAGAAACCGCCCGCGCTCTCAGTGCCGGTTTGAAGGGCGAAGGTTAGGGAGCCTCACAGGTCCGTGCCCCTGCCGAGGCGAGTCGCCCGGAGGGTTGCCGTTCGCTTTGCATCAGGCCGCGTTGCGGGCTCTTCGTGTGCGGGTACGCGTCGTCGCCCGTGCCCTGCCTGATGCAAAATGGGCCGCAACGGCCGGCTTGGGCTTGATTAGAGGCGCCGGCGCCCCCAAAACAGCGGCAAGCCCGCGCCGGCGGGACGAATTTGTTTTGTCTGGCAATAACTTAGGACTGCAGCACCCATGACGGAAAACACCGACACCGCAGCTACGGCTGCGCCCGCCGACGCGGCCGCCGAGATCGCCGCCCTGCGCGCCAAGCTGGCCGAGGCCGAGCAGCAGGTGGCCGCCCTGCGCGACCAGAGCCTGCGCGCCGCCGCCGAAACCGACAACGTGCGCAAGCGTGCCGAGCGCGAGGTGGCCAACAGCCTCAAATACGGCGCCGACCGCGTCCTCGGCGATCTGCTCAGCGTCTGCGACAGCCTGGAGCTGGGCCTGAAGGCCGCGCAGGCGCCGGAGGCGACGGCCAAGTCGATCGGGGAGGGGTTGTTGCTGACCCACAAGCAGCTGCACGCCTTCTTCGACAAGCACGGCGTCAAGGTGCTGGACCCGGCCGGCCAGCCGTTCAACCCCGAGCTGCACGAGGCGGTTTCGATGCTCGAATCGGCCGAGGTTGCGCCCAATCACGTGCTGTCGGTGATGCAGAAAGGCTACCGCCTGCACGAGCGCCTGCTGCGGCCGGCGATGGTGGTGGTGGCGAAAGCGCCGGCGGCGTCTTGAACAGCGCAGCAATAGCCCTAGATACAGTGTCGTAGCAACGTAATCTCACATAACCACCAGCACTACACGACAGAGCGGAACACGAACATGGCCAAGATCATCGGCATCGACCTCGGCACCACCAATTCCTGCGTGGCCATCATGGAAGGCGGCAACGCCAAAGTCATCGAGAACAGCGAGGGCGAGCGCACCACGCCTTCGATCGTCGCCTACCAGGACGACGGCCAGGTGACCGTCGGCCGCCCGGCCAAGCGCCAGGCCGTCACCAATCCGGCCAACACCCTGTTCGCGGTGAAGCGCCTGATCGGCCGCCGCTTCGAGGACGGCGTGGTGCAGAAGGACATCGCCATGGTGCCCTACAAGATCGTCAAGAACAGCAATGGCGACGCCTGGGTCGAGGTCAAGGGCAAGAAGATGGCCCCGCCGGAAATCTCCGCGCAGGTGCTGGCCAAGATGAAGAAGACCGCCGAGGACTACCTGGGCGAGAAGGTCACCGAGGCCGTCATCACCGTGCCGGCCTATTTCAACGACTCGCAGCGCCAGGCCACCAAGGACGCCGGCAAGATCGCCGGCCTGGACGTCAAGCGCATCATCAACGAGCCCACCGCCGCGGCCCTGGCCTTCGGCCTGGACAAGGTCAAGGGCGACCGCAAGATCGCCGTCTATGACCTCGGCGGCGGCACCTTCGACGTCTCCATCATCGAGATCGCGGAAGTGGACGGCGAGCACCAGTTCGAGGTGCTGTCGACCAACGGCGACACCTTCCTCGGCGGCGAAGACTTCGACATGCGCGTCATCGACTATGTCGCGACCGAGTTCCAGAAGGAGCAGGGCATCGACCTGAAGAAGGATCCCCTGGCCCTGCAGCGCCTGAAGGAAGCGGCGGAGAAGGCCAAGATCGAGCTGTCCTCCACCACCCAGACCGAGATCAACCTGCCGTACATCACGGCGGACGCCAGCGGTCCGAAGCACCTGAACCTGAAGCTGACCCGCGCCAAGCTGGAAGCCCTGGTCGACGACCTGATCGACAAGACCCTCGAACCCTGCAAGGTCGCGCTGAAGGACGCGGGCCTCAAGGCCGGCGAGATCCAGGAAGTGATCCTGGTCGGCGGCCAGACCCGCATGCCCAAGGTGCAGGAGGTGGTGAAGAACCTGTTCGGCCGCGAGCCGCGCCGCGACGTCAACCCGGACGAGGCGGTCGCCGTGGGCGCCGCGATCCAGGGCGCCGTGCTGACCGGCGAGGTCAAGGACGTGCTGCTGCTCGACGTCACCCCGCTGTCCCTGGGCATCGAGACCCTGGGCGGCAAGATGACCAAGCTGATCGAGAAGAACACCACCATCCCGACCCGCAAGTCCGAGACCTTCACCACCGCCGACGACAACCAGGCCGCGGTGACGGTGCACGTGCTGCAGGGCGAGCGCGAGATCGCCAGCGCCAACAAGTCGCTGGGCAAGTTCGACCTGTCGGACATCCCGGCGGCGCCGCGCGGCGTGCCGCAGATCGAGGTGACGTTCGACATCGACGCCAACGGCATCCTCAATGTCAGCGCCAAGGACAAGGCCACCGGCAAGTCGCAGTCCATCGTGGTCAAGGCCAACTCCGGCCTGACCGAGGACGAGATCAAGCGCATGGTCAAGGACGCCGAGGCCCATGCCGACGAGGACCGCAAGTTCAACGAGCTGATCACCGCCCGCAACCAGGGCGAGCAGATCGTGCACCAGGTGGAGAAGTCGCTGAAGGACCTCGCCGGCGAGGTGCAGGAGGACGAGAAGAAATCGATCGAGTCCGCCATCGCCGACCTGCGCGCGGTGCTCAAGGGCGACGACAAGGACGCCATCACCGCCAAGACCGAGGCCCTGGCCCAGGCCTCGGCCAAGCTGGCCGAGCGCGCCTACGCCAAGGCCCAGCCGCAGGGCGGCGAGGGCGCCGCCGCCGGCGCCGCGCCCAAGGACGACGTGGTCGATGCGGAATTCACCGAAGTAAAAGACAAGAAATAAAAGCCGGCCTCACGCCAAGCCGCCAGGACGCAAAGGAGCGCGAAGGAACGATGTTTTTTCTTCGCGCCCTTTGCGTCTTTGCGTGAGCCGCTGTTGATTTTGGGGATGCTGCATGTCGAAGCGTGACTACTACGAAATCCTGGGGGTCTCCAAAGACGCCGGCGACGACGAGCTGAAGAAGGCTTATCGCAAGCTGGCGATGAAGTACCACCCCGACCGCAATCCGGGCGATCACACCGCCGAAGAGAAATTCAAGGAAGCCAACGAGGCCTACGAGGTCCTCACCGACCCGCAGAAGCGCGAGATCTACAACCGCTTCGGCCACGAGGGCCTGCAGCGCGGCGGCGGCGGACCGGGCGGCGCCGGCTTCGGCGCCGGCTTCGCCGACATCTTCGGCGATGTGTTCTCCGACATCTTCGGCGGCGGGCGCAGCGGACCGCGCCGCGGCGCCGACCTGCGCTACACCATGGAGCTGTCGCTGGAGCAGGCGGTGTTCGGCACCGCGGAAACCATCCGCATTCCCACCGTCAGCGACTGCGAGGCCTGCCACGGTCACGGCACCGCCGACGGCAAGCCGGCGCGCGAGTGCGGCACCTGCCGCGGCGCGGGGCAGGTGCGGGTGCAGCAGGGCTTCTTCGTGCTGCAGCAGACCTGCCCGGCCTGCCGCGGCCGCGGCACCGCCGTCACCGACCCCTGCAAGACCTGCCGCGGCGCCGGCAAGGTGCGCGGCGAGAAGACCCTGGAAGTGAAAATCCCCCCGGGCGTCGACACCGGCGACCGCATCCGCCTCACCGGCGAAGGCGAGCCGGGCGAGCGCAATGCGCCGCCGGGGGACCTCTACGTGCAGGTGCAGGTCAAGCCGCACGAGCTGTTCGAGCGCGACGGCGCCGACCTGTATTGCACCGTGCCGGTGAGCATCGTCACCGCCGCCCTCGGCGGCGAGCTGGAGGTGCCGACCCTCAACGGCAAGGCCACGCTCAAGATCAGCGAGGCGACGCAGAGCGGCAAGACCTTCCGCCTGCGCGGCCTGGGGGTCAAGCCGGTGCGCGGCGGTCCCCCCGGCGACCTGCTGTGCAACGTCGTGGTCGAGACCCCGGTCCATCTCACCAAGAAGCAGAAGGAGCTGCTGCGCGAGCTGGGCGAGTCGCTCGGCGAGAAGAAGCACAGCCCGCAGACCAGCTCCTGGCTGGACAAGGCCAGGCAGTTCTTCGACGAGCACCTCAAGCAGTAGCCGCCGCGGCCCTATAATGGCGCCCGGTTTCCCGCCGCCATCATTCCAATGACCCGAGTTGCCATCCTCGGCGCCGCCGGCCGCATGGGCCGCGCCCTGATCCAGTCCATCCCGGCCGAGCCGGGCCTGCGCCTCGCCGCCGCGGTGGACCGCGCCGGCGCGCCGGAGCTGGGCCGCGACGCCGCCGCGCTGGCGGGCCTGCCGGAGAGCGGCGTGCCGCTCGGCGCCGACCTCGCCGCCGCCCTCGCCGGGGCCGACGTGGTGATCGACTTCACCCGCCCCGACGGTACCATGGCCGCGCTGGAAGCCTGCGTGCAGCAGAAGCGGGCCCTGGTGATCGGCACCACCGGGCTCAACGCCGAGCAGAAGGGCGCCATCGCCGCTGCGGCGCGCAGCATTCCGGTCTGCTTCTCCGCCAACTACAGCGTCGGCGTGAACCTGTGCCTGCAGCTGCTGCGCACCGCCGCGCTGACCCTGGGCAACGACTACGACGTCGAGATCGTCGAGGCGCACCACAAGCACAAGGTGGACGCGCCCTCCGGCACGGCGCTGCGCATGGGCGAGGCGGTGGCCGAGGCCCTGGGGCGCAAGCTGGAGGACGTCGCGGTCTACGGCCGCGAGGGCCACACCGGCGCCCGCGACGGCAGGACCATCGGCTTCGCCACGGTGCGCGGCGGCGACGTCGTCGGCGACCACACCGTGATGTTCCTGGGCGAAGGCGAGCGGGTCGAGATCAGCCACAAGGCATCGAGCCGGACCAATTTCGCGCGCGGCGCGCTGCGCGCCGCGGCCTGGCTGGCCGGCAAGCCGGCCGGGCTCTACGACATGCAGGACGTGCTGGGCCTGAAGCGGGCCTGAAGCCCGCCGCCGATCCGGACATGGACGAGCAGGCCGACAAGCGCACGCTGCACCTGAGCATCGGCGCGCTGGGCGTGGTCTACGGCGACATCGGCACCAGCCCGATTTACGCCCTGCGCGAGTGCTTCTTCGGCAGCGGCCAGGCCACGCCCGATCCGGCCAACGTGCTCGGCGTGCTGTCCCTGATCGTCTGGTCGCTGATCCTGGTGATCTCGCTCAAGTACCTGGTGTTCGTGATGCGCGCGGACAACCGGGGCGAGGGCGGCATCATCGCGCTGGTGGCCCTGCTCAATCCGTGGAAGTCCAAGCCCGGCACCGGCCGCTATGCCCTGATGCTGCTGGGCCTGTTCGGCGGCGCCCTGCTGTACGGCGACGGCACCATCACCCCGGCGATCTCGGTGCTCAGCGCGATCGAGGGGCTCAAGGTGGCGACGCCGGCGTTCCAGCCCTATGTCATCCCGATCACGCTGGCCCTGCTGGTGGCGCTGTTCGCGTTGCAGCGGCGCGGCACCGGCGGCATCGGCGCGGTGTTCGGCCCGGTGCTGATCGTCTGGTTCCTGGTCATCGGCGCGCTCGGCGTGCGCGGCATCGTGGCCCAGCCCGGCGTGCTGCGCGCGATCAACCCCTGGCACGCGGTGGATTATTTCCTGCGCCACGGCCTGGCCGGATTCACCGTGCTCGGCGCCGTGTTCCTGGCGGTGACCGGCGGCGAGGCGCTGTACGCCGACATGGGCCATTTCGGCCGCCGCCCGATCCGCCTGGCCTGGTTCGGCCTGGTGCTGCCCTGCCTGCTGCTCAACTATTTCGGCCAGGGCGCGCTGGTGCTGGCCAGCCCGGAAGAAGCGCGCGAGCCGTTCTACCACCTGGTGCCGGAGTGGGGCATCTACCCGATGGTGGTGCTGGCGGCGGCGGCGACGGTGATCGCCTCCCAGGCGGTCATCTCCGGCACTTTTTCCATGACCCACCAGCTGGTGCAGCTGCGCCAGCTGCCGCCGCTGGAAATCATCCAGACCTCCTCCAACGAGCAGGGGCAGATCTACATCCCCATCGCCAACTGGATGCTGATGCTGCTGACCTTGGGGCTGGTGCTGGGCTTCAAGTCCTCCGACGCCCTGTCCTCGGCCTATGGCATCGCGGTGTCGGGCACCATGGTCATCACCACGGTGCTGGCCTACTTCGTCGCCCGCCGCTTCGAGTGGCACCCGGTCCTGGTCGGCGTGGTCGCCGCGCTGATCCTGGTCTTCGATCTCTCGTTCTTCGGCTCCAACCTCGTCAAGATCGCCGACGGCGGCTGGTATCCGGTGGCCATCGCCTGCTTCGCCTTCGCGGTGATGTTCGCCTGGGCCAGCGGCCGCCGCGTGCTGGCGGAGAAGTGGGGCGCCCAGGCCCGCCCGGCCATGGAGCTGGCGCGGGAGATCGAGCGGAATCCGCCCCACCGCATTCCGGGCACGGCGGTGTTCTTCTCCGCCCAGGGCCTGGTGTCGCCCAACATCTTCCGCCACCTGCAGCGCCACCATGTGCTGCAGCGGGAAGTGATCCTGCTCACCGTGCTCACCGCCGACGAGCCGCGGGTGCCGGCGGCGGAGCGTCTCAAGGTGATCGGCGTTTCGCCCGGCATCACCCGGGTGGTCGTCCACTACGGCTTCATGCAGACGCCCAACATCCCGGTGGCGCTGCGCCTGTGCGAGAAGCTCGGGCTCAAGGTAGACCAGGACAACCTGACCTACTATGTCGGCCGCGAGACCCTCATCCCCACCGCCAAGGTCAGCAGCTGGTGGCCCTTGCGGCGCCACCTGTTCGTGTTCCTGACCCGCAACGCCATGCGCAACACCGCTTTCTACCAGCTGCCGCCGGAGGATGTGGTGGAGCTGGGCTTCCAGGTGGAAATCTAGGCAGGCCCCATGAGCTTTGAAATCCGCGAGGCCGGACCCGGGGACGTGGCGGAAATCGTGCGCCTGGTGCGCGCCCTGGCGGCCTACGAAAAGCTGGAACACGAGGTGGTGGCGACCGAGGCGAAGATGCGGCAGGCGCTGTTCGGCGGCCGCCGCGTGGCGGAAGCGGTGCTGGGCTGGAGCGAGGGAAGGGCGGTGGGCCTGGCGCTTTACTTCCACAACTTCTCCACCTTCCGCGCCAGCGCCGGCCTGTACCTGGAAGACCTGTTCGTCGAGCCGGAGCAGCGCGGCAAGGGCTACGGCAAGGCCCTGCTGCTGCACCTGGCGGGCATTGCCGCCGAGCGCGGCTGCGAGCGCATGGAATGGTCGGTACTGGATTGGAACCAGCCGGCGATCGGCTTTTACCGCAGCCTGGGCGCGGTGGTGATGGACGATTGGCGCATCTGTCGCCTCACCGGGGAAGCGCTGTCGGCGGCCGCTTCGGCGAACAGACCCGGCTAGCCGCCTTTCGGGTTTTTCAGGTGGGTATTGCCTGGAATACTGTACGGGCGTACAGTTTCCGGCATGGCCGAAATCATCAAGGGGCGCGGCACCGCGCTCAAGCCGCCGGGGCGCTTCGAGAGCCGCGACACGCGCCGGGTGGACGACGGCTGGGGCAGCCTCGAGGAGGAGCTGCCGCCGCTGCAGACCACGGTCAGCCCGGAGCAGGCGAAAAGCATCATCAGCCGCAACGATTCGCCGGACATCGGCTTCAGCCAGTCGATCAACCCTTATCGGGGCTGCGAGCACGGCTGCATCTACTGCTACGCGCGCCCCAGCCACGCCTATCTCAACCTGTCGCCGGGGCTGGACTTCGAAACCAAATTATTTTTCAAGCCCAACGCCGCGGAATTGCTGGATAAAGAGCTGCGCAAGCCGGGCTACAAGCCGGCCACCATCATGCTCGGCGCCAATACCGATCCCTACCAGCCGGTCGAGCGGCGCCTGCGGGTCACCCGCGGCATCCTGGAGGTGCTGGCGCGCTTCCGCCATCCGGTCGGCATCACCACCAAGGGCGCCATGATCGAGCGCGACCTCGACCTGCTGGCCGATCTGGCCCGCGACCGCTTGGTCGGCGTCGCCGTCACCCTGACCACCCTGGACCCGGCGCTGAAGCGGACCCTGGAGCCGCGCGCCAGCTCGCCGCAGGCGCGGCTGCGCGTGATGCGCCAGCTGAGCGGCGCGGGAGTGCCGGTGCGGGTGATGTTTTCCCCGGTGATTCCCTGCGTCAACGACGCCGAGCTGGAGCGGGTGCTGGAGGCCGCGGCGGAGGCGGGCGCCAGCGCCGCCAGCTACGTCCTGCTGCGCCTGCCCCACGAACTGAAGGAGTTGTTCCGCGACTGGCTGCAGGCGCACATGCCGCAGCGGGCGGCCCACGTCATGAGCCTGATCCAGCAGTCGCGGGGCGGCAAGGACAACGACCCGGAATTCGGCCGGCGCATGCGCGGCACCGGCCAGTTCGCCGAGCTGATCGCCAAGCGCTTCGCCCTGGCGCGGCGCCGCTACGGGCTGGACCGGGAGCGCACAGGGCTGGACCACGGCCTGTTCCGGGTGCCGCCGGCCGCCGGCGACCAGATGGGCCTGTTCTGAGCGGCTCGAATGCCGGCTGTTGCGCTCGCCTGTTGCGACCGTCCGGCCCTACAGGAGCGGTTGTTGCACGGCGTCTGCGGATAGACGCTCCGGTGCCGGGCGGGTAAAATGCGGTCTTAATCCTGAGAAGGGGGCGCAAGCCCCCTTTCTCGTGTGTACCGTCCTACATTTTCCTGGAAGACCCCGGACCGATGATGCCCACCACCCCGGCCCTGCTCGCCCTCGCTGACGGTAGCGTTTTCCGGGGTGTTTCCATCGGCATAGACGGCAGCACGGTGGGCGAGGTGGTGTTCAACACCGCCATGACCGGCTACCAGGAGATCCTCACCGATCCCTCGTACCGCGAGCAGATCGTGACGCTGACCTATCCGCATATCGGCAACGTCGGCACCAACGACGAGGACGCCGAATCGGAGAAGGTGCAGCTCGCCGGCCTGGTCCTGCGCGAGGTGCCGCGGCCGCCCAGTTCCTGGCGCGCGCGCAAGGGCTTCAGCGAATACCTGGCGGAGCAGAAGGTGGTGGCCATCGCCGGCATCGACACGCGCCGCCTGACCCGCATCCTGCGCGACAAGGGCGCGCAGAACGGCTGCATCCTGGCCGGGCCGGAGGCGAACGAGAAGGAGGCGCTGAAGCGCGCGCGCGCCTTCCCGGGACTGAAGGGCATGGACCTGGCCAAGGTGGTCAGCGTCACCCAGCCCTATGCCTGGACCCGCGGTTCCTGGAAGCTGGAGACCAACGTCGAAAGCGAGCACTCGGGCGGCCAGCGCTCGGTGGTGGTCTACGACTACGGCATCAAGCGCAACATCCTGCGCATGCTCGCCGACCGCGGCTGCCGCGTCATCGTGGTGCCGGCGCAGACGCCCGCGGCCGAGGTGCTGGCGCTGAAGCCGGACGGCGTGATGCTGTCCAACGGTCCCGGCGACCCCGAGCCCTGCACCTACGCCATCCAGGCGGCGCGCGAGTTCATGGCGCGCAAGCTGCCGCTGTTCGGCATCTGCCTGGGCCACCAGATCCTCGGCCTGGCGGTCGGCGGCAAGACGTTGAAGATGAGCTTCGGCCACCACGGCGCCAACCACCCGGTGCAGGACCTTGAGTCCGGCCGCGTGCTGATCACCAGCCAGAACCATGGCTTCGCCGTGGACGAGGCCAGCCTGCCCGCCAACGCGGTGATCACCCACCGCTCGCTGTTCGACGGCTCCAACCAGGGCATCCGCATCACCGACGCTCCGGCCTTCAGCTTCCAGGGTCATCCCGAGGCCAGCCCCGGTCCGCACGACGTCGGCTACCTGTTCGACCGCTTCGTCGAGCTGATCGAGGAATACCGCAAATGAGCGGCAGCTTCTTCGGCGTCATCCACCTGGCGACCTACTTCGCCGGCGCGGTCGTGGTGATCCTGCTGCCGGGTCCGAACTCGCTGTTCGTGCTGAGCACGGCGGCGCGCCGCGGCGTGCGCGCCGGCTACCGCGCCGCCTGCGGCGTGTTCGTCGGCGACGCGGTGCTGATGGTGCTGGCCTCGGCCGGCGTCGCCTCGCTGCTCAAGGCCTGGCCGCCCTTGTTCCTGGCCCTGAAATACGCCGGCGGCGCCTATCTGGCCTACCTCGGCGTGAAGATGCTGATCGGCGCCTGGAAGGGCCGCCTGGCCAGCCCGGCCGAGCCGGACGCCGCCGCGCCGGCGGCGGGCGAGGGCGACCCGCTGCGCCGCGCCCTGGGCATCAGCCTGGTCAACCCCAAGGCGATCCTGTTCTTCATCGCCTTCTTCATCCAGTTCGTCGATCCGGCCTACGCCCACAAGGCGCTGTCCTTCGCCATCCTGGGCGGCATCGCCCAGATGCTGAGCTTCCTTTACCTGACCGCACTGATTTTCAGCGGCGCGCGGCTGGCCGCGGCGTTCCGCCGCTGGCGCCGCACCCGCACCGCCCTGACCGGCGGCGCCGGAGCCCTGTTCGTCGGCTTCGGCGTGAAGCTGGCCGCGGCCAGCGTCAATTGATTCGTATTTGAGCAAAGAGCCGAAATGCCGAAGCGCACAGACCTCAAGAGCATCCTGATCATCGGCGCCGGGCCGATCGTCATCGGCCAGGCCTGCGAGTTCGACTACTCCGGCGCCCAGGCCTGCAAGGCGTTGCGCCAGGAAGGCTACCGGGTGGTGCTGGTCAACTCCAATCCGGCCACCATCATGACCGACCCGGAGATGGCCGACGCCACCTACATCGAGCCGATCCGCTGGCAGACGGTGGCGCGCATCATCGAGAAGGAACGGCCGGATGCGGTGCTGCCCACCATGGGCGGCCAGACCGCGCTGAACTGCGCGCTGGACCTGGCGCGCAACGGCGTGCTGGAGAAGTTCAAGTGCGAGCTGATCGGCGCCAGCGAGCAGGCCATCGACCTCGCCGAGGACCGCCAGAAGTTCCGCGACGCGATGACCGAGATCGGCCTGGGCTCGGCCCGCTCCGACGTGGCCCACACCATCGAGGAGGCGCGCGCGATCCAGGCGCAGATCGGCTTCCCGGTGATCATCCGGCCCAGCTTCACCCTCGGCGGCTCCGGCGGCGGCGTGGCCTACAACGTGGAGGAGTTCGAAGAGATCGTGGTGCGCGGGCTGGACCTGTCGCCCACCACCGAGGTGCTGATCGAGGAGTCGCTGCTCGGCTGGAAAGAGTTCGAGATGGAGGTGGTGCGCGACCGCAAGGACAACTGCATCATCATCTGCTCGATCGAGAACTTCGACCCGATGGGCGTGCACACCGGGGATTCGATCACGGTCGCGCCGGCGCAGACCCTGACGGACAAGGAATACCAGATCATGCGCAACGCCAGCATCGCGGTGCTGCGCAAGATTGGCGTCGACACCGGCGGCTCCAACGTGCAGTTCGCGATCAACCCGGCCGACGGCCGCATGATCGTGATCGAGATGAACCCGCGCGTGTCGCGCTCTTCGGCCCTGGCCTCCAAGGCCACCGGCTTCCCGATCGCCAAGGTCGCCGCCAAGCTGGCGGTGGGCTACACCCTGGACGAGCTGCGCAACGAGATCACCGGCGGCGTCACCCCGGCCTCGTTCGAGCCGTCGATCGACTACGTCGTCACCAAGATCCCGCGCTTCACTTTCGAGAAATTCCCGCAGGCCGACTCGCGCCTGACCACGCAGATGAAGTCGGTCGGCGAGGTGATGGCGATCGGCCGCAACTTCCAGGAGTCGCTGCACAAGGCGATGCGCGGCCTGGAGACCGGTTCCGACGGCTTCGAGCCGCAGCTGGCGGGCGAGCACGGCACCTATTCCGAGGCCAGCCTGACCCAGATCCGCCAGGAGCTGGCGATCCCGCGGGCCAAGCGCCTGTGGTACGTCGGCGACGCCTTCCGCGCCGGCCTGAGCCTGGACGAGGTCTACCGCACCTCGAAGATCGACTGGTGGTTCCTCGAGCAGATCCAGGAGCTGATCGCCACCGAGGCCGAGATCGCCCAGCAGCAGATCAGCAAGCTGGGCAAGGCCGACCTGCGGCGCTACAAGCAGCTCGGCTTTTCCGACCGGCGCATCGCCGCGCTGCTCGAGGTCAAGGAATCCTCGGTGCGGGCGCGTCGCCACAAGCTGGGTATCCGCCCGGTCTACAAGCGCGTCGACACCTGCGCCGCCGAGTTCCCGTCCTCCACCGCCTACCTCTACTCCAGCTACGACGAGGAGTGCGAGGCCCAGGTCAGCCAGCGCGACAAGATCGTGGTGCTCGGCGGCGGCCCCAACCGCATCGGCCAGGGCATCGAGTTCGACTACTGCTGCGTCCACGCGGCGATGGCGCTGCGCGAGGACGGCTATGAAACCATCATGGTCAACTGCAATCCGGAGACGGTGTCGACCGACTACGACACCTCGGATCGCCTGTACTTCGAGCCGCTGACCTTCGAGGACGTGATGGAGATCATCGACCTCGAAAAGCCCAAGGGCGTGATCGTGCAGTTCGGCGGCCAGACGCCGCTGAAGCTGGCGCAGGCCCTGGAGGCCGCCGGCGCGCCGATCATCGGCACCAGCCCGGACTCGATCGACCTGGCCGAGGACCGCGAGCGCTTCCAGCAGCTGGTCGACCGGCTCGGCCTGCGCCAGCCGCCGAACGCCACCGCCAAGTCGCCCAAGCAGGCGCTGGCCGCGGCGCAGGAGGTGGGCTATCCGCTGGTGGTGCGCCCGTCCTACGTGCTCGGCGGCCGCGCCATGGAAATCGTCCACGACGACGAGGACCTGAAGCGCTACATGACCGAGGCGGTGAAGGTCTCCAACGACTCGCCGGTGCTGCTGGACCGCTTCCTCGGCAACGCCATCGAGATCGACGTCGACGCGCTGGCCGACGGCACCGACGTGGTGATCGGCGGCATCATGGAGCACATCGAGCAGGCCGGCGTGCACTCGGGCGACTCGGCATGCTCGCTGCCGGCCTACAGCCTGCAGCCCAAGGTGCTGGACGAGATCCGCTCCTGGATCGACAAGCTGGCCCGCGCGCTGAACGTCGTCGGCCTGATGAACGCGCAGCTGGCGCTGCAAGGCGAGACCCTGTACCTGCTGGAAGTGAACCCGCGCGCCTCGCGCACCAGCCCCTTCGTGTCCAAGGCCATCGGCCGGCCGCTGGCCAAGATCGCCGCGCGCTGCATGGCCGGCAAGAGCCTGGCGCAGCAGGGCGTGACGCGCGAGATCACGCCGCCGTACTTCTCGGTGAAGGAATCGGTGTTCCCGTTCGCCAAGTTCCCCAGCGTCGACCCGCTGCTCGGCCCGGAGATGCGCTCCACCGGCGAGGTGATGGGGGTGGGCCGCCACTTCGGCGAGGCCTTCAACAAGGCCCTGCTGGCCGCCGGCATGACCGTGCCCAGCGCCGGCACCGCCTTCATCAGCGTGCGCGACGGCGACAAGCCCAAGGCGATCGAGCTGGCCAAGCTGCTGGCGGCCAAGGGCTTCCGCATCGTCGCCACCCACGGCACCGCCGCCACCATCCAGGCCGCCGGCATCGCCTGCGAGGGCGTCAACAAGGTCAAGGAAGGCCGGCCGCATTGCGTCGACATGATCAAGAACGGCGAGATCCAGTTCATCGCCAACACCACCGAGGGCAAGAAGTCGATCGAGGAATCGCACTCGATCCGCGCCGCGGCGATCCAGCAGAAGCTATGCTATTTCACGACGATCGCCGGGGCCTACGCCGCCGCGATCGCCATGGACCACCTGGACCGGGTGGAGGTGAACCGGCTCCAGGATTTGCATCAACAAGTCGCTTAGCCGCCTAAAAGCCATGCCTACCCCAATGACCCTGCGCGGCGCCGAGGCGCTGCGCGAAGAACTGCGCTACCGCAAGAGCGAGCTGCGCCCGAAGATCATCGCCGCCATCGACGAAGCCCGCTCGCACGGCGATCTGCGCGAGAACGCGGAGTACCACGCCGCGCGCGAGCAGCACGGCTTCAACGAGGGCCGCATCAGCGAGATCGAGGCCAAGCTGTCCGACGCCCAGATCGTCGACGTCACCACCCTGCCCAAGAGCGGGCGGGTGGTGTTCGGCACCACCATCGACCTGGCCGACACCGACAGCGGCGACGAGCTGCGCTACCAGATCGTCGGCGAGGACGAGGCCGACTCCAAGAAGGGCCTGATCTCGGTCAATTCCCCCATCGCCCGCGCCCTGATCGGCAAGAACCAGGGCGACGTGGTACAGGTCAAGACCCCCGGCGGCAACCGCGAGCTGGAAATCGTGAAGGTGCAGTACATTTGAAGCCGGGACACGGGATCGAGGGGGAAACCCGGGCTTTTCCGGGGCCCGCATCCCATCTCCCGTAGCCCATGGGCAAGAAACGCACCCCCAGCAGCAAGCGCTGGCTGGCCGAGCACGAGGCCGATCACTACGTGCAGGAGGCGCGCCGCCTCGGCTACCGCTCGCGCGCCGTGTTCAAGCTCAAGGAGATCCAGGAGCGCGACCGCATCCTCAAGCCGGGGATGACGGTGGTGGACCTGGGCGCGGCCCCCGGCGGCTGGAGCCAGCTGGCGCGGCCGCTGCTCGGCTCCAAGGGGCGCCTGGTGGCCCTGGACATCCTGCCGATGGAGCCGCTGCCCGAGGTGGAATTCATCTGCGGCGACTTCCGCGAGGAGGAGGTCCTCAAGCGCCTGGAGGCCGTCACCGGGGGGGCGCCGGTGGACCTTGTGTTGTCCGACATGGCCCCCAACATCTCCGGTATCGACGCCGCCGACCAGGCGGCCGGCATGTACCTGGCCGAGCTGGCCCTGGACTTCGCCGGCAAGCACCTGGGGCGCGGCGGCGCGTTTGTGACGAAGGTGTTCCAGGGCGAGGGTTTCGAGCCCTACCTGAAGGCGGTGCGGGAGCGGTTCGAGGCGGTGCAGATCCGCAAGCCCAAGGCCTCGCGGCCCCGCAGCAGGGAGGTTTATCTAGTAGCGCGAAACTATCGCGTGCTGTAGTGTCTAAAACGAGCCGGATCGCCGCTGGCGGCCCGGACAAGGCATCGAGGGTCCTGCATTGAACGATTTGGTCAAGAATCTGCTGCTCTGGGGCGTCATTTTCGTGGCGCTGATGGTGGCATTCCAGAGCTTTTCCAGCCGCAACAGCGCCGCTGGAAAGATCATGTATTCGGAGTTTCTCGAGCAGGTCAAGCAGGACCAGGTCGAGAAGGCCAAGATCGAAGGCCAGAACATCGAGCTGACGCTGAAGAACGGCACGGTGCTGACCACCATCAGCCCGGAGACCGACAACCGCGCGATGATCGGCACCCTGATCGACCACCACGTCAAGTTCGACGGCGAGGAGCCCAAGGGCCAGCCGATCTTCCTGACCCTGCTGATCAACGCCTTCCCGATCCTGCTGCTGATCGGCGTCTGGATCTACTTCATGCGCCAGATGCAGGGCGGCGCGGGGGGGCGCGGCGCGATGAGCTTCGGCAAGTCGCGGGCGCGCATGCTGTCCGCCGATCAGGTCAAGATCACCTTCAACGACGTCGCCGGCGTCGAGGAGGCCAAGCAGGAGGTGTCCGAGCTGGTCGACTTCCTCAAGGACCCCGGCAAGTTCCAGAAGCTGGGCGGCAAGATCCCGCGCGGCGTGCTGATGGTCGGCTCGCCCGGCACCGGCAAGACCCTGCTGGCCAAGGCCATCGCCGGCGAGGCAGGGGTGCCGTTCTTCACCATTTCCGGCTCCGACTTCGTCGAGATGTTCGTCGGCGTCGGCGCTTCGCGGGTGCGCGACATGTTCGAGCAGGCCAAGAAGCACGCCCCCTGCATCATCTTCATCGACGAGATCGACGCGGTCGGCCGCCACCGCGGCGCCGGCCTCGGCGGCGGGCACGACGAGCGCGAGCAGACCCTCAACCAGCTGCTGGTCGAGATGGACGGCTTCGAGGGCAGCGAGGGCGTGATCGTCATCGCCGCCACCAACCGCCCGGACGTGCTCGACCCGGCGCTGCTGCGCCCGGGCCGCTTCGACCGCCAGGTGGTGGTGCCGCTGCCCGACGTGCGTGGCCGCGAGCAGATCGTGCGCGTGCACATGCGCGCCGTGCCGCTGGCCGACGACGTCAAGCCCGAGGTCATCGCCCGCGCCACCCCCGGCTTCTCCGGCGCCGACCTGGCCAACCTGGTCAATGAAGCGGCGCTGTTCGCCGCGCGCTCCAACAAGCGCCTGGTCGACCAGCACGACTTCGAGAAAGCCCGCGACAAGATCATCATGGGCGCCGAGCGGCGCTCGATGGTGATGAGCGAGGAAGAGAAGCAGAACACCGCCTACCACGAGGCCGGGCATGCCATCGTCGGCCTCAACGTGCCGGACTACGACCCGGTGTACAAGGTCACCATCATTCCGCGCGGCCGCGCCCTGGGCGTCACCACTTTCCTGCCGGAAGACGACCGCTACAGCTACAGCAAGCAGCGCCTGAACAGCGTCATCTGCATGCTGTTCGGCGGCCGCATCGCCGAGGAGCTGACCCTGGGCCCGGACAAGGTCACCACCGGCGCTTCCAACGACATCGAGCGGGCCACCGAGATGGCGCGTAAGATGGTCACCAAGTGGGGCCTGTCGGAGAAGCTTGGTCCGCTGTCCTACAGCCAGGACGAGGACGAGGTGTTCCTCGGCCGCAGCGTGACCCAGCACAAGAACGTGTCGGAGAGCACCGCCACCACCATCGACGCCGAGATCCGCGAGATCATCGACCACAACTACGCGCGGGCCAGGGAGATCCTGGTCACCCACATGGACAAGCTGCACGCCATGGCGGCGGCCCTGATCAAGTACGAGACGCTCGACGCGGACCAGATCCACCGCATCATGCAGGGCAAGGAGCCGGGCGCGCCCGGCAGCTGGACCGACACCAGCAGCGGCGGCCGTCCGCCGTCCTCCAGCTTCCGGCCCAGCGGCGGTGTGGTGCCGCCCCCGGTGGCGCCCAAGCCCGCCAGCCAGAGCTGATCCCGGCTTTCCGCCGGAACGGGGGTCGACGCGAAGGCGTCGACCCCCTTGGTTTTTATCCGTGATCCTGCAACTTCCCAGCCGCACCCTGGATCTGAGCCGCCCCCTGGTGATGGGCGTGCTCAACGTCACGCCGGACTCCTTTTCCGACGGCGGCCGCCATTCCGACCCGGCGGCGGCGCTGCGGCGCGCCCGCGAGATGGTGGCGGAAGGGGCGGCAATCCTCGATGTCGGCGGCGAATCGACCCGGCCCGGGGCCGAGCCGGTCGGCGAGCAGGAGGAGCTGGACCGGGTGGTGCCGGTGATCGAGCGCATCCGCGCCGAGCTGGACTGCGTGGTCTCGGTGGACAGCATGAAGCCGGCGGTGATGGACGCCGCCTGCGCCGCCGGGGCCGAGCTGATCAACGACGTCCACGCCTTGCGCGCCGCCGGGGCGATCGAGGTGGCCGTGCGGCGCCGCGCCGCGGTGTGCCTGATGCACATGCTGGGCGAGCCACGCAGCATGCAGCAGAACCCGGGCTATGCCGACGTGGTCAGAGAGGTGTCCGATTTCCTGGCCGGGCGGGCGAGGGTGTGCGAGAGCGCCGGAATCGCGCCCCAGGCCATCCTGCTGGACCCCGGGATCGGCTTCGGCAAGACGGACGCGCATAATCTGCGCCTGCTGGGCCGGCTCGATACCCTGGCCGGGCTGGGCAAGCCCCTGCTCGTCGGCGTATCGCGCAAGTCCCTGTTCGGCCGGCTGCTCGGCCTGCCGGTGGATCGGCGGCTGCATCCGGGGCTGGCCGCCGCGGCCCTGGCGGCCTGGCAGGGCGCGGCGGTGGTGCGCACGCACGACGTGGCGGCGACCGTCGAGGCCATGAAAATAACCACGAGCATCATGCAGGCGAGGGCGGGCGAAACATGAGCCGCAAATATTTTGGAACCGATGGAGTGCGCGGGCGGGTCGGCCAGTCGCCGATGACGCCGGAATTCGCGCTCAAGCTGGGCTGGGCCGCCGGCCGCGTGCTCGGCGGCAACGCCGGCACCCACGTGCTGGTGGGCAAGGACACGCGCCGCTCCGGCTACATGTTCGAAGCGGCGCTGGAAGCCGGCTTTGCCGCCGCCGGGGTGGAGACCCACCTGCTCGGGCCGCTGCCGACCCCGGCGGTCGCTTACCTGACCCGCGCCCTGCGGGCCAAGGCCGGCGTGGTCATTTCGGCTTCGCACAACCCCCATTTCGACAACGGCGTGAAGTTCTTCTCCGCCGACGGCGACAAGCTCCGCGACGAGATCGAGGCGCAGATCGAGGCGCAGATGGAGCAGGAACTGACCTGCGTCAGCCCCGAGCTGCTGGGCCGTGCCCGCCGCATCGACGACGCGCCGGGCCGCTACATCGAATTCTGCAAGGGCACTTTCCAGGGCGGCTCGCTGCGCGGCCTGAAGCTTGTGGTCGACTGCGCCAACGGCGCCGCCTACCGGGTCGGCCCGGCGGTGTTCGAGGAACTGGGCGCCGAGGTCGTCGTCATCGGCAACCGCCCGGATGGCCTCAACATCAACCGCGGTTGCGGCTCCACCCATCTGGAGGGGGTCAAGGCCGCGGTGCTCGAGCACAAGGCCGACCTCGGCGTGGCCCTGGACGGCGACGCCGACCGCTGCCTGCTGATCACCGGCGAAGGGCAGGAGGTCGACGGCGACGAGATCCTGTTCGTCATCGCCCGCCAGCGCCTGAAGAACGGCACCCTGCGCGGCCCGGTGGTCGGCACGGTGATGAGCAATCTCGGCCTGGAGCGCGGCTTCGCCGCGCTCGGCGTGCCGTTCGAGCGCGCCGCGGTCGGCGACCGCTACGTGCTGGAGCGGCTCAAGGCCAGCGGCGGCATCGTCGGCGGCGAGACCTCCGGCCACACCCTGTGCCTGGACCGCACCACGACCGGCGACGGCATCGTCTCGGCGCTGCAGGTGCTGGAGGCGATGCTGGCCGAGCAGGTCACGCTGGCCCAGCTGGTATCGGGCATGAGCAAGTTCCCGCAGGTCCTGATCAACGTGCCGGTGCAGGGCAAGGCCAAGGCCATCCTCGATCTGCCGCAGGTGGGCGAGGCGCTGCGCGACTGCGAGGCGGCGCTGAACGGGCGCGGGCGCATCCTGCTGCGGGCCTCAGGCACCGAGCCGCTGATCCGCGTCATGGTCGAAGCCCAGGACGGGGTCGAGACGCAGCAGACCGCCGAGCGCCTGGCCGAGGCGGTCAAGCTCGCCGCGGCGGCCTAAGCGCGCTATCGTCAGAAAAAGACTGCCGGCCGGCTCCAGGCCGGCGGAGCATCGCCCTGAAGGGCGACCTACAATCCATTCGCTGGTATCCGACAAGGGGAAATCATGTCGCGCCGTTACCTGATCGCGGGCAACTGGAAGATGAACGGCTCGCTTGCCGCCAACGCCGAGCTGGTGCGGGGCCTGCTGGCCAAGCAGGGCGAGTATCCGGACATCGACATGCTGGTGTGCCCGCCGGCGGTGTACCTGGATCCGGTGCGGCACCAGCTTGGCGGCGACGCCATCCTGCTCGGCGCGCAGAACCTGTCCGACCAGACCAAGCCCGGCGCCTTCACCGGCGAGGTGCTCGGCGCCATGCTGGTCGAGCTGGGCTGCCGCTACGTCATCGTCGGCCATTCCGAGCGCCGCGCCCTCTACGGCGAGGACGACGCCACCGTGGCACGCAAGTTCGCCGCGGCCCAGTCCGCCGGCCTGATCCCCATCCTCTGCGTCGGCGAGACCCTGGAAGAGCGCGACAGCGGCGTCACCGAGCGGGTGCTGGGGCGCCAGCTCGGCGCGGTGCTGGCCGCCAGCGGCGTCGGCGCCTTCGCCCGGGCCGTCATCGCCTACGAGCCGGTCTGGGCCATCGGCACCGGCCGCACCGCCAGCCCGGAGCAGGCCCAGGCGGCCCATGCCTTCCTCCGTGGCCAACTGGCGGCCCAGGATGCTAAAATCGCGAATTCGACGCAGCTTCTTTACGGTGGCAGCGTCAAGGCCGACAATGCCGCCGCGCTGCTGTCCTGCGCCGACGTCGACGGCGGCCTGATCGGCGGGGCTTCGTTGAAGGCCGCCGAATTCCTGGCGATCTGCGCCGCGGCGCAGACGTTGAGCTAGAACCCGCGGTATTCATCACAAGGCCCGCAGACGGGCCGCACCGAGCGATATGTATACGTTCCTGATCGTGGTTTACGTGCTGATCTCGGCCGCGCTGATCGGCCTGGTACTGATCCAGCACGGCAAGGGCGCCGACGCCGGCGCCGCTTTCGGCAGCGGCGCTTCCGGCACCGTGTTCGGCTCGCGCGGCTCGGCCAACTTCCTCAGCCGGACCACCGCATGGCTGGCCGCGGTGTTCTTCGCGCTGAGCCTGACGCTCGCCTACTTCATGCATGGCCGCGCCGCGCCGTCGAAGAGCGTGGTCGACGCCGCTTCGGCGCCCGCCGCCAAGGTCGAAGCGCCTGCCGCGGCCCCGGCGGCCCCCGCGACGCCGAAGACCGATCAGCCCGCCGCCGCCCAGCCCGCCGCCCCGGTGACCGATGCCAAGCCGGCCGCTCCGGCCGGGCCGTCGAAGGACGCCGCCAAGCAGCAGCCGGCCACGCCGAAGGTTCCGGAGTAAGGAAAGCTTCCCGCGGGGGCGCAGACAAGTGGCTGCGGCGGGATTAGAATTCACACCCCATTTGCCGATGTGGCGGAATTGGTAGACGCACTACCTTGAGGTGGTAGCGGGGAAACCTGTCCGAGTTCGAGTCTCGGCGTCGGCACCAGCCTTAAAAACAAAGAGCCCGCGAAAGCGGGCTTTTTTGTGGCGGCTGGGGTTGTGGGCAACCTGGTTTTGCCGCGCCCCCGCGGCCCGGTAGGCGCCGGCCCCCGGGACGGCCTCCCGGCAAGATGGATGGGTGGTTTGCTGAATCACCCGATGGCCATTGAGGATATTGCGGTGGCGTTGAACGCGGGACTTGAATCCTGGCGGGGCGTCACAAATTTCTGCGGTGTTGCAAGGGGTTGCGGCAGTTGGTGGAAGACGAATTTTGCTTGCTTGGGAAATTCGGCTCCACTACAATAGCGGACTCACTGGTGCGGGGTGGAGCAGTCTGGCAGCTCGTCGGGCTCATAACCCGAAGGTCGCAGGTTCGAATCCTGCCCCCGCTACCAATCTGGTGATTTTGCGGTCGCTTTTTGGTGTGCCAGGCCCCTTGAGGGCCTTTTTCATTTGTGTGGTTGTCGACAAAACGGGAGGTAGTGAGTTGCTTCGCGAGCGCTTGACCGCCCTGTTGGAGCCTGTGATAGCCGATCTGGGCTATGAGCTCCTTTTGCTCGAGTTCAACCCGCACAAAGGCTCCGCGACGTTGCGGCTGTACATCGATGCCGAGGAAGGCATCGATATCGACGACTGCGCGCGGGTCAGCCGCGAGGTGGCGGCGACCCTCGACGTCGAGGACCCGATCAAGCAGGCCTACCAGCTCGAAGTGTCTTCGCCCGGCCTGGATCGGCCGCTGGTGAAGCCCGAGCATTTCCGCCGCTTCCGCGGCGACCTGGCCAAGATCGAGCTGCTGGCACCCCTGCCGGGCAGCAACCGCCGCCGCTTCCGCGGCGAGCTGCTCGACGCGACCGAGCACGATGTGATTCTGAAGATGCCGGACGGTCCGGTGACGCTACCCCTGGCGGACATCGAAAAGGCACGGCTGGTACCGGACTACAACAAGGATTCCGAGAAAGACAAGGCGGATTGATGAACAAGAACGTACTTCTGATGGTGGATGCCGTCTCCAACGAGAAGGGTGTCGATCCGGAAATCATCTTCGAGGCGCTGGAAGCCGCACTGGCCTCGGCCAGCAAGGAGCACTACGGCGCCGAGTGGGACATCCGCGTGGCCATCGACCGCCAGACCGGTGACTTCGAGACCTTCCGCCGCTGGACCGTGGTCGACGACGAGGACGAGAACTTCGAGACCCCGGCGCGCCAGACCCTGCTGGCCCGCGCGCTGGAAACCAACCCCGAGGCCAAGGTGGGCGACGTGCGCGAGGAGCCGCTGGCCTCGATCGAGTTCGGCCGCATCGGCGCGCAGAAGGCCAAGCAGGTCATCTTCCAGCGTGTCCGCGACGCCGAGCGGGCCCGCGTGGTGGACGCCTACAAGGACCGCGTCGGCGAGCTGATGACCGGCCTGGTCAAGCGCATCGAGCGCGGCGCGGTGATCGTCGACCTCGGCGGCACCACCGAGGCCATCATCCCGCGCGAGCATGTGATCCCGCGCGAGCCGGTGCGCCCCGGCGACCGTGTGCGCGGCTACCTGTATGAGGTCAGCCCGCAGACCCGCGGCCCGCAGCTGTTCCTGTCGCGCACCTCGCCGAAGTTCCTGATGGAGCTGTTCAAGCTCGAGGTGCCGGAAATCGCCCAGGGCCTGATCGAGATCAAGGGCGCCGCCCGCGACCCCGGCCTGCGCGCCAAGATCGCGGTGCAGGCCAAGGACAAGCGCATCGATCCGGTCGGCGCCTGCGTCGGCATGCGCGGTTCGCGCGTGCAGAGCGTGTCCAACGAGCTGGCCGGCGAGCGCATCGATATCGTGCCCTGGGACGACAACATCGCCCAGTTCGTCATCAATGCCATGGCCCCCGCCGAGGTCGAGTCGATCATCGTCGACGAGGAGGCCCACGCCATGTCGATCGCGGTGGCCGAGGACAAGCTGGCCCAGGCCATCGGCCGCGGCGGCCAGAACGTGCGCCTGGCTTCCGACCTCACCGGCTGGGTCCTCAACGTGATGACCGCCGCCGAGGCCGAGAGCAAGAAGGAGCAGGAAAACCAGTCCCTGCAGCAGATGTTCATGGACAACCTCGACGTCGACGCCGACATCGCCAACATCCTGGTGCAGGAGGGCTTCGAGTCGATCGAGGCCATCGCCTACGTGCCGGACGAGGAGCTGCTGGGCATCGCCGAGTTCGACGAAAGCGTGGTGCAGGAGCTGCGCAACCGCGCCCGCGACGTGCTGCTGAACAAGGAACTGGCCAAGGCCGAGGCCGCCGCCTCGGTCAAGCCGGCCGACGACCTGCTGGCGCTGCCCGGCATGGACGAGGACCTGGCCTACAAGCTGGCGTCCGCCGGCGTGGTCACCTTGACCGACCTGGCGGATCTCGCCACCGATGAATTGCAGGAAAAAGTGCCGCTGGACGACGCCCGCGCCGCCGAATTGATCATGAGCGCGCGCCACGTCAACGAGCAGGCCTGAGCCCGGAGACAGAATGAGTACCCTCACCGTAGCCGATCTCGCCACCGAGCTGCATAAGCCGGTGCCGGAGATGCTGGCCCAATTGAAAGAGGCCGGCGTCCCGGTGGACAACGAAAAGTCGCCGATCAGCCCGGCCGACAAGGTGGCGCTGCTGACGCATCTGCAGAAGACCACCCGCGTCGGCGCCGGCAGCACCCTCGGCGCCGCCGGCAGCAGCCGCATCACGCTCAAGCGCAAGGAAACCAGCGAGCTCAAGCTGGGCGGCGCCCGCGGCGCGGCGGCCAAGACCGTCAGCATCGAGGTGCGCAAGCGCCGCACCTACGTCAAGAGCGACATGCTCGGCAACGAGCCCGCCGCCCCGGGCGTGGACGCCGTGGTCGAAGCCGCCGCCGCCGAAGCGGCCGAAGCCGCCGCCCAGGCGCAGCGTGAGGCTGCCGCCCGCGCCGCCGCCGAGGCCGAGGCCAGGCGCCACCGCGAGGAGCAGGAGCGCCAGCTCCGCGCCGAGGAAGCCGCCCGCGCCGCCGCCGTCGCCGCCGAACTGGCGCGCAAGGAGGCCGAGGACGCCGAGCGGCTGAAGAACGATCCGATCTACCGCGCCCGCATGGAAGCAGAGTCCGCGCGCCGCCGCGCGGCCGAGAACCTGCGCCGCGCCACCGAGGTGCCGGTCGTGCCGCCGCCGGCCGCGGCGCAGCCGCAGCAGCCGCCGGCGAACAAGCCGGAGCGCGACCGCGGCGGTTCGCATCACCGCAACGAGCTGCACCTGGCCGCCGGCAAGGGCGGCAACCGCCGCGAGAAGAAGAGCAAGAAGCCGACCGGGCAGCTGCGGGTCGAGAACGTCCACGCCTTCGAGAAGCCCACCGCTCCGGTGGTGCGCGAGGTCGAGGTGCCGGAAGCCATCACCGTGGGCGATCTCGCCGCGAGGATGGCGGTGAAGGCCACCGACCTGATCAAGGCGATGATGAAGAGCGGCGTCTTCGCCACCATCAACCAGATCATCGACCAGGACACGGCGGCGATCATGGTCGAGGAGCTCGGCCACAAGGCCAAGCTGGTCAAGGCCACCGACGCCGAAGAGGCGCTGGAGCAGGCTGCCACCGGCGAGACCCGCGAGCTGGAGATGGCGGCGCGTCCGCCGGTCGTGACCATCATGGGCCACGTCGACCATGGCAAGACCTCGCTGCTCGACTACATCCGCAAGACCCGCGTCGCCGCCGGCGAAGCGGGCGGCATCACCCAGCACATCGGCGCCTATCACGTCACCACCGACAAGGGCGTCATCACTTTCCTCGACACCCCGGGCCATGCCGCGTTCACGCGCATGCGCGCCCGCGGCGCGCAGATCACCGACATCGTGGTGCTGGTGGTGGCGGCGGACGACGGCGTGATGCCGCAGACCCGCGAGGCGATCCAGCACGCGCGCGCCGCCAAGGCGCCGATGGTGGTGGCCATCACCAAGATCGACAAGCACGAGGCCGACCTCGATCGCGTGCGCACCGAGCTGTCCAAGGAAGAGGTGATCTCGGAGGATTGGGGCGGCGACACCCAGTTCGTCGGCGTCTCCTCGGTCACCGGCGAGGGCATCGACAAGCTGCTCGACGCCATCCTGCTGCAGGCCGAAGTGCTGGAGCTCAAGGCTCCGGTCGACGGCCTGGCGCGCGGCACCGTGGTCGAGTCCTCGCTGGAAAAGGGCCGCGGCCCGGTCGCCACCGTGCTGGTCCGCGCCGGCACCCTGCACCAGGGCGACGTGATCCTGACCGGCCCCTATTTCGGCCGCGTCCGCGCCATGTTCGACGAGGCCGGGCAGCCGGTGAAGGAAGTCGGCCCGTCCATTCCGGTGTCGGTGCTGGGCCTGTCCGGCGCGCCGGACGCCGGCGACGACGTGGTGGTGGTGGCCGACGAGCGCAAAGCGCGCGAGCTGGCGATCCTGCGCGAGACCAAGCTGCGCGAAGCCAAGCTGGCGCAGACCCAGGCGGTGCGCATGGACCAGGTGTTCGCCCGCATGGGCGAGGGCGACCAGAAGTCGCTCAACCTGATGATCAAGGCCGACGTGCAGGGTTCCGCCGAGGCGCTGTCCGAGGCGTTGCGCAAGCTGCCCAGCGCCGAGGTCAAGGTCAACGTGGTGTCGAGCGGCGTCGGCGGCATCAGCGAGTCCGACATCGAGTTGGCGCTGGCTTCCCGCGCCATCATCATCGGCTTCAATGTCCGCGCCGACAGCGTGGCGCGCCGCCGCATCCAGGACACCGGCGTGGACGTGCGTTACTACAGCATCATCTACGACGTGATCAACGACGTGAACGACGCCATCGGCGGCCTGCTCGGCACCGAGACGCGCGAGCAGATCGTCGGCACGGCGCAGGTGCGCGACGTGTTCCGCTCCTCCAAGTTCGGCGCCATTGCCGGCTGCCTGGTGATGGAAGGCGAGGTCCGCCGCGGCCTGCCGATCCGCGTGCTGCGCAACAACACCGTGATCTACGAAGGCGAGCTGGAATCCCTGCGCCGCCACAAGGACGACGTGTCCAAGGTCGTGGTCGGCACCGAGTGCGGCATCGGCGTGAAGAACTACAACGACGTCAAGGTCGGCGACCAGATCGAGTGCTACGAGCGCGTCGAAGTGCGCCGCACCGTCGGCGCGGAAGCGTGATGAGGCGGTTGCCGGTGAACGGCGGTGGTCAGTCGCAGGTAAGGGCGGTGCGGCCGGATTGCGCGCCGCTGCGTCTGCCGGCAATCAGCCACTGATCACTGGCAACCGAATTATGCCGAAGGAGTTTTCGCGCACCCTGCGCCTCAACGCGCAGCTGCAGCGCGAGCTGAGCACGCTGATCCGCGATGAGCTGACCGACCCGCGGGTGCAGCGGGTCAGCGTCACCCAGGTCAGCGTCTCGCCGGACATGCGCAACGCGCGCATCTCGGTGAGCCTGCTGGGCAGCGATGCCGAGCTGGCCGCGGCGGTGAAGGCGCTCAACGGCGCCGGCAGCCTGCTGCGCCGCTCGCTCGGCAAGACCCTGCAGCTGCGCTACGTGCCGGCGCTGAGCTTCGCCGCCGACGCGGCGCTGCGCGAAGGCGACCGCATCGGCGCGCTGATCCGCGAGGCCACCGCGGCCGACCGCGCCGCCCACCCGGAGCCGGCTCCGGAAGATTCCAAGCCCGATGCAGAAGAGTAGGGCGCCGCGCCGCAAGGTCGACGGCATCCTGCTGCTCGACAAGCCGCTGGGCTTGAGTTCGAACACGGCCTTGCAGATCGTCCGCCGCCTGTACCAGGCCGACAAGGCCGGCCACACCGGCAGCCTCGATCCGCTCGCCACCGGCCTGCTGCCGGTGTGCCTGGGCGAGGCGACCAAGCTCTGCGGTTACCTGCTCGACGCCGACAAGCGCTACCGCGCCCGCGTGAGCCTGGGCGCGCGCACCAGCACCGGCGACGCCGAAGGCGAGGTCGTGGCGACCTCCGATCCCGCGCAGGTCGGCCGTGCCGACCTGGAAGCCGCCATCCCGCGCTTCCTCGGCGAGATCGAACAGGTGCCGCCGATGCACTCGGCGCTCAAGCGCGATGGCCAGCCGCTGTACCGCCTGGCCCGTGCCGGCATCGAGGTGGAGCGGGCGCCGCGCCGGGTCCGCATCGGCGAGCTGCGCCTGCTGGACTGGAGCGGCAATGGATTCGAATTCGAGGTGGCCTGCTCCAAGGGTACCTATGTCCGCACCCTGGCCGAGGACTGGGCCGCCGCGGTGGGCCAGCAGGCCCACCTGGCGGCCCTGCGCCGTACCGGGCTGGAACCCTTCGACGCCGCCGCCATGGTCGGCCTGGACCGGCTCGAGCAGCTCGCCGGGCCGGACGAGCGGAATGCCCTGCTGCTACCCCCCGCGGCCGCCCTGGCCGGCTGGCCGCGGCTGGAAGTGGAGGCCGAGCTGGCGCGCCGGCTGGCTCATGGCCAGGCGGTGCGGGCGGGCGAGGGCAGCGGCCTGCGGGCGGTTTTCGGGCCCGGCGGCCGCCTGCTGGGCATCGCCGAGGCCGACGGAGCCGGCGGCCTGGCGCCGCGCCGCTGGCTGGCCGAACCGGCCCAAACGGCCTGAACGGCCGCCGGGGCGCGAAACGCTGTTGTAGGACGGGTCTGATCCCGCTAAAATGTTACGTTCATTGAACGAATTTAAGACAAATTTCGGAGCAAGTGATGCCGTTGTCGACTGAACAAAAGAGTGCGGTGGTTGCCAAGTACCAGCGCGCCAAGGGTGATACGGGTTCGCCGGAAGTGCAGGTGGCCCTGCTGTCCGAGCGCATCAACAGCCTCGGCGGCCATTTCGAGGCCAACAAGAAGGACCATCACTCTCGCCGCGGCCTGCTGAAGATGGTGAACCAGCGCCGCAAGCTGCTCGATTACCTGAAGCGGGAAGATCAGGGCCGCTACGCCAAGCTGATCGCGGACCTCGGTCTGCGTCGCTAAAAGCCGCTCTACTGCGCCCCTGAACAGGGGCGCAGCCATTTCCACCCCCTGTTTTCAGCTATCGAGCCAGCCATGGTCTATCCCGTCACGCCCCTCAAAAAAACCTTCCAGTACGGCGAGCACGCCGTCACCCTCGAGACCGGCGCCATCGCCCGTCAGGCCACCGCCGCCGTCATCGTCACCATGGCCCAGACCGTGGTCATGGTCACCGTGGTCGCCAAGAAGGAGCCGAAGGAAGGGCAGGATTTCTTCCCGCTCACCGTCGACTACATGGAGCGCACCTACGCCGGCGGCCGCATCCCCGGCGGCTTCTTCAAGCGTGAAGGCCGCCCGACCGAGAAGGAAACCCTCACCTCGCGTCTGATCGACCGCCCGCTGCGGCCGCTGTTCCCCGAAGGCTTCTACAACGAAATCCAGGTGGTGGCGACGGTGCTGTCGCTGAACCCGGAAGTCGACGGCGACATTCCCGCCATGATCGGCGCCTCCGCCGCCATGGCCCTGGCCGGCGTGCCCTTCGCCGGCCCGATCGGCGCCGCCCGCGTCGGCTATGCCAACGGCCAGTACATCCTCAACCCGACCGCCAAGCAGCTGGAGACCTCCGAGCTCGACCTCGTGGTGGCCGGCACCCAGGACGCCGTGCTGATGGTGGAGTCCGAGGCCAAGCAGCTGTCCGAGCAGGTCATGCTCGGGGCGGTGCTGTTCGGCCACGAGCAGATGCAGGCCGCGATCAAGGCCATCAACGAGCTCAACGCCGAAGTCGGCAAGCCGAAGTGGGACTGGCAGCCGTCCGCCGCCGCGGCCGAGTTGACCGCCGCCATCAACGCCTACGAGGCCCAGGTGACCGAGGCCTACGGCATCGCCGACAAGCAGGCCCGCCACGACAAGCTGAACGCGGTCAAGGCCGCCATGAACGAGGCGCTGTGCTCCGGCGAGACGCCGAAGTTCTCCGCCGGCAAGGTCAAGGACGCCTTCGGCGAGCTGGAAGCCCGCGTCGTGCGCAACCGCATCCTCGACGGCAAGCCGCGCATCGACGGCCGCGATCTCAAGACCGTGCGCCCGCTGAGCATGGGCGTCGGCGTCCTGCCGCGCACCCACGGCTCCGCGCTGTTCACCCGCGGCGAGACCCAGGTGCTGGCGGTCGTGACCCTGGGCACCGGCAAGGACGCGCAGCTGATCGACAGCGCCATCGGCGAGTGGCGTGAAGCCTTCATGCTGCACTACAACTTCCCGCCGTACTGCGTCGGCGAGACCGGCCGCCTCAACGCGCCGAAGCGCCGCGAAATCGGCCACGGCCGCCTGGCCAAGCGCGGCGTCGCCGCCGTGATGCCGGACCTGGAGAAGCAGTTCCCGTACGTGGTGCGCGTGGTGGCCGAAGTGACCGAGTCCAACGGCTCGTCCTCGATGGCCAGCACCTGCGCCTCCAGCCTGGCGCTGATGGACGCCGGCGTGCCGATCCAGGCGCCGGTGGCCGGCGTGGCCATGGGCCTGATCAAGGAAGGCGACCGCTGGGCGGTGCTGACCGACATCCTGGGCGACGAGGACCACCTCGGCGACATGGACTTCAAGGTCACCGGCACCACCAAGGGCGTTACCGCCCTGCAGATGGACATCAAGATCACCGGCATCACCGGCGAGATCATGAAGGTGGCGCTGGACCAGGCCCTGGCCGGTCGCCTGCACATCCTCGAGGCGATGGTGAAGACCATCGACAAGCCGCGCGCCGAGATGTCCGAGTTCGCGCCGCGCATCACCACCATCAAGATCCACCCGGACAAGATCCGCGACGTGATCGGCAAGGGCGGCGTCACCATCCGCTCGATCACCGAGGAGACCGGCACCAGCATCGACATCGACGACGACGGCACCATCAAGATCGCCGCCGTCGACGGCGACGCCGCCAAGGCCGCCATCGCCCGCATCGAGGCCCTGACCCGCGACGTGCAGGTCGGCGAGATCTACGAGGGCAAGGTGGCCAAGCTGATGGACTTCGGCGCCTTCGTCACCGTCCTGCCCGGCAAGGACGGCCTGGTGCACATCTCGCAGCTGTCCGACAAGCGCGTCGAGAACGTCTCCGACGTGGTCAAGGAAGGCCAGACGGTGCGCGTCAAGGTGCTGGAAATCGACAAGCAGGGCCGTATCCGCCTGTCGATGAAGGCCATCGACGTCGGCCAGGGCTAACCGCAGCCGGGTGCTTCCAAGCCTTGGCCGGGCGCTGCCCGGCCAAGGCTTGATCTGCTCCAGGGTTTTGGTCACAATCCGGGTCCGGCCCCCGAGCCGCCCCCGATTCTCCGCCGCCACAGGCGCGAAACCAGAATCCGGTAGGGGAAACGGGCAAAAAAAACCCCCTGAAGCCAGGGGGCAAGGTGCGAGAAAGGCGCAAGGCCTTTCTGGAGGAGACTTCAGCAGCGTCAATTCATAAATATTTTTAGACGCTGCTTACTGCCTGTCTTTTGTTGCAGTGCAGTATAAGCAGGCCGTTTCCGTGGTGTCAACGCGCGAATGGCTATAAAAGTGCATAGAAATCAGGTAGTTGCAACTCAATGACTTCCGCGTCAAAAATCAGCGGCGGATTTGAATGAACGTCCGTTCAAGATCAATGAGTTAGCGCGCCGGCAACAATTCCGGAAAATGCGCGGGGCGTCGATTCCCGTAAGGCCGGCCCTTCAGGCCGAGGTTTCGGCCGTCCTGGGGACGGCAGCTGCCCTTTATTTCTCGTCTTCGCTGCGCTCCAGCAGCGGCTTGATCACCTTGGCGCGCGACAGGTTCTTGAGAAACTCCTTGCGCACCGAGCGCCAGATCGGTGCCTGGCGGTCGGCGATCTCCTTCAGGCGCTGCACCGGGTGCTCGGCCCGGCCCAGCAGGCCCCGCAGCTGTTCGGCGAAGGCGTGGTTCTGATCGAGGAACAGCTGCATCGACAGCTCCAGGTAGCGGCTGATGCTGGTCTGCATCGGGTCGCCGTAGAAGCGGATGATGTGGGTCAGCAGTTCCGAACTGAAGATCGGGTTGCCGCCCTCTTCCTGCTCGGCGATGACCTGCAGCAGGATGCTCCGGGTGATGTCCTCGCGCGTGCGCTTGTCCTCGACGCGGAACTTGACGTTGCTCAGCACCAGCTGACGCACTTCCTCCAGCGTGATGTAGCGGCTGACGTTGGTGTCGTAAAGCCGGCGGTTGGGGTATTTCTTGATGACGCGGATGTCGTTCATACGCTTATAGAGGTAGGCAGAGCGTGCTGTGCTGCAACACGGCTAGCATGCCAGATGCCCGAGCGCGGTGCAGCAAATTCCGTTGTCAGGGAATGGCGATGGAATGTTGCACTCCGCCAGGCACCGCGGCGGGATTCCAGTGCGACAGCGCCCAGTTCAGCACCTCGATCGCCGCGCCGCCGTTGGGTTGCGGCGGTGGCGCCTGCCCGAGCAGTTCCAGGCAGTAACGCAGATTATCCGCAGCATGCGCCGCATCGATCGGCCGCGCGTGGTTCTGCTTGCTCAGCTTGCGCCCGTCCGGCCCGACCAGTACCGGGAGGTGGCGATAGGCCGGCGCCGGCAGGCCGAGCAGCGCCTGCAGGCGCCGCTGGCGGAAGCTCGAGCCGATCAGGTCGGCGCCGCGCACGACCTCGGTGATGCCCTGCGCCGCCTCGTCGACCACGCAGGCCAGCTGGTAGCCGAACTGGCCGTCGGCGCGCCGCACCACGAAATCGCCGACGTCTCCGGCGAGGTCCCGCCGCAGCTCTCCCTGCCAGGGATCGTGCAGCAGCAGGGTGCCGCCGTCGGCGCGCAGGCGCCAGGCGGGCCGCTCGCTCACCACGCCGCGGTCGCGGCAGGTGCCGGCGTAGACCGGGCCGTCGACGCCCGGCCGGAAGTCCTGGGCCAGCTGCGCGCGGGTGCAGGCGCAGGGGTAGAGCAGGCCCAGGTCGTGCAGCCGCTCGAAAGCCGCCTCGTATTCCGCGAGGTGGCGCGACTGCACCCGCGGCGGCTCGTCCCACAGCAGGCCGTGCGCTTCGAGCTGGCGCAGGATGGCGTCGGCGTGCTCGGGCCGGCAGCGCTCCGCGTCGAGATCGTCGATGCGCAGCAGCCAGGCCCCGCCGGCCTGCCGCGCCTGCAGCCAGCTGGCCAGGGCGGTGAGCAGGGAGCCCAGGTGCAGGGGCCCGGAGGCGGTGGGGGCAAAGCGCCCGCGATAACCCGCCCGAGTGCTCAAGCCGCTGCTCCGCGCATGAAAAGATGCCGGTATTTCATGCCGTCATGCTAACTTGCGTGCGGTCCATCGGGGTCGACAACAAGGAAACGGGCTGCGCATGAGGTCCTGGAACGGCTGGGGCGAGGAAGGGCGGGACGACACCCTGAACGAAGGCGCGCAGGCATTCCTGCTGCAGACCGTGGGGCCGGCGACGCCGATGCGCGATGCCAGCCTGTCCCAGGCGCTCGCCGCGGTGGCGGACTCGCGCGTCGGCGCCGGCCGCTTCGACACCAACCCGGAGCTGCGCCTGCGCCACGCGCGCGGCCAGAGCTTCCCCGACTGGATCGCGCTGCGCTTCGGCCGCATCGGGCCGGTGGCCGACGGCGTGGCCCTGCCCACCAGCCACGAGGAAGCCGCGGCGGCCCTGGCCGAGGCGCAGAAGCTCGGTGCCATCGTCATTCCCTACGGCGGCGGCACCAGCGTGGTCGGCCACCTCGACGTGCCGGCCGCGGACCGCCCGGTGCTCAACATCTCGCTGGAGCGCATGGACCGGCTGCTCGACCTGGACGAGACCTCGCTGCTGGCGCGCTTCGGCGCCGGCACGCCGGGCCCGCAGGTGGAGGCGCAGCTGGCGCGGCGCGGCTACCTGCTCGGCCACTTCCCGCAGTCCTACGAATACTCCACCGTGGGCGGCTGGGTGGCGGCGCGGTCCAGCGGCCAGCAGTCGCTGCGCTACGGCCGCATCGAGAACCTGTTCGCCGCCGGCCGCCTGGCCACGCCGCGCGGCGAACTGCGGGTCGGCGGCTTCCCGGCGTCGAGCGCCGGCCCGGACCTGCGCGAGTGCGTGCTCGGCTCGGAGGGGCGCATCGGCTTGCTGAGCGAGGCGACCCTGCGCGTGCGCCGCCTGCCGGAGCGCGAGGATTTCCACGCCGTGTTCTTCCCGAGCTGGGAGCTGGGCCTGGAAGCGGCGCGGCAGATGGTCCACGCCGACATCCCCCTGTCGATGCTGAGGCTGAGCAACGCGGTGGAAACCGAGACCCAGCTCAACCTGGCCGGCCACGAGAAGGCCATCGCCTGGCTACGGCGCTACCTGCGCCTGCGCGGCTCGGGCCTCAAGCCGGTGATGCTGATGATCGGCTTCACCGGGCTCAACCGCGAGGTGCTGCGCACCCGCCGCGAGGCGCTGGGCCTGGCCAAGCTCTGCCGCGGCGTGCACGCCGGCAAGGCGATGGGCAACGCCTGGGCGGCCAAGCGCTACTACGGCCCCTACCTGCGCAACGCGCTGTGGCGCGCCGGCTACGCCGCCGACACCTGCGAGACCGCGGTCAACTGGCCCCGCGCCACCGCCACCATGAACGCCATCGAAGCGGCGGCGCGCGGCGCGTTGCAGGCCGAGGGCGAGAAGGTCCATGCCTTCACCCATATGTCGCATGTCTATCGCCAGGGCTGCAGCATCTACTCCACCTTCGTCTTCCGCGCCGCGCCGGACTACGAGGAAAACCTGGCGCGCTGGACCCGCCTCAAGCGCGCCGTGTCGGAGGCCATCGTCGCCAGCGGCGGCACCATCAGCCACCAGCACGGCGTCGGCGTCGACCACGCGCCCTACCTCCAGGCCGAGAAGGGCGCGCTGGGCATGGACCTGATCCGCGCCATCGCCCGCGAATTCGACCCGCAGGGCATGATGAATCCGGGGAAGCTGTTCGCGTGACCGCGGCGGCACGCCCCAGCCTGGCGGGCCTGGCCGCCCGCTACGACCTGGTAATCGTCGGCGGCGGCATTACCGGCGCCGGCATCCTGCACGAGGCGGCGGCGACCGGCGCGCGCGTGCTGCTGGTGGAGCAGAACGACTTCGCCTCCGGCACCTCCTGCGCCTCCTCCAAGCTGGTGCACGGCGGCCTGCGCTATCTCAAGGACAAGCAGTGGCGCCTGACCCTGGAGTCGGTGCGCGAGCGCAACCGCCTGCTGCACAGCCGCGCCGGGCTGGTCGAGCGCCAGCCCTTCCTGATGCCGGTGTACCGCGGCACCAGCCCCGGCCGGGGCACCCTGCGCCTGGGCCTGGCGATCTACGACCTGATGGGCGGCAGCTGGCGCTCGCGCTCGCTGTCGGCGCAGCAGGCGTTGGCGCTGGAGCCGGGCCTGCGCAGCGAGGGCCTGGAAGGCGCGGTGGCCTACGATGACGCGCGCACCGACGACGCCCGCCTGGTGCTGCGCCTGATCTTCGAGGCCCAGGCCGCCGGCGCGCAGGCACTCAACTACGTGCGGGTCGGCGAGGTGCTGAAGGACGCCGGCGGCCGCGTCCGCGGCGTGGCGCTGCGCGACATGGTCAACGGCGACAGCCGCGAGATCGAGGCCGGCCTGGTGATCAACGCCGCCGGCGCCTGGTCCACCGCGCTGCCGGGCGATCCGGGCGGCGCGCCGGCGCTGCGGCCGCTGCGCGGCAGCCATCTGGTGTTCCCCCTGGAGCGCTTTCCGGTGGGGCGCGCCGTGTCCTGGCTGCACTGCCGCGACCGCCGGCCGGTGTTCGTCTATCCCTGGGAGGGCGTGGCGCTCTACGGCACCACCGACCTCGACCATGGCGACGCCGATCCGGGGCGGGCCGGCATGTCGGCGGAGGAGGCGCGGTACCTGATGGAAGGGCTGGCGCACCAGTTCCCGGCGCTCGGCTTGAAGCTGGAGGATGCCATCTGCTGCTACTCCGGCGTGCGCCCCATCGTCGCCGGCGGCAAGGACGACCCTTCCGCCGAATCGCGCGAGTCGGCCAGCTGGGAGCGCCCGGGCTGGATCGGCATCACCGGCGGCAAGCTCACCACTTTCCGCGTCACCGCGCGCCAGGTGCTGGCGCTGGCGGCGAAGCAGCTGCCGCAGCTGGCGCCGCGCGCGGCGGCGCCGCCGCCGGCCCAGCAACCCGACCGCCTGGCCGCGCGCTACGGCGCCGAGGGGGCCGCCTGGATCAGCGGCTCGGCCTGGGCCGCGGACCGCGAGCGCGTCCCCGGCACGCCCTACCTGTGGGGCGAGCTGCGCCTGGCCGCGCGCCGGGAGGCGGTGGTGCACCTGGCGGACCTGCTGCTGCGCCGCACCCGCATCGGCCTGCTGCTGCCCAAGGGCGGGGCCGCGCTGCTCGATCCCATCGCCGCGATCTGCCGCGAGGAGCTGGGCTGGGACGACGGCCGCCTGGCGATGGAGCGCAGCCGCTATGTCGACCTGTGGCGGCGCCGGCACGCCGTGACTCCATGAGATCCGCCAGGACCGCCGCTTGAGCAACGAACGCCTGCTGGCCATCGACGTCGGCACGCAGAGCGTGCGCGCCATCGTTTTCGACGCGCAGGGCCGTCTGCTGGCCAAGGCGCAGAAGATGCTCGACCCGGTCTACGTCTCACCGCAGCCGGGCTGGGCGGAGCAGGACCCGGAGCTGTACTGGAGCAGCGTCGCCGCCGCCTGCGGCGAGCTGTGGGCCCAGGGCGAGGTCAGTCCCGCCTCGATCAGCGGCCTGGCCCTGACCGCACTGCGCAGCACCGTGGTCTGCGCCGATGTTTCCGGCAAGCCGCTGCGCCCCGCCATCGTCTGGCTCGACCAGCGCAAGGCGACGCGGCTGCCGCCGCTGGGGCCGCTGTGGAACGGCGCCTTCGCGCTGGCCGGGGCCAGCGGCCTGATGCGCCACCTGCAGACCGAGGCGGAGGCCAACTGGCTGGCGCAGCACGAGCCCGAGCTGTGGCGCCGCGCCGACCGCTTCGTCTTCATCTCCGGCTGGCTGCTCTACCGCATGGTCGGCGAATGGGTCGATTCGAGCGGTTCGCAGGTCGGCTTCGTGCCGTTCGACTACAAGCGCCTGGCCTGGGCCGCGCCGGCCGATTTCAAGTGGCGCGCCATCGCCGTGCGGCGCGAGCAGCTGCCGCGCCTGGTGGCGCCGGGCGGCAGGCTCGGCGCGCTGCTGCCGGCGGCGGCGGCGGCGCTGGGCCTGCCGGCCGGCCTGCCGGTGATCGCGGCGGCGGCCGACAAGGCCTGCGAGGTGCTGGGCAGCGGCGCACTCGGCGAGGACGTGGCGCAGCTGTCCTTCGGCACCACCGCCACCATCAATACCACCCAGCCGCGCTACGTCGAAGTGCAGCGCCTGCTGCCGGCCTATCCCGCCGCGCTGCCCGGCGCCTGGAACACCGAGATCCAGATCTACCGCGGCTTCTGGATGATCTCCTGGTTCAAGCGCGAGTTCGCCTACCGCGAGCAGGTCAAGGCGGCCGAGTTGGGCGTGCCGGTCGAGTCGCTGTTCGACGAGCTGGTGAAGCGCGTGCCGCCCGGCTCGATGGGCCTGACCCTGCAGCCCTACTGGTCGCCCGGCGTCACCGATCCCGGCCCCGAGGCCAAGGGCGCGGTGATCGGCTTCGGCGACGTGCATACGCGCGCCCATCTATACCGCGCCATCCTCGAGGGCCTGGCCTACAGCTTGCGGGCCGGGCGCGAGCAGATCGAGCGCAAGCTCGGCCACCCGCTGCGGCGCATCATCGCCGCGGGCGGCGGCTCGCAGAGCGACGCGGCGATGCAGATCACCGCCGACGTGTTCGGCGCGCCGATCGAGCGGCCGGAGCTGTACGAGACCTCGGCGCTGGGCGCCGCCGTCAATCTCGCCGTGGGCCTGGGCCTGTATCCGGACTATCCCCGGGCGGTGGCGGCGATGTGCCGCAGCGGGCAGACCTTTGTGCCCGAGCCCGCGGCGCAGAAGACCTACGACGCCTTGTACCGCGAGGTCTACAGCCGGCTCTATCCGCGGCTGCGGCCGCTGTACCGGCGGATCCGGGCGATCACGGGGTATCCGGCCTGATGCTTGTCATTCGGAGCCAGCGGGGGCCTGATTTCCTCGCCGGCCCCGTCCGCTCCCGGATGAAAGTTCCGGAAGGCTGCGCCATGCGGCGGCGAGTTTGATAACTTAGGCCTGATACAAGCGGGGTGGATGGCGTTGGAAAACTATTGGCATCTCGGCAGGTGGTTCCGCGTTCCGGTGGCGATGCACTGGACCGTGCTGCTGGCTTTTCCCTGGCTGTGGCTGTGGACGCACAGCGTCCTGATGGCCCTGATCGGGCTGGGCGGCTACGTGTTGTTGCTGGCCGCCCACGAGTTGGGCCACACCATGATGGCCCGCCAGCGCGGGCTGACGGTCGATGGCATCACGCTCAACGGTCTCCACGGCGACACTTCGCATGGTTATCCGCGCAACGAGCTGGACGACATCCTCATCGCCTGGTCCGGTGTCGGCGCGCAGGCGGTGCTGCCCTGGCCGCCGGCCCGCTGGTGGCGGCGAGCGGCAGCGCCTGGCTGAATTTCGTCGCCGATCCGCTGCTGATGGTGTTCACCCTGTGGAACATCTTCCTGATGATCGTCGCGCTGCTGCCGATCGGCCCGATGGACGGCCATCGCGCCTGGCGCATCATTCCCTACCTGCGCAAAACGCTGCGGCGCCGCAGCGGCAGCGGCAAGGTGGTGAAGCTCGATCCGGCGCGGCGCCGCAAGCTGCAGCAGGATTCCGAGCAGATCGCCTCCGACATCATCAACAAGCTGGGCAGGAAGAAGTGAGCGTCGCCGGAGCTTCATAGCCGGGACCTATCTTCCCCATACAAAGAATTCATTTCCTATGATTCCGGCCCCGGCGTAGGGTCGGGCGAAGCTGGCCTACAAGCGGCATCGTGCAGAAAAAGCCAATATCACACGGATCGGTTGCATAGAGGAGGAGCGCAGATGTCTTTGAAAGGCAAGAAAACGGAAGCGAACCTGAAGGCGGCGTTCGCCGGCGAGTCGCAGGCCAACCGCCGCTATCTTTACTTCGCGCAGAAGGCGGACGTCGAAGGCTACAACGACGTCGCCGCCGTGTTCCGCTCCACCGCGGAAGGCGAGACGGGGCACGCCCACGGCCACCTGGAATACCTCGAGCAGACCGGCGACCCCGCCACCGGCCTGCCGATCGGTCACACCAAGGACAACCTCAAGGCCGCCATCGCCGGCGAGACCCACGAGTACACCGACATGTACCCGGGCATGGCGAAGACCGCACGCGAGGAAGGCTTCGACGAGATCGCGGACTGGTTCGAGACCCTGGCCAAGGCCGAGCGCTCGCACGCCAACCGCTTCACCAAGGCCCTCGGCGAACTGGGCTGAGCCAGGCCGCGGCGCCATCGCCGTGCGCGGCGATGGCCGCCGGGAGCACCCCCGTGAGTGAACTGCCCCCGCTGGTGCAGTCCGCACCGTCCGCGCGCGCGGGCGAGGGCGGCCTGCGCGCGCCCACCCGCCATCCGCTGGAGTGGCGCGACGCCGCGTTCTGGGACGAAGCGGCCCTGCATCAAGAGCTGGAGCGGGTCTACGACATCTGCCACGGCTGCCGCCGCTGCGTCAGCCTGTGCCAGGCGTTTCCGACCCTGTTCGACCTCGTCGACAATTCCTCCACCATGGAAGTGGACGGTGTCGCCAAGGCCGACTACGGCAAGGTGGTCGAACAGTGCTACCTGTGCGACCTGTGCTACCAGACCAAGTGCCCCTACGTGCCGCCGCACGAGTGGAACGTCGACTTTCCGCACCTGATGCTGCGCGCCAAGGCGGTGGAGTTCCGCAAGGGCGAGGTGCCGGCCTCGCGCCAGCGCATGACCAACACCACCGCGCTGGGCAAGCTGGCCAGCATCCCGGTGGTGACCGAGATCGCCAACGCGGTCAACCGCAGCCCCGCCACGCGCAAGCTGGTGGGCAAGCTGTTCGATGTGCATGCCGAGGCGCACCTGCCGGCCTTCCACAGCAACACCGGGCGCCGCCGGGTGAAGAAGCTGGAGGCGCCGGCGGTGACGCCGCGGCCCGCCGGCCCCACCCGCGGCAAGGTCGCCGTGTTCGTCACCTGCTACGGCAACTACAACATGCCCCAGGTGGTGGAAGACCTAGTGCGGGTGCTGCGCCACAACGCGATCGAGGTCAAGCTGGTCGAGCGCGAGCAGTGCTGCGGCATGCCCAAGCTGGAGCTGGGCGATCTCGAAGCGGTCGACCGCTACAAGCAGGCCAACCTGCCGGTGCTGGCCCAGGCGGTGGAGGAGGGGTGGGACCTGATGGCGCCGATCCCGTCCTGCGTGCTCATGTTCCGCCAGGAGATTCCGCTGATGTATCCGGAGGACGCGCAGGTGCAGGCGGTGAAGCGCGCCATCTTCGATCCGTTCGAATACCTGATGCAGCGGCATAAAGCCGGCCTGCTCGACACGCGCTTCGGCAAGCCGCTGGGCAAGGTCGCCTACCACGCGCCCTGTCACCAGCGTGTCCAGAACATCGGCCCCAAGACGCGGGAGCTGCTGGCCCTGATTCCCGGCACCGAGCTGGAGTACATCGAGCGCTGCTCCGGCCACGACGGCAGCTACGGCCTGCGCCGCGACACCTACGAGCTGTCGATGAAGATCGTGCGGCCGGTGTCCTCGCGCGCCGAGAAGTTCGCGCCTGACGTGGTCTCCAGCGACTGTCCGATGGCCGCCGAGCACATCGCCCACGGCATGAAGGAGCGCCGCGAGCCGGTGCATCCGATTTCGCTGCTGCGGCGGGCCTATGGGATCTAGCCCGCCAAGCGCCCCCGGCATGTCCAAGCTTGCCGCCGCCGACCTGATGAAGCTGGAGGAATACGCCGAACGGCGCACGGCGTTCCGCGCCCGGGTGCTGCAGCACAAGAAGCCGCGCAAGCTGCACCTGGGGCCGCACCTGACCCTGCTGTTCGAGGACCGCCTGACCATCCAGTACCAGGTGCAGGAAATGCTGCGCATCGAGCGCATCTTCGAACGCAAGGCGATCGAGGAGGAGCTGGAGGCCTACAACCCGCTGATCCCCGACGGCTCCAACTGGAAAGCCAGCTGCCTGATCGAGTACGAGGACCCGGCCGAGCGCGCGCGCCGGCTGGTGGAGCTGAAGGGCGTCGAGCACCGCATCTGGGTGCAGGTGGGCGAAGGGCCGCGCATCACCGCCGTCGCCGACGAGGACCTCGACCGCGAGAACGAGACCAAGACCTCGGCGGTGCATTTCCTGCGCTTCGAGCTGGATGCCGCCTCGGCGCGGGCGGCCAAGGCCGGCGCCGCGCTGAGCTTCGGCGTCGACCACCCCGCCTATCGCGAGGCTGTGCAGGTGTCCGAGGCGACGCGCGAGGCCCTGGCGGCCGACCTGGCCTGAAGTTCACTTTGTAGCGGGACGGGCCGCCTACATCGACGGGTAGGGTGCAGGGCCGCCGGGGCGGCTATGCTGGCCTCTCGCCTCGGGGGGTCGCCATGCTTGGACTGTGGAGCGCTTACAGCCAGATCTATCTGCTGGTGCTGGCCGCCAGCACCACCGTGGTATTCGCCTTGCCGATCTTCCTGGCGCCGCTGACCTGGGCGCGCCGCTTCGGCTGGCGCATCCCGGCGGACACCGATCTCGCGGTGTACTTCGGCCGCTGCCTCGGCGCCTTCATCCTGATCGTCGAGGCCCTGATGCTGCGCGCCGGCCTCAGCGGCATCGGCCTGGTGTTCACCTTCCAGGTCCTGCTGGGCGTGGCGGCGCTGATGGTGGTGGTGCACGTCTGGGGCGCAGTGCTGCGCATCCAGCCGCTGAGCGAGACGCTGGAAATCGGCATGTATGCCGGGATGTTCCTGCTCAGCGTGCTGTTCTATCCGCTGCACGCGGGCTGAGCCGCGGAGCGGCCGGACCGCGCCCGGGCGGCGCGGGCATTTCACGGAGGGATCGCGGCGGGCGTCGCCTGGGCGAGGAGCGCGCCGGCTACAAAAAAAGAGCGGCGATGGCCGCCGCTCATGGTGCCTCAGGGTGTTGCTGGCATCCTGGCCGGCTGAAGCCGGATGCGGGGGACATGTTCCCTGCCGCGAGCCGCGGCCGCGGTGCCGAATGGTTGGCGTTATAGCAGGGCTGAGGCGGCCGCGTAAGCTGTCAGATCCGACAGGCCCGGGCGGCGACCGCTTGCCTCATCCGGCCGCATTGAAATTCCGCCACCAGCCGCCGGTGAGCACGAAGCGCGGAAAGGTCACGAACTGCTCGGCCAGCAGGCGCCGCGCAAAATCGCGCGCATCCCTGAACGGCTCGGGCGGGCGCGCTTCCATCTCATGACCCTTGGCCTGGAGGAACAGCGCCACGCCCATCAGGATCGCGCCGCCGAGTGCGTGGATCAGGCCGGCGAACACCAGCGGCACGACGAAGTTCACGGCGCCGATCCAGAACAGCGGCACGGCGATGATGTGGATCAGCAGGTTGTGGCGGTTGCGGTGGTTGGCGTCGTAGCCGCGCCATTGCCAGTCCAGCAACTCGGAAAACGTCTCGTAGCTCATGGTGCGGCTCCGTCGGTCGGGCCCGCCGCAAGCCGCGGCCGGCGCAGGCTCAGGGTGACCAGGCTCAGGGTGATGGCGTTGAGACCATGCCACAGCCAGTGCGTGCCGATGGGCAGGCGCGGGCACCAGGCCAGGTCCATGGTGCGCAGGTACAGCGACAGCGTGAACACGGCTGTCGCGGCGGCCAGCGGCTTCCAGCCGGCACGGCGCCAGGCCAGCAGGCCCAGGGCCATCGCCAGCAGCGCCGCCAGCGGCGGCAGGTAGCCGGCCGAGCCGTTGAGTGCGCCGGCGGGGACGCGCAGCGCCACCGCCTGGTTGAGCAGCAGGAACAGCAGCATTGGCAGCGCCGCCCACGCCCAGCGCCAGCCGAGGAAGTGCCGGAAGAAGCAGCCGACGAAGAAATGGACGTAGAGCGCGATCGACAGCACGTCGAGGATTTCGGTGCCGGTGGTGGCGAAGAGGTGGAACGACAGGCTGCACAGGCCGATCAGCCCGATCATCCAGGCCAGCGCCCGCGCGTACGGCGGGGTGGCGGCGCGCGGGTGCAGCAGCAGCCAGGCCGCCGCCAGCAGGAAAGCGAGGTTGGAGAGGGCGTTGAGCGGTTCGGCCGTCAGGCCCGGACCCAGCCGCTCGCAGTACAGGTCGACCGGTGTGGACAGGTCCACCTTTTCAGCCCGGCGTCTGGCCCGCCCCGGTAGGGTCGACGTGCCAGGCCGCCGGCGGGAGTTGCCGGTTCGGGCCCCAGCCCCTGCCGCGGTGCTCGGCCACCACGTGGGTGTAGATGCCGCCGCGCACGTTCCACACCGAGGTCAGGCGCATGTAGCGCGGCTTGGTCGCTGCCACCAGGTCGTCGAGGATGCGGTTGGTCACCGCCTCGTGGAAGGCGCCCTCGTCACGGTAGCTCCAGATGTACAGCTTGAGCGATTTCAGCTCGACGCAGGTCTTGTCCGCCACATACTCCAGGTACAGGGTGGCGAAATCGGGCTGGCCGGTCATGGGGCAGACGCAGGTGAACTCGGGCATGCGCATGCGGATGGCGTAGTCGCGCCCGGGGTTCGGATTTGGGAAGGTTTCGAGCTTTTTGCTGGGTTTTGTCGGCATTTGCGTATTCTGCCAGTTGCGGCCGGTCCCTGTTCAGCGCGCTGCAATCATTTACACTAGAACCTTTCCAGCATTCCCAAACCTGGGTGGCCCAAGAACCGCCCCGGAACCAACACAGCCCAAAGCCGTACATGCGCTTATCCGGAATCAAGCTCGCCGGGTTCAAATCCTTTGTTGATCCCAGCAGCCTGCCGCTGCCGAGCAGGCTTACGTCCGTCGTCGGTCCGAACGGCTGCGGCAAGTCCAACATCATCGACGCGGTGCGCTGGGTGCTGGGCGAGACCAGCATCAAGAACCTGCGCGGCACCGAGACCGAGGACGTCATCTTCAACGGCTCGCGCACCCGCAAGCCGGCCGGCCGCGCCAGCGTCGAGCTGACCTTCGACAACAGCGATTTCCAGATCACCGGCCCCTATGCCGCCTACGCCGAGATCGCGGTCAAGCGCGAGCTGACCCGCGACGGCGGCTCGCAGTACTACCTCAACGGCCAGAAGTGCCTGAAGCGCGACGTCACCGACCTGTTCCTCGGCACCGGCCTCGGCGGCAAGAATCAGTACGCCATCATCGAGCAGGGCATGGTGTCGCGCATGGTCGAGGCCAAGCCGGAGGAGCTGCGGCAGTGGCTGGAAGAGGCCGCCGGCATCTCCAAGTACCGCGAGCGGCGCCGCGAAACCGAGTCGCGCATCAAGCAGACGCGCGAGAACCTGTCCCGCCTGCAGGATCTGCAGAGTGAGCTGACGGCCCGCCTGGAGGTGCTGTCCAAGCAGGCCGCCAACGCCGAAAAGTACAAGCAGTTCAAGGAGGAAGAGCGCAGGCTTAAAGCCGAGGTGCTGCTGCTGCGGCTGCGCGCGCTGGATGCCCAGGCGACGGCGCAGGAGACCACCATCGCCGAGCACGAGCAGGCGCTGGAGGCGTCCCGCGCCGCCGTCGCCGCCGCCGAGGAAGCCCGCGCCGCCGGCGAGACCGCGGTGCGCGAGGCCGGCGCCGCGCTCAACGCCGAGCAGGGCCAGGTTTACGAGGCCGAGGCCGCCCTGGCGCGCCAGGAGCAGAGCCTGGCCCATGCGCGCGAGATGAAGAACCTGCGGGTGCGCGAGCTGGAGCAGCTCGAAGCCCAGCTGGCCGAGCTGCAGCGCCGCAGCCAGACCGAGCAGCAGCGCCAGCAGATGCTGACCGAGTCGGTCGGCGCCGCCCAGGCGCGCCTGGCCACCGCCGAGGAGCAGGAGCAGGAAGCCCAGCACAACCTCGCCGCCGCCGAGCAGGCCCTGGCCGACGAGCAGGCGCGCTGGGAGGAATTCGCGCAGCGTTCGCAGGCGCCGCTGATGGAGGCGGAAGGCGAGCGCGTGCGGGTGCAGGCCCTGGACCGCGCCCGCCTGCAGACCGAGGAGCGCTTGCGCCGCCTGCAGGGCGAGCGCGCCATGCTCGACGCCGCGCCGATCCAGAATGCCCTGTCCGAGGCCGAGGCCGAGCTGGCCACCCTGGACCAGGCCCTGAGCGAAGCGCAGGCCCAGCTGCAGAACGCGGACCGCGAGCTGCAGGCCCTGCGCGACCAGCGCGCGGCGGTGGAAACCGCGCTGCACGAATCCCGCCAGGCGCTGCAAAGCGCCCGCGGCCGCTACGCCTCGCTGGAAACCCTGCAGCAGGCTGCCCTGCGCGAGGATGACGCGGAACTGACCGGCTGGCTGCGCGGCCATGGCTGGGCCGAACTGCCGCGCCTGGCCTCGGCCCTGCAGGTCGAAGCCGGGTGGGAAGCGGCGGTGGAGCACGTGCTGAGCGGCCTGCTGCAGGCGCCGCTGCTGCCCGACTGGGCTCCGCTGCGCCGGCCGCAGCCGGAAGGCCCCAAGTCGGGCGCCATGCTGCTGGCCGGCGAGAGCGGCTATGCCGAGGACGCCGGCACCCTGGCGGCCAAGGTCACCGGCCCGGCCGCGGTGCTGGACTGGCTGTCCCACATCAAGGTGGCGGAGAGCGCCGAAGAGGCCGTCCGCTACGCCGAAATGCTGACCCCCGGCGGCTCGGTCATCACCCGCGACGGCGTCTGGCGCGGGCGGTCATGGCTGCGCTACCCGCGCCTGGACCCGGCGCATTCCGGCGTCATCGCCCGCGGCCTGCTGCTGAAGCAGCTCAAGTCGCAGGTGGAAGAGCATACCCAGGCCGTCGGCGCCCGCGAGGCCGAGCTGAACGAGCTGCGCGCGCGCCAGACGCAGATGGAGAACGAGCGCCGGGCGATGGTGGTGCGCGCGGACCAGTCGCGGGTGCGCCAGGCGCAGCGCATGGCCGAGCGCCAGGCCCAGGCGGTGCGCCTGGAGCAGACCGAGTCGCGCCTGCGCGCCCTGGGCCAGGAAATCGACGCGCTCGCGGCCCAGGCGGCTCAGCAGGCCGAGGAGCTGAAGGTCGCGCGCGAGCGCCTGGTCGGGCTGGAAGAGACGGCGCAGCGCCTCAACAGCGAGCGCGGCGAGCGCAGCCAGGGCCTGGTCGCCACCCGCAACGCCCTGCAGCAGGCGCGCAACGCGGCCCAGGCGGCGGCGCAGCTGCGCGGCCAGGCGCAGGTGCACCTGGCCGGACAGAACAGCGCCCTGGCGGCGCTGGAGCAGGCCCTGCGCTCGCTCGGCGAGCAGGTCGAGGCAGCCGAGGCGCAGCGCAGCGCGCGCCGAACCGCCGGCGAGGAGCTCGATACCCCCATCGCCGAGCAGGCTGCCCAGGTCGAGGCGGCGCGCGGCGCGGTGCAGGAAGTGCGCGAAAAGCTGCGCCTGGCGCGGGAGCGCCTGGCGGCGGTGGAACTGGCCCAGAGCGAAGCGGTGCGGGCCGTCCACGCCGCCGAAGCCGCCCGCGACACCGCCCGCGAGCAGGTCCAGAACCTGCGCCTGGAGTTCGAGAACGTGCGCGCCCGCCGCGAGGGTGTGGAGGCGCAGTTCGCCGAGACCGGCTACGGCCGCGCCGAGCTGGCTCCCGGGCTGGACGAGAATGCGACGGTCCAGGCCTGGGAAGACCGGCTGGCGCAAATGGGCCGGCGGATCGACCGCCTCGGCGCGATCAACCTGGCGGCGATCCAGGAGCTGGACGAGGGCCGCGAGCGCGAGGCCTACCTGGCCGGGCAGCACGCCGACGTCAGCCAGGCCCTGACCACCCTGGAAGACGCCATGCGCAAGCTCGACAACGAGACGCAGGAGCGCTTCAAGACCACCTTCGACAAGGTCAACGACATCTTCAAGGCGCGCTTCCCGCAGCTGTTCGGCGGCGGCGAGGCCTACCTGGAGCTGACCGGCGACGACCTGCTGGAGACCGGCGTGCGCGTCATGGCGCGCCCGCCGGGCAAGCGCAACAGCTCGATCCAGATGCTGTCGGGCGGCGAGAAGGCGATGGTGGCGGTGGCCCTGCTGCTGGGCCTGTTCCAGCTCAACCCGGCGCCGTTCTGCCTGATGGACGAGGTGGACGCGCCGATGGACGACGCCAACGTCGGCCGTTTCTGCGAAGTGGTGCGGGAAATGGCGCAAAACGTTCAATTCATTATCATTACGCACAACAAGATCACGATGGAGCTGGCCGAGCACCTGCACGGCGTGACCATGCAGGAGCCGGGCGTCTCCAGGCTGGTGAGCGTGGACGTGCAGCAGGCGGTGCAGCTGGTCGGACAGAACGAGGCTAGGGCCGAGGCATGACTCCATTACAGTGGGCATTGCTGATTTTCGGAGTGGTGGCGGTGGTCGCCGTGTACCTCTATTCCCGCCGCGACCGGCGCGCCATGGACGACTGGAACCCGAACGAGCCGGGCGAGCCGCTGCTGCCGCCGGCCCGGGATCGCCAGCTCGACATCTTCAACGGCGCCAACGCCAACCAGCAGTTCGACGAGTTCGGCGTCGGCAAGCCGCGCCGTATCGCGCCGGTGGCGACCGGCGAGGCCGAGGCGGGCAACAACCCCGTCGACCCCGGCCGGCGCAGCGCGCCGACGATCGGCAAGGCCGCCGACAAGGTGCCGAGCGAGAAGATCGTGTCGCTGCTGATCGCCGAGCGCGAGGGCACTGCGATCCTCGGTCCGAAGATCCACGACGCGCTGGAGCAGCAGGGGCTGCAGTACGGCGCGCGCCAGATCTACCACCGCCTGCTCAACGGCGAGCCGGTGTTCAGCGTCGCCAGCCTGCTCAAGCCCGGCCACCTCGATCCGGCCGCGGCGGAGGAGTTCTCCACGCCGGGCCTGACCCTGTTCATGGTGCTGCCGGGCCCGCAGAAGCCGATGGACGCGATCAAGGACATGATCGGCACCGCCGAGCGCCTGGCCAAGGCGCTCAACGCCGAGGTCTACGACGCCAAGCGCAAGCCGCTGACGCCGGGCGCCGCGCGCAACCTGCAGCTCGAAGTGGAAACCTGGGCGCTGACCAACAACGCGTGAGGTCGACGGGAAGCGCGCGCCGATGAGCAAGGAAGCCAAACGCGCAGCCGAGCTGCGCCGGCAGCTCGAGGAAGCCAATCACAACTACTACGTGCTCGACGCGCCGACCTTGCCGGACGCCGAGTACGACAAGCTGTTCCGCGAGCTGCAGGCGCTGGAGGAGGCTCACCCCGAGCTGCGCAGCCAGGATTCGCCGACGCAGCGCGTCGGCGGCGCGGCGCTGAAGGAGTTCGCGCCGGTCACGCACCGGCTGCCGATGCAGTCGCTCAACAACTGCTTCAGCGGGGAAGAGCTGGAGGAGTTCGACCGGCGCGTGCGCGAGGGCCTGGGCCGCGACGTGGTGCACTACGTCGCCGAGCCCAAGCTCGACGGCCTGGCGATCTCCCTGGTCTACGAGAACGGCGTCTTCACCCAGGGCGCCACCCGCGGCGACGGCGAGACCGGCGAAGACGTCACCGCCAACCTCCGCACCATCCGCGCGCTGCCGCTGGCCCTGCGCCAGGCGGAAGGCGGGAGGCGGGAAGCGCAGAAGCTTCCCGAAGTGATCGAGATCCGCGGCGAGGTATACCTGTCGCGCAAGGGTTTCGACAAGATGAACGCGGACGCGGCGGCCCGGGGCGACAAGCTCTACGTCAACCCGCGCAACGCCGCCGCCGGCTCGCTGCGCCAGCTCGACCCGAAGATGACGGCGCAGCGGCCGCTGTCGCTGTATGCCTACGCGGTGGGCTACTACAAGGGCTGGAGCCCGCCGAAGACCCATCACGAGGTGCTGGAGCAGCTGCGCGCCTGGGGTTTCCCGGTGTCCGAGCTGATCGACCGGGTCGAGGGCGCTGCCGGTTGCCTGAAGTACTACGAGGCGATGCAGAAGAAGCGGCCGAAGCTCGGCTTCGACATCGACGGCGTGGTCTACAAGCTCGACGACCTCGCCGGACGCGACGAGCTGGGCTCGGTGTCGCGCGCGCCGCGCTGGGCCATCGCCCACAAGTTCCCGGCCGAGGAGGCCCTGACCACGGTCGAGAACATCGAGTTCCAGGTCAGCCGCACCGGCGCGCTCAATCCGGTGGCGCGGCTCAAGGTGGTGTTCGTCGGCGGCGCCAACGTCTCCAATGCCACTTTGCACAACCTCGACGAGGTCGAGCGCAAGGACGTGCGCATCGGCGACACGGTGATCGTGCGCCGCGCCGGCGACGTCATTCCGGAGGTGAAGGGCGTGGTGCTGGAGCGCCGCCCGCCCGACGCCCGCAAGCCGGTGGTACCGGACCACTGCCCGGTGTGCGGCGCGCAGGTGGAGCGGCCGGAAGGCGAGGTCAACGCCCGCTGCACCAACGGCATGTCCTGCCCGGCGCAGCTGCAGGGCGCCTTGCAGCATTACGTCTCGCGCCGCGCCATGGACATCGAAGGCCTGGGCGAGAAGCTCCTGGCGCAGCTGATCGAGAAGGGGCTGGTGCGCAGCCCAGTGGACATCTACAAGCTGGACGCCGGGCAGCTGGCCGACCTGGAGCGGATGGGCCAGAAGTCGGCCGAGAATGTCGTCGCCGCCATCGACAAGAGCAAGGACAGCCGCTTCGAGCGCTTCCTCTACGCGCTGGGCATCCCCGACGTCGGCGAGACCACGGCGCGCGACCTGGCGCGGCATTTCGGCACGCTGGACGCGCTCAAGGCCGCGGCGGCGCAGGACCTAGCCACCGAAAGCGACGAGGCGATCAAGCCCAAGGATAAATACCCGGAGCTGCGCAAGGTGCCGGACGTCGGGCCGATCGTCGCCGCCCACATCTGCCACTTCTTCAACGAGCCGCAGAACCTCGCGGTGATCGACGCCCTGCTCGCCGCCGGGATCCGCTGGCCCGCGCCGAAGGCCGCGGCGACCGGCGCCCTGTCCGGCAAGACCTTCGTCATCACCGGCACGTTGGCGGGCTTGAGCCGCGACGAGGCCGGTGCGCTGATCGAAGCCCACGGCGGCAAGGTTTCCGGCAGCGTCTCGGCCAAGACCGACTACCTGCTGGCCGGCGAAGCCGCCGGCTCCAAGCTGGCCAAGGCGGAGAAGCTGGGGGTGGCGGTGATCGACCTGGCGGGGCTGCGCGCGCTGATTGGCGAGTAGCGGCCGGGGCCGAAAGCGCCTCACCCAGGGGGCCGCAGAAAAGGGCCCCCTGAGCCGGGCTTTCTTGAGCTGCTGTCCGCGTCCTTTGTCCGGGGCGGAGCCGCTTTCCGGTTTGCCTCAGCCCGCGTCCGACACTTCTTCCGGCGCCTTGGCCACGATCGACAGCGCGTGGATCTCGTCGCGCATCTGCTCGCTCAGCGCCTCGTAGACCATGCGGTGCCGGGCGATCAGCGGCTTGCCGGAAAACTTCGGGCAGACGATGAACACCCGGAAGTGTCCGCCGTCGGCGTGAGCGTGGCCGACATGCTTGTGCCCCTCGTCCTCCACGTCCAGGCGGACCGGGTGGAGCTCGCTTTCCAGCTTCTGGCGGATACGTTCAACGCGCATGGTCGTTCTTCGGATCAGGTTCCAGATAAGGCGCCAGGAAGGGCGCCTGCGCCAACATGAATACCACCGGCAGGAAGGCGCTGGCAAGCTTGAAGTTGCCCCAGACCTTCTCGCTGAAGTGTTCGGCGATGTACCAGTTCGCCAGCGCCAGCGCCAGAAAATAGCCGATCCACGCCAGGCTGACGCGCCGCCACACCGCGTCCGGAAGCTTCAGGGCATCCTGCGGGATGCGCTGGATCAGCACCTTGTCGCCGAAGAAGTGGCTGAGCAGCATCAGCGCAGCCATCAGCACGTAGACGATGCTGAACTTGAGCTTGATGAATTCGGGATTGCGGAAGTACAGCGTCAGGCCGCCGAACACGCAGGCGAGCACCGCGGTGGCGAGGTGCATCTTCGGCGGCTGGCGCGCGCGGATCCAGTGGTAGACCACCAGCGCGACGCAGCCGCCCATCAGCACCATCGTCGCGGCGTAGATGTCGACCAGCTTCAGCACGGCCAGGAAGAGTGCGAGTGGAAGCAGGTCGATCACGGTATTCATGGTCCGATTATATCTATCGCGAAAAAGCGGGCGGACAAGTGCCGCCGGTCGGCTTACACCGGCGGTCCGGCCCGGTTGCATCGCGGGATATCCTGCGGCCATCGGCTGGACGGCGGCTGAACGAGCAAGGGCTTGCGTTCGGAAGCGGCTCGATGTCGCTCCCCGGCGCAGCGAACGGACGGCCGCGGATGGCCAGCGGGCCATGCGCGAGGGATGTGCCAGGCGGAGCAAACCCTCATAATTGGTCATGGCTGAGTGGCTGGAGCTGCACCCGGTGGACCCGCAGAAGCGCTGGCTGCAGCGCGCGGCGGACCGCGTGCGCGCGGGCGATGTCATCGCCTATCCCACCGACTCCTGCTACGCGCTGGGCTGCCACCTCGGCGACAAGGACGCGGCCGAGCGCATCCGCGACATCCGCCAGTTCGACCGCCACCACATGTTCACGCTGGTGTGCCGCGACCTGTCGGAGATCGCCACCTACGCCCGCGTCGACAACTGGCAGTACCGCCTGCTCAAGAACCTCACGCCGGGCCCGTACACCTTCATCCTCGAGGGCACGCGCGAGCTGCCGCGGCGGCTGGTGCACGAGCGGCGCAAGACCATCGGCATCCGCGTGCCGGATCACCGCGTGGCCCGGGCCCTGCTCGAGCTGCTGGGCGAGCCGCTGATGAGCTGCACCCTGCAGTTCCCGGGCGAGGAGGAGCCGGTGAGCGATCCCAAGGAGCATCGCGCGGAGTTGGAACGCCAGGTCGACCTGGTACTGGACGGCGGCTCCTGCGGCCTGCAGCCGACCACGGTGATCGACCTGACCGGGGACGCCCCGGTGCTGGTACGGCAGGGGCGGGGCGATGTGTCAAGCCTGGGGCTTGAAACGGCCTGAAATCCCGCCGTTGATGCCGGATTTGTGACGGCATGGCCGGTATAATCGGTAGATGGATTCATTGACCGCGGCCGTCCAGAACGTCATCGCCTGGGCGCTCCCCATCATTTTTGCCATCACCCTGCACGAGGTGGCGCACGGCTGGGCGGCGCGCGCCCTGGGCGATTCCACCGCCAAGATGCTGGGCCGGCTGAGCCTCAACCCGCTCAAGCACGTCGATCCGATCGGCACAGTGGCGCTGCCGGCCTTCATGCTGCTGATCGGCGGCTTCGTCTTCGGCTGGGCCAAGCCGGTGCCGGTGGACCTGCGCAATCTGCGCAACCCGCGCCTGGACATGGCCCTGGTGGCCCTGGCCGGTCCGCTGGCCAACCTGGCCATGGCGCTGGGCTGGGGCGTGCTGTTCAAGTACGCGGTGGCGGTCGGCGCCGAGCAGGGCCTGTGGTACGGCCTGCAGCTGATGGCGCGCGCCGGCCTCATCATCAACATCTCGCTGCTGGCGCTGAACCTGCTGCCGCTGCCGCCGCTGGACGGCAGCCGCGTGCTGATGGGCCTGCTGCCGGAGCGCGCCGCCTGGAACTACGCCCGCCTCGAGCCCTACGGCTTCTACATCCTGCTCGGCCTGGTGGCCGTGCCGGGCCTGCTCGGCAGCCTCCTGTACTGGCCGCGGCTGGTGTCCTACACCGTCATCGGCCGGCTGCTCGGCATGGAACTGGTCTGAAGCGAACCGTCGTGAACGCGCCACACAATACCCGCCCCGTCGTCCTCTCCGGCATCCAGCCCTCCGGCCGCCTCACCATCGGCAACTACCTGGGGGCGATCAAGAACTGGCTGCCGCTGCACCGCGAGTACGACTGCTACTACATGCTTGTGGACCTGCACGCCATCACCGTGCGCCAGGACCCGCAGGTGCTGCGCGAGCGCTGCTACGAGTTCCTGGCGCTGTACATCGCCTGCGGCCTGGACCCGCAGCAGAACGTGTTGTTCGTGCAGAGCCACGTGCCGGCGCACGCGCGCCTGTCCTGGGTGCTCAACTGCTACACGCAGATGGGCGAGCTGAACCGCATGACCCAGTTCAAGGACAAGTCGGCCAAGCATGTCGACAACATCAACGCCGGCCTGTTCGACTACCCGGTGCTGATGGCCGCCGACATCCTGCTCTACCAGGCGGCGCTGGTGCCGGTCGGCGACGACCAGAAGCAGCACCTGGAGCTGACCCGCGACGTGGCGGTCCGCTTCAACAACGCTTACCTGGCGCAGAACGGCGGCCAGCCGGTATTCCGCGTGCCCGAGCCGATGATCCCGCCGGTGGGCGCGCGGATCATGGGCCTGCAGCAGCCGACGGCGAAGATGAGCAAGTCCGGCGAGGCCGAGACCGACGCCATCTACCTGCTCGATTCGCCGGACGTGATCACGCGCAAGGTCAAGCGCGCCGTCACCGACATGGACGGCAGCATCCGTTTCGACATCGCCGCCAAGCCGGGCGTGTCCAACCTGCTGTCGATGCTTTCCGCCACCGGCGGCGAGCCGATCCCGGCGCTGGAAGCCCGCTTCGCCGGCCAGGGCTACGGCCAGCTCAAGGCCGCGGTGGCCGAGGCGGTGGTCGAGTGCCTCCGGCCGGTGCAGCAGCGCTATCAGGAAATCCGCGCCGACCAGGGCTACCTGACGGCCGTGCTCAAGGCCGGCGCAGCCCGGGCCTCCGAGCGCGCCGACGCCACGCTGCGCCGGGTCCACGACGTGCTCGGATTCATACCCGAATGAACGAAATCGAATCCCCTCCCGCCGCGCCCCCCGAGGCGCCGCCGCCGGATGCGCGCCTACCGCGCTGGCGCGGGGAAACCCTGGCCAAGATGCCGGACGACCTCTACATCCCGCCGGATGCGCTGGAGGTGTTCCTGGAGGCGTTCGAGGGCCCGCTGGACCTGCTGCTGTACCTGATCCGCAAGCAGAACCTGGACATCCTCGACATCCCGGTGCTGAAGATCACCCAGCAGTACATGGACTACATCGCGCTGATGCGCGAGCTGCGCCTGGAGCTGGCCGCCGAGTACCTGGTGATGGCCGCCTGGCTGGCCGAGATCAAGTCGCGCATCCTGCTGCCGCGTCCACCCGCGGTGGAAGAGGAGGAGGGCGACCCGCGCATGGAACTGGTGCGCCGCCTGCAGCAGTACGAGCGCTTCAAGACCGCCGCTGAGAACCTGGATGCGATGCCGCGTGTCGGCCGCGAGATCTTCATCGCCCAGGCGCGGCCGGACAGGGTGCAGAGCAGCGCGCCGCCGCCGGCGCCGGGCCTGCGCGAGCTGATGCTGGCGTTCCGCGAAGTGCTGCTGCGCGCCGAGCTGTTCAAGACCCACACCGTCACGCAGGAACCGCTGTCGGTGCGCGAGCGCATGAGCCGCATCCTCGACCGCCTGCAGGCCGGCGGCCCGGCGCGCTTCGAGGAGCTGGTCGATTTCAGCGAGGGCCGCTCCGGCGTGGTGGTGTGCTTCCTCGCCGTGCTGGAGCTGGCCAAGTCCGGGCTGCTCGACATCTCGCAGGGCGGACCTTTCGCCGCCATCACCGTGGAAAACGCGCGGCCGCGTGAAGAAGCGGCCATCGAGGAATCATGAGCGACACACCCGAACACGACAGCGGCGACGAGGCCGCCGGGAACAAGAAGCCCGCCGGAGGCCGGCCCGAAGCGTCCGCCGCCGCGACGCCGGGCGCGCAGGAGAAGACCGCCGCCGGGCACGAGGCGGCGGCGGAAGCGCCGGGCGAAGGCGAGGCTGCCGTGGAAGCCGCAGCGGAGGAGCCTGTCGCGGCAGCCGCGGCCGAGGTCGCCGCGGAAGAGGAGGGCGCCGAGCCGGTGCCGGCCGAGAATTACGGCCACCGCCTCGAGCTGATCCTGGAGGCCCTGCTGCTCGCCGCCGACGGCCCCCTGCCGATCGACCAGATGCAGAAGCTGGTCGCCTCCGAGTTCAACCTCGGCCGCAAGGACCTGCGCGCCGCGCTGGAGCGCATGGGCCAGCGCTACGCCGGCACCGCCTGCGAACTGCGGGAAATCGCCAGCGGCTGGCGCCTGCAGGTGCGCGCCGAATACGGCGAGTGGATCAGCCGCCTGTGGCAGGAGAAGCCGCCGAAGTACTCGCGCGCCCTGCTCGAGACGCTGGCGCTGATCGTCTACCGCCAGCCGATCACCCGCGGCGAGATCGAGGACGTGCGCGGCGTCGCCGTCTCCACCAACATCCTGCGCACCCTGCTGGAGCGCGGCTGGGTGCGGGAGGTCGGCCACAAGGAAGTGCCGGGCCGCCCGGCGCTTTACGGCACCGCGCCGCAGTTCCTCGACGACTTCAACCTGAAGTCGCTCGACCAGCTGCCGAGCCTGCCCGAGATCAAGGACCTGGAGCAGCTCGAGGCCGCGATGGCGCGCCTGGGCCAGCACGCCGACGTGGTCGCCTCGGTGCGCGCCGAGCAGGAAGCGGCGGAAAACCCGATCCAGATGGACGTGGGCGGCGAGGACGGCGAGGCGCCGGTTCCCGGCAAAGAGCCGGCGGACGAGCCGCCGCTCGACAGCCACACCCTGCACTGACGACGGCACGGCCTTGGGCGAGCGCATCCAGAAGGTCCTGGCCGAGGCCGGCGTGGCTTCGCGCCGCGCCATCGAGGCGCTGATCGAGGAGGGCCGCATCAGCGTCAACGGCGAGCCCGCCACGCTGGGCCAGAAGATCGAGCTCAGCGACCGCATCAAGGTCGACGGCCGCCCGGTGCGCTTGTCCAGGCAGCAGGCGCCGACCCGCGTGCTGCTGTACAAGAAGCGCGTCGGCGAACTGGTCACGCGCGACGACCCGGAAGGCCGCAAGACCATCTTCAAGAAGCTGCCGGAGCTGGAGAGCGGCCGCTGGATCGCCGTCGGCCGCCTCGACCTCAACACCTCCGGCCTGCTGCTGCTGACCAACGATGGCGAGCTGGCGCGGCGCCTGACCCATCCCAGCTACGAGATCGAGCGCGAGTACGCCGTGCGCGTGCTCGGCGAGATGAACCCGGAAATCCTCGAGCGCCTGCGCAAGGGTGTCAAGCTCGAAGACGGCATGGCCCACTTCGACCGCATCGAGCCCGGCGACAACGAGGACGGCGAGGGTGCCAACCAGTGGTGGCGGGTGAGCCTGCGCGAAGGCCGCAACCGCGAGGTGCGGCGCCTGTTCGAGTCGCAGGGGCTGCAGGTCAGCCGCCTGATCCGCGTGCGCTACGGCCCGGTCGAGCTGGGGCGCGGGGTGAAATCCGGCGGCTACCGCGAGCTGACGCCGGACGAGATGAATCGCGTGCTGACGCAGGTGGGAATGGAGCGCGACCGGCGCAAGGCCGACCGCAAGACCGGCAAGGCCAAGCCGCGCCGCTAGGCGAACGGAAACTGGTCGTCCCTGACGAAGATGATGCTGTAGGGCGCCCAGGTGTAGAAGCGATATCCCTGCGCCCGCATGTATTCGCTCACCGGGGAGCGGTGCATCTCCTCGAAGCGCAATTCGAGCTGCTCGACCACGACGATGCGGGGACGCAGCAGGCTCCAGTCGTTGCTCTGCAGCACTTCCAGGTCCATGCCCTCGACGTCGACCGACAACAGGTCGACCGTGGGGAAACGTCCGGCATGACGGGCATATGCCTGCGCCAGGGTTTGCTTGGGGACGCTGACTTCCTCGGGCTCGCCCTTGAACTCGCTGCGCCAGTGCGCCACATGCCGGGGGTCGGCGGAATTGATCGGGGAGCCGACGCCGAAGCTGTAGAAGCGCAGCGGCCCTTCTCCCAGGCCGATGGCCAGGTGCTCGCAGACATCGTGCCGCCGGAATTTGCGGAACAACTGCTCGAAGCGGGGCGTGGCGTCGATGACCAGCCCGCGCCAGCCCAGCCGGTAGAGCTTGTAGGTATTGGAGCCGGCGACCGGCCGGTTGGCGCCGATTTCGATATAGGTGCCGCCGGTCAGGCTTTCGCCGGTCGCCTGCTGGCGGTGCCGCAGATAGGCGAGGATCAGGACGTCCTCGCCGTATTGACTGTAGTACACGCCGGAGCTGCGCAGGACCTGGTAGCACTCCGACAGCCAGCTGGTCCAGGGCGAGGTGCGCAGCAGGTGCCGCAAGGACCGCATCGGGGAGGCGCGCCCGGCCGTCTGCGGCGCCTGATCCGGCGCGTGGTCGCCGGCTGCCGCCGCGCCAGGCGCAGCCATGACCGGCGGCGGCGCTGCCTCGTCACGCGAATTATCGGCCCCGTTGGACATTGTTTTACATCCGGAGCGAAGCACCGGATCGACTCCTGTTCCCTGGTTTCATCGTCCCTGATCGGGAGCGGAAAGTCGAGCGGCCGCTTCTAACCGCCGGAACGAAACCGCTTGCCGCTCAGTCCGGCGCTGTCCGCGCCGAGCAGGTACAGCAGGCCGGGTACCGCCGTCTCCGGCCCGGGCAGGGTTTGTGCATCTTCGCCCGGATAGCCCTTCAGGCGCAGGAAAGTACGCAGCGGTCCCGGATCATAGGCATTGAGCCGCAGCTGCGGCAGGTGCTCCAGCTCGGAGGCCCAGGCCTGCACCATGCCCTCGACCGCGTACTTGGCCAGGCCGAAGGCGCCGCGGTACGCGCGCGTGTCCGGTCCGGTGGCGTCGGTGAGGAACACCGCGCTGCCGTTGTCGCTCTTCTCCAGCAGCGGCAGTGCCAGGCGGGTCAGGGTGTAGGCGGCGGTGAGGTTGACCTGGAAGGTCTCCATCCAGTCGCGCGGCGCCACGTCGGCCAGCGGGCTGAACACGGTGAAGTGCGCGGCGGCGTGGACCAGGCCGTCGAGGCGGCCGAACTCCCGCTCGAACGTCGCACAGGCCTCGGCCATCTCGGCCCAGGTGACGCCGGCCAGGTTCATCGGGTAGATCGCGGGGGTGGGGCCACCGGCCGCTTCGATCTCGTCGTAGAGCTTCTCCAGCTTCTTGACGTTGCGGCCGAGCAGGATCACGGTCGCGCCGTGCCGCGCGCCCGCCTTGGCGACGGCCGAGCCCACGCCGCCGGCGGCGCCGGTGACGAGGACGACGCGATCCTTGAGCAGGCCCGGCGCCGGCGCGTAGCCGGCCGGGATCAGCGCCTCAGGCAGCACGGCGCAGTTCGAGCAGCTGCGCCAGTTCCGCCGGGGTATCGAGGATGACGTCCGGAGACCAGGAGTTGGGATCGGGCTTGTCGCCCATGTAGCCCCAGCCGGCGGCCGCGGTGCGCATGTGCGCGGCGCGGCCGGCGAGAATGTCGCGCTCGTCGTCGCCGACGTAGAGGCAGTCCCGCGCGGCGATGCCGACCTGCTTGGCGGCCAGCAGCAGCGGCTCCGGCGCGGGCTTGGGCTTGGGCGTGCTGTCGCCGCTGACCAGGCAGGCGCTGCGCGCCGACAGGCCCAGGTCGTCCATGATCGGCTGGCTCAGCGAGGAAATCTTGTTGGTGACCACGCCCCAGCGGATGCCGGCGGCGTCCAGCGCCTCCAGCATCTCGGCAATGCCGGGGAACAGCGTCGAATTGGCGCTGAGGTTGGCGCGGTAGTGCACCAGGAAGCGCTCCTTGCGCTGCGGGTAATCCGGGTGGTCCATGCTCATGCCCAGGGCCACCTTGAGCAGGCCGCGGGCGCCGCCCGAGGCGGAGGGGCGGTAGACGGCGAGGGGAAGGGGTTCCAGACCTTGTTCTTCGCGGACCAGATTCGCGGCCAGACCCAGATCGGGGGCCGTATCGACCAGCGTGCCGTCCAGATCGAACAACACGCACTTCGGCATCATCTTCAAATCAGTCACCCTTCTCGACCGCCTCCGGGCGGCCTTCGACCCTTGTGTTCCGTATTATCCGGCAAGGCCATGAACCTTAACTGAACGGACGGTCACACTTCATTAGATAATTCACATCCACGTCGCGCTCGGCCAGCGCGGCCGAGCGCAGCAGCGGGTTGTAACGCAAGCCTATGACTTCCCTGGGCTCCAGCCCGGCGGAACGCGCCCAGCGGTCGAGTTCGGATGGACGGATGAACTTGGCGTAATCGTGCGTCCCCTTCGGTACCAGGCCGAAGGCGTACTCGGCGGCCACGATCATCAGGGCATAGGCCTTGGGATTGCGGTTGATGGTGGAGAACACCACCGTGCCGCCCGGCTTGACCAGGGCGGCGCAGGCCGCGACCACCGCGGCCGGCTCCGGCACGTGCTCCAGCATTTCCAGGCAGCAGACCACGTCAAAGGCGGCCGGGCGCTCGGCGGCGAGGTCCTCGGCGCTGACCACGCGGTAGTCGATCTTCAGGTTCTGGTCCTGGGCGTGCTGCTGCGCCACCTTGATCGAGGCGGCGGCCAGGTCGATGCCCAGGGTCTCGGCGCCGGCGCGGGCCAGGGCCTCGGTCAGGATGCCGCCGCCGCAGCCGACGTCGAGCGCAGTCTTGCCGTTCAGGCCGCCGGCGGCGCGCTCGATGTAGCGGGTCCGCACCGGGTTGATGGCGTGGAGCGCGCCCATCTCGCCGCGCGGGTCCCACCAGCGTGCGGCCAGCCCTTCGAAGTGGGCGATCTCGTCGTGGTCGACGTTGGCGTTCATGTGCTGGTTTAAGAGTATAGCGGAAGTATTTGTTTTTGTAAGGCTAGAACTGGAAGAACCGCGGAACCGGGGCGGCTTTGCGGCGGCTTCCGCCTTGCCTAGCTGTGTCCGCCCGCCGCGATCCGCTGGCGCCATTCCCCGGCCTTGGCCAGCGTCTCCGCCTCGTCGAGGGTCATCAGTTTACCGCCACGCAGCAGGGCGCGGCCGGCCACGTAGACGTCGGTGACCTGGTCGCGGCCGGTGGCATAGACCAGCTGCGACAGCACGTTGTACACCGGCTGGGTGGCCGGACGGTTCAGGTCCACGGCGATGAAGTCGGCGGCCTTGCCCTTGACCAGCGAGCCGATCCGGCCGTCCAGGCCCAGGGCCTTGGCGCCGGCCAGGGTCGCCATGCGCAGCGCGGCCTCGGCGGGCAGGGCGCTGGCGTCGCCGGCCACGCCCTTGGCCAGCAGCGCGGCGGTGCGCAGTTCGCCGAACAGGTCGAGGTCGTTGTTGCTGGCCGCGCCGTCGGTGCCGATGGCGACGTTGACGCCGGCGGCGAGCAGCCTGGCCACCGGGCAGAAGCCGCTGGCCAGCTTGAGGTTCGATTCCGGGCAGTGCGCCACGCTCAGGCCCAGCTTGCCGGCCTCGGCGATCTCCGCCTCGCTGAGCTGGGTCATGTGCACGGCGATGAAGTCCTGGCCCAGCAGGTCCAGCTCGCGCAGGCGCTGCCACGGCCGCTTGCCGCCGCTCTGCACCGCGCCCTCGACTTCGGCCGCGGTCTCGTGCAGGTGCATGTGGATGCCGATGCCCAGCTCGGTGGCCAGCTCGCGCACCTTTTTCAGCGGCGCGTCGGACACGGTATAGGGCGCGTGCGGCGCGAACACCGCCGTCACCAGCGGGTCGCCGCGCAGGCGGTCGTGCACCTCCAGGCCGCGGTGGATGTACTCCTGCCAGTTCTGCGCCCAGGGGGTGGGGAAGTCGAACACGACCAGCCCCACGCTGGCGCGCAGGCCGATCTCGCCGGCCACCGCCGCCGTCGCGTCGGGGAAGAAGTACATGTCGTTGAAGCAGGTGGTGCCGCCGCGGATCATTTCGGCCGCGGCCAGGCGCACGCCGTCGGCGCAGAAGGCGTAGGAGACGTTGGCGCCCTCGGCCGGCCAGATGTGGTTCTGCAGCCAGTCCATCAGCGGCAGGTCGTCGGCCAGGCCGCGCAACAGGCTCATCGCCGAATGGGTGTGGACGTTGACCAGGCCCGGCAGCACCGCATGGTCCGGCAGTTCCAGCACTTCGCGCGGCTGGAACGCCTGGCGCGCGAAGGCGGCGGGCAGGACGTCGACGATGCGGCCGCCGTCGACGGCCAGGGCGTGCTCCTCGAGCACCGCGGCGGAAGGTTCAACCGGTACCAGCCAGCGCGGCAGCACCAGCAGATCGATGGTCTGCATTCACAAACCTTGAGGGTCGGGAGGGTAGAATGCGCGCATTATCGGGCCGGCCGCGCCGGACCGGTAGTCTCGATCATTTTTCTTTGAGGCGGCCGCCCGGAGTCGGGCCGCCGGCTTGGATAGTCCATCTTCGATCACAGTATGTCCTTCCCCTCCACCAATGCGGCCGCTTCGACGGCCCCTGGAATGTTCCCGTGACCAGCGTCTCCAACCATAGCGCCGTGCAGCCCATCGCCTGGCTCGGCGACCGCCTCCGCCTGCTCGACCAGCGCCTCCTGCCGCTGGAAGAGAAATACCTCGACTGCCGCAGCGCCGCCGAAGTGGCGGAGGCGATCCACGGCATGGCCGTGCGCGGCGCGCCGGCGATCGGCATCGCCGCCGCCTACGGCCTGGTGCTGGGCGTGCGCAACAAGGCCGAGGGGTTCGAAGCCGCCGAGAAGGTGCTGGCCGCCTCGCGCCCCACCGCCGTCAACCTGCGCTGGGCCCTGGCCCGCCTGCGCGGCCTGTGGCAGCGTGGCGCCGACGCGGCCGCGCTGGAGGCCGAGGCGCGCCGCATCGACGAGGAAGACCTGGCGCAGAACCTGCTCATGGGCGAGCTCGGCGCGGCGCTGATCCCGCGCGGCGCCCGCGTGCTCACCCACTGCAACACCGGCGCCCTGGCCACCGGCGGCCACGGCACCGCCCTGGGCGTGATCCGCACCGCCCACCGCCAGGGCAAGCTGACCCAGGTCTACAACACCGAGACCCGCCCCTGGCTGCAGGGCGCGCGGCTCACCGCCTGGGAGCTGATGCGCGAGGGCATTCCCGCCCAGCTCATCGCCGATGGCGCGGCAGCGCACCTGATGCGCATCCAGCCGGTGGACTGGGTCATCGTCGGCGCCGACCGCATCGCCGCCAACGGCGACACCGCCAACAAGATCGGCACTTATGCGCTGGCCGTCGCCGCCCGGCGCCACGGCGCCAGGTTCATGGTGGTGGCGCCCTCCGGCACCTTCGACCTGCAATGCCCGGACGGCGACCACATCCCGATCGAGGAGCGCACCGCCAGCGAGCTGACCGAATTCCGCGGCCAGCAGGTCGCGCCGGCCGGCATGCAGGCCTTCAACCCGGTGTTCGACGTGACGCCGGCCGAGCTGATCGACGCCATCGTCTGCGAGCGCGGCGTGATCGAGAACCCGACCGCAGCCAAGGTGGCGTCCTTGCTGCGCTAGCCGCGCCGGCGCCATCCCGATCGGCAGAGCGGTGCCTTACACTGGCAGGTATGGCCGGTCGAAAGTCGGCGCAGGCTTTCCCGGACCGGCGGGTGCGCGGCGGTAGTCCACCGCACGGCGCCGGGTCCTTCGCTACGCTCCGGATGCAGATGATGATCTACACCCTCCACCAGCGCATGCCGCAGATCGACCCCGCCGCCTGGGTCGCCGACAACGCCACCGTCGTCGGCACGGTACGGCTCGCCGCCGGCAGCAGCGTCTGGTTCGGCTGCGTGCTGCGCGGCGATAACGACGACCTCATCGTCGGCGAGAACAGCAACGTGCAGGACAACTCGGTGCTGCACACCGATCCGGGCATCAAGCTGACCATCGGCAGCAATTGCACCATCGGCCACCAGGTGATGCTCCACGGCTGCACCATCGGCGACAACACGCTGGTCGGCATCCAGAGCGTGGTGCTGAACCGCGCCGTGATCGGCCGGAACTCCATCGTCGGCGCCGGCAGCCTGGTGCCGGAGGGCAAGCAGTTCCCCGACGGCGTGCTGCTGATGGGCAGCCCTGCCAAGGTGGTGCGCGAGCTGACGCCGGCCGAGATGCAGATGCTGCAGATGGTGTCGCAGGTCTACGTCAGGAACGCCCAGCGCTACCGCGAGCAGCTGCGCCCTGTGGGCGGCTGAGCATGGGCCCGGCGCGCACCATCCTGCCGCTGCTCCTGCTGTGGCTGGCCGCCTGCGCCGCCACGCCGGCGGTGAGCGACGAGGCGCAGATCCTCAACCTGCTCGACGCCCAGGCGGCGGCCTGGAACCGCGGCGACATCGACGCCTTCATGGCGGGCTACTGGAACGACGAGCGGCTGCGCTTCGCCTCCGGCGACAGCGTCACCTACGGCTGGGCGGCTGCCAACCGGCGCTACCACGAGCACTATCCGGACCGTGCGGCGATGGGGCACCTGGAATTCGCCGAGGTCACGGTCGAGCCGGTCGGCCGCGACGCCGCCCTGGTGTTCGGCCGCTGGGCGCTGCAACGCGGGCATGACCGGCCGCACGGCCTGTTCAGCCTGCTGTTGCGCCGCACCGCCGACGGCTGGAAGATCACCCGGGACCATACCTCGGCCGCTTCGTAGAAATATTTTCCGGCGGCTGTCGAAACGCGGCGCGCCGGGCCGTCATCGCTGTGAGCGGGGATTTTCCCGCTCTCAACCTGAATCGAGGACAGCCATGAACTACACCATTCTGATCTACGAAGCCCCCGCGGATTTCGCCTTGCGCCAGGACCCGGCGAAGCAGCCGGCCTACGTCGCCGGCTGGGCCCGCTACACCCGGGCCCTGATGGACGCCGGCATCTGGGTCGCCGGCGCCGGCCTGCACGGCTCCGACAGCGCCACCCTGCTGCAGCTGCGCGACGGCAAGCGCCTGGTGCAGGACGGCCCCTACGCCGAGACCAAGGAGCAGCTGGGCGGTTTTTGCGTCATCAACGTGCCGGACCTGGACACCGCGCTGGACTGGGCTGCGCGCTGCCCCTGCCTGCCCAACGGCATGGTCGAGGTGCGTCCCAACCTCCAGCCGACCAATCCCTGAAAGGAGCGCGCCATGAACTGCACCATCATGGTTTACGAGAGCCCCGAGAACTTCGCCGCGCGCAGCGGCCCCAACCAGGCCGAGTACTGGTCCGGCATCCGCGGCTATCTCGACGCCCTGCAGAAGGCCGGTGTCTTCGTCGGCGGCGCCGGCCTGCAGCTGCCGGGCACCGGCAAGGTCGTGCGCTACGAGCGCGACCGGCGCCTGGTCCAGGACGGCCCCTTTGCCGAGACCAAGGAACAGCTCGGCGGCTTCTTCATCGTCAGCGTGCCGGACTTCGACGCGGCGCTGGAGTGGGCGGCCAGGGTGCCGCGCCAGCCGGGCCGCGTGGTCGAAGTGCGTCCCAACCTGGTGCCGATGGAGTGAAGCCATGCAATACACCATCCTGATTCACGAGACCACCGACGACTTCGCCCGGCGCACCGATCCCGCGCGCCAGGCCGACTACTGGGCCAACTGGCCGCGCTACGCCCAGGCGCTGCGGGACGCCGGCGTGTTTGTCGGCGGCGCCGGCCTGGAGCCGCCGTCGACCGCCAGCCTGCTCCGCCTGCGCGGCGGCAAGCGCCTGGTGCAGGACGGCCCCTATGCCGACACCAAGGAGCAGCTGGGCGGCTACTTCGTCATCGACGTGCCCGACCTGCAGGCGGCGCTGCACTGGGCGGAGCGTTGCCCGACCAGCGCCACCGGCACGGTCGAAGTGCGGGCCCACCTGCAGCCGCGCGGCTGAGCGATGGACGCGCGCCGCGCGGTCGAACAGGCGGCGCGCGATTCCTACGGCCGCCTGCTGGCCTTCCTCAGCGCGCGCTGGCGCGACGTGGCCGCGGCCGAGGATGCGCTGGCCGACGCCTTCCACGCCGCCCTCGAGCGCTGGCCGCGCGACGGCGTGCCGGCCAAGCCCGAGGCCTGGCTGCTCGTCACGGCGCGCCACCGCCTGATCGACGGCGCGCGCCACGCGCAGGTCCAGGCCGAGGCCTGGCCCGACCTGATCGCCGCCGCCGACGAGGCGCAGGAGCTGGCCGAGGAGGGCGCGGTATTCCCGGACGAACGCCTCAAGCTGCTGTTCATCTGCGCCCACCCGGCGATCGACGCCGCCGCGCGCACGCCGCTGATGCTGCAGACCGTGCTGGGCCTGGATGCGGCGCGCATCGCCTCGGCCTTCCTGGTCAGGCCGGCGGCGATGGGCCAGCGCCTGAGCCGCGCCAAGGCCAAGATCCGCGACGCGCGCATCGCCTTCGAGCTGCCGCGCGAGGACGAGCTGGCGCCGCGCCTGGACGCGGTGCTGGAGGCGGTTTATGCCGCCTACGGCAGTGGCTGGGACGACGTCGCCGGCGCCGATGCGCGTCGCAAAGGCCTGGCCGAGGAAGCGCTGCAGCTCGGCCGCCTGCTGCTGCAGCTGCTGCCAGGCCAGCCCGAGGCGCAGGGCCTGCTGGCCCTGATGCTGCACTGTGAGGCGCGCCGCGAAGCACGGCGCCGCGGCGGCGCCTACGTGCCGCTGAGCGAGCAGGATGTGGCGCTGTGGTCGCGGCCGCTGCTGCTGGAGGCGGAACAGGTGCTGAATGCGGCGGAGCAGGCCGGGCGGCTCGGCCGCTTCCAGCTCGAGGCGGCGATCCAGTCGGTGCACGCCCGCCGCGCCTGGAGCGGCCGCACCGACTGGGAGGCGGTGGCGCTGCTGTACGAGGGGCTGGTGCGCATCGCGCCCACCGTCGGCGGCCTGGTCGGCCGCGCCGCGGCCCTGGCGGAGGCGCGCGGCGCGGCGACCGGGTGGCAGCAGCTGCAGGCCATCCCGGCGGAGGAAGTGCAGGGCTACCAGCCGTATTGGGCGCTGGCGGCCCATCTGCTGCGGCGTCTCGGCCGCGAAGCCGAGGCCCTGGCCGCCTATGACCGGGCCATCGGCCTGTGCGAGGACGCGCCGATGCGCGAATTCCTCGCCCGTCGCGCCCAGGCGGGCTGAGCCGGGCGCAGGCGGTCTATCGATAGATTCCACCGCAGGTGGACAGCCCGCTCCGGCCTGCCCCAAACTTCGTCCATGCCCGCAGCCATGCCCAGCCGCCGCCAGCGCCGTGACGCCGCGTTGTGGCGTCTGGTTGCCCTGCTGTTCGCGCTGCGCGCCCTGGTGCCGGCCGGCTTCATGCCGGGCGTGGCGCAGGCGCAGCAGGGGCGCTTCGCCCTGGCGTTCTGCACCGCCAACGGGGCCAAGACGCGCCTGGCCGACCTGGCCACCTTCACCAAGGACGACGGCAAGTCCGGCGGCCACTCCGCGGCGGGCGAATGCTCCTTCGCCGTTTCCGCCGCGCCGGCACTGCCGGCCGCCCTGCCGTTCGCGCTGCCGGCCGCGAGTCCTGTCGCCGCCGCCGCTGCCGGCGCTCCGCGGCTCCTCGCCACCGCGCCGCGCGGTCCGCCGCTCGGCTCCCGCGCTCCACCCGCACTCCTGAGACTGGCATAAACCCTGCGGCCATTTGCGGCCGCTTCCGCCTGTTTCACGCTTCAGGAGAATTCGCGTGCTTCACCGCGCCATCTTGCGCGCCGCCATGCTGAGCCTGCCGGCCGCCTGCTGCATCCCCGCCATCCATGCCGACCAGCCGACCACGCTCGGCGAGATCCGCGTTTCCGCCTCCCGTTCCGACAGCCGCCTGCAGGACCTGCCGGTCAGCGCCACCGTGCTCGACCGCCAGGACATCGAGCGGACTCCGGCACAGTCGCTGGACCAGCTGCTGCTGGCGGTGCCCGGCATCAACCTGCCGGAGCCGCCGTCCTTCGCCCAGCATCCCACCGCCGACAGCGTCTCGATGCGCGGCCTCGGCGGCATCCGCACCCTGGTGCTGCTCGACGGCGTGCCGCTCAACGACGCCTTTTTCGGCTACGTGCAGTGGAACCAGGTGCCGCTGGACGCCATCGAGCGGATCGAGGTGATGCGCGGCGGCGCTTCCAGCCTGTGGGGCACCTATGCCATGGGCGGTGTCATCAACATCGTCACGCGCCCGCCGCAGGGCAACGCTGCCAGCCTCTCCGCCGGCTACGGCTCCTACGGCACCTCGCAGCTCGACGCTTCGGGCAGCGTCGCCGCCGCGCCCTGGCTCAGGCTGGGCCTGCGCGGCGACCGCTTCGACACCGACGGCTACAACACCACGCCGGAAGCGCAGCGCGGCCCGATCGACGTCGCCACCTCGTTCCGCCAGAACAACCTGCAGGCCAGCGCCCTGTTCGACTTCGGGGCCGCGCTCACCGGTTACCTGCGCGGCAATTACCATGAAAACCGGCAGGTGCTGGTCAGCGCCGGCGACCGCAACACCCAGCACGATGCCGACCTCGCCGCCGGGCTGACGCGGAAATTCGCCGACCACAGCCGGCTCGAGGCCGGCCTCTGGTACCAGGACAGCCACTTCCAGACCGCCAACACCGCCACGCCGCAGGGGGCGCAGCCGGGCCAGGCCGAATTCCTGCAGAACCTGCACGAGACGCCGGTGCGCGACTTCGGCAGCTCGCTGCTGTGGAGCAAGGCGCTCAGCGAAGGCGTGCCGCAGCTGCAGGTCGGCGCCGATTTCCGGCAGATCGCCGGTGCGGATACGGCGCGCATCTACGACGAATCCGGAGCCCAGGTCCGCACCGACCTCGGCCAGGGACGGCAGCAGTTCGTCGGCGTGTTCGGCCAGCTCGGCCTGGCCCCGCTGCCGGCGCCGCTGCGGGTGGACCTCAGCCTGCGTTACGACCATTTCCGCAACTACGACGGCTTCGACGGCAACCCGGGCGGGCAGGGCGTGACGCCGGACCGGGCCAAGGACAGCTTCGACCCGCGCCTGGCGCTGCGCTACGCGCTGAGCCCGGCGCTGGCGCTGCGCGGCGCGGTCTATCGCGCCTTCCGCGCGCCGACCCTGGACAACCTCTACCGCGGCTTCAGCACCACCGCCGGCACTTTCCTGCCCAACTCCCAGCTCGACCCGGAAACCCTGTTCGGCGCGGAAATCGGCGCGGACTGGAGCCGCGGCCCGCTCGCGGCGCAGCTCACCTTGTTCCGCAACGACATCGACAACCTCATCGGCAGCCGCAACCTCGCCGCCAGCGAGCTGCCGCCGGGATTCTTCTTCGGCAGCGTCAACATCAACGTCGGCAAGGTGCGCAGCCAGGGCATCGAGAGCAGCGGCCAATGGACGATCGCGCCGCGGCTGCGCGCCGAGGCGTCCTATACCTATACCCGCTCCGAGGTATTGGAGAATGCCCAGGATCCGGGCTCGGTCGGCAAGCAGACCGCCGGCATCCCGCGCAACAGCGCCAGCGCCGGCCTCGACTGGCAGCCGCTGCCGCCCTGGGATGTGAGCGTGCACGCGCGCTGGGCCGACCACAGCTATGGCGACGCCGACAACACGCTGGACCAGGAGGCGCATTTCCTCGCCGACCTGTATTCCAGCTATGCCTTGAGCCGCGCAGTGCAGCTGTTCGGCAGCCTGTCCAACGCCTTCGACCGGCGCTACATTGCCGGCAACTCCGGCTTCGAGCCGGCCAAGCTTGGCCCGCCGCTGCAGCTGTTCGGAGGCATCAAGGTGCATTTCCAATGAAGCGCGCGAATCGATGGACCGGCGCGGCGATTCTCGCCTGCGCGGCGGCGGCACCGGCGCTGGCGCACGACATGGCGCAGATGGAGGGCATGGAGGAGGCCGCGCCGTCCAGCCGGCAGCCGCAGGTGCTGAGCCTGGATGTGTACCGCGACGGCGGCAGCCTGCACCTGCTGACCGGGGAGCGCGCCGCCGGCGCGGAGCAGGCGATGCTGCTGTATCGCCATTCCGTCGACGACGGCCGGAGCTGGTCGGCGCCGGTGAAGGTCAACGGCCGCAGTGCGCCGTTCGGCCTGCATCGCGGCGGCGATGCGCAGCTGGCGGCCGACGGCAGGAAACTGGTGGCGGCCTGGACCATCGCCGGCAGCGGCTGGGGCGGCAGCGGGCCCATCGCCACCGCCGTCTCGGCCGACGGCGGCCGAACCTGGCGCCCCGGTGCCAACCCCGCCGACGATCAGGCCACCACCGGCCACAGCTTCATCGACATCGCCGCCGCCCAGGGCCGCTTCCACATGGTCTGGCTCGACACGCGCGATGACGGGGGGCAGGGCCTGCGCTACGCCCGGTCCGCCGACGGCGGCCGCCATTGGTCGGCCAACAGCACCATCGCCGCGCACAGCTGCGAGTGCTGCTGGAACAGCCTGCTGGCCGGCGCCGGCTCCGCGCTGTATGTGCTGTTCCGCGACGGCGAGCCGCGCGACATGAGCCTGGCCGCGTCCTCCGACGCCGGCGCGCACTGGAGCCGGCGCGGCGCCGTCGCCGCCTTCGGCTGGGACGTCAAGGCCTGCCCGCACGTCGGCGGCGCCCTGGTTTCGGCTGCGCCGCAGACGCTCGACGCGCTCAGCTGGACCGGCCGCGAGGGCCGGGTCGGCCTTTATCACGTCCGCTCGAACGATGCGGGGGCGAGCTGGGGCGAGCCGCAGCGCATCGGCAACGACAGCGCCCGCCACGCCGACCTCGCATCGGCCCGCGACGGCGCGCTGGCCGTCGTCTGGGACGAATCGTCCGGCGGCGAATCGCGGATCCTGGCCCAGACCTCCAGCGATGGCGGCGCGCACTGGAGCGCCGCACGGCGCCTGTCCGCGGCGGCGGTCCATCCCACGCATCCGCGGGTGGTGGCGGTAGCGGACGGCTTCCTCGCCTTGTGGACCGAGGTGGACGGGAAGGGCGGGAGTGCCCTGGAGACGGCGCGGATCAGTCGCTAGCGCCGGTCATCCACGGATGGCGCCGCTGCTTCTCAAGGATGCGGGAGGGCGGTCCGCGCCGCGGGAACGGGGAGCATGAAAGGCACGTTCAGTTCTTTCTGCGCGCCTTGAAATACTGCCCGTTCTGATGCAGCACCAGGCTCCCGGCCGGACCGGGCAGCGGCCCGAAGAACTCGACCTCCGCCCCGTTCACCTTGAACACGAACACCGCCGCCGTCTCCGGCGTCGCCGGGTATTTCTGCTGCCCGGTGGCCTGGCCCATCAGCCGCCCGTTCTCCACCGTGAACACGATGTCGAACCCGGGCGCGAACTCGTAGCTGCCGGCATACCGCGCCAGTGTCTCAGCCGGGACGGTGACCTCGCTGCGCTCGGCCGGCAGGATCACGGTCTCCCCGCGCGCGACCGCGGCCAGCTCGGCGGCCAGGCTGACGACGTCGGCGTCCTGCAGGTTGGAGAGCACGATGACCGTCACCTGCGCCTGCGGGTCGTAGCTCATCATGGTGTGCGCGCCGTCGATGCCGCCGCCGTGCTCGTAAACCAGGTGATCCTCCAGCGGCGTCACCATCAGGCCCAGTCCGGCCTGGTGCATGTCCGGCGTCACCATCTGCTTCAGCCAGGCCGGCGGCAGCAGGCGTTCGCCGTAGAGGGCCTGGTTCCAGCGCAGCAGGTCGCGGCTGGTCGAGTACAGGCCCCCGGCGGCATACAGCGTGCTCGGATGGCGGTACAGCGCCGGCACCACCGCGCCATGGTCGAGGCGGTAGCCGGAAGCGAGCCGCGGGATCACGCCGGCGCCGGAGTCGTAGCCGCTGTCCTTCATGCCGAGGGGATCGAAGATGTTCTGCCGCAGGAACCGGGCATAGTCCTGGCCGCTGAGCTTTTCGATCAGCAGGCCCAGCAGCACATAGCCGGAATTGCTGTACGCCCAACCGCGGCCGGGAGCGAAGTCCAGCGGCCGCTCGCGGAAGCGGGCCAGCAGCTGCTGCGGCGTCGCCGCCAGGGCCTGGGTTGCGGCGTAGTCGGGCGTGGCGATGTAGTCGGGGATGCCGGAGGTGTGGTTGAGCAGCTGCAGCGTCGTCACGCCGTCCCAGCTTGCGGGCAGGTCGGGGAGGTAGTTTTTCAGCGGCGCCTGCAGGTCCAGCTGGTTGTGGGCCGCCAGCAGCAGCACCGCGGCGGCGGTGAACTGCTTGCTGACCGAGGCGAGGCGGAAGCGCGTCTCCGGCGTGGCCGGGATGTTCCACTCGCGGCTGGCCAGGCCATAGCCTTGGTCCAGCAACACCTGGCCGCCCCGCGCCACCAGCACGGTGCCGCTGAACTGCTCGCCGGCGACGTGGGCCTGGACGATATGGTCCAGGCGGCGGCCGGCAGGGTCCGGCCTGGAGCAGCCGGCCACGCCGGCGGCCGTCAGCAGCAAGGCCAGGGCGAAGTGCCTGGGGCGCAGCGCGGCCGCCCGGCGCGCCGGTGGTGCCGGCGCCGCAAAGCGGGGCGCGCCGGGGTGCCTTGGGCGGAGGCCGGCCATGCGCTTACCGTGCCGGCGCGGCTGCCTCGCCGTTCGCGGCTTGCGCCGCCTGCTCCGCCTGCCAGCCCCCACCTAGAGCCCGATACAGCTGCACCACCGACAGCAGCGTGTTGAGGTGGGCGGCGGACAGCGACAGCTCGGCGGTGAACAGGTCGCGGTCGGCGTCGATGACGTTGAAGTAGGAGGAGTAGCCGACGCGGTAGCGGGCCAGGGCGATGGTGTTGGCCTTGCGCTGGGCGTCCACCTGGGCCTGCTGCGCGGTCTGGAACTCGGCGTACTTCTGCCGTGCGATCAGCGCGTCGGACACTTCCTGAAAGGCGGCTTGCACGCTCTTCTGGTATTGCAGCAGGGCCTGCTGCTTCTGCGCCTCGGCGGATTCCACCTGGTACCAGTTGCGCTGCGCGTTGAACAGGGGCTGCACGGCGCTGGCCCCGATCGACCAGGTGCGCGCCGGAGCGGTCAGCAGGTCCGACAGCGAGCCGCTGGCGCCGCCGCCGGCGGCGGTGAGGGTGATGGTGGGGAACAGGTTGGCCTTGGCCACGCCGACTTCGGCGTTGGCCGCCACCAGGTTCTGCTCAGCCTCGCGCAGGTCCGGGCGGCGCTCCAGCAGCGTGGAGGGCAGGCCCGCCGGCGGCACCGGCGGAATGGTCGGCTCGGTCATGCGCTTGAGCTGGCCGCTCTCGGTGCGCAGCACCGCGTCCGGGTTGTGGCCCAGCAGCACGCTGAGCTGGTCCTCGGTCACGCCGATCTGGCGCTGCAGGTCGGGGATGTTGGCCTGGGCGATGGCCAGCTGGGCCTGGGCAGTGGCCACGTCCAGCCCGGACACGGTGCCGCGCTCGTGCTGCGCCTGGGTCAGGTCGACGAACTTCTGGCGCGTTTCCACCGTGTGCTGGGTGATCACCAGCTGCTCGTCCAGGGTCAGCAGGGTGAAGTAGGCGGTGGCGACGCCGGACACCAGGGCCGCCATCACGTCCTGCTTGGCGTACTCGCTGGCCAGCAGCTGGGCCCGCGCCGCCTCGGTGCCGCGGCGGTACTTGCCCCAGAAGTCGAACTCGTAGGACAGGCTGCCCTCGGCCTGGAACACGTTGCTGATCGGCGGCGCGCCCGCGGGCAGCGAATACTGGGAGCTGCGCTCGCGCTGCACGGCGGCGCTGCCGTTGATCTGCGGCAGCTGCTGCAGGCGGGTGGCGCCGAGCACGGCGCGCGCCTGGTCGATGCGCGCGGCGGCGGTGCGCACGTCGAGGTTGTGCTCCAGCGCGTCGCGGATCAGCGCCTGCAGGGTCGGGTCCTGGTAGACCTGCCACCAGCCCTGGTCGCCGAACGAGTCGGCCTCGGCCTGGGCCTGGAAGCGATAGGCCGGCGGAATCGCCGTGTCCGCGGGCCTCCGGTAGTCGGGGCCGAGCGCGCAGCCGGCGAGAAGCGCCGCGGCGGCGGCCTGTGCCCAGCCGAGGGAAACTTGCCGCAAGGCGCTCGCCAGAGGGGCGGGGGACCCTGCGCCGTGCAGTTGTCGTGCCCGCGGGGCGCGCGCGCCGGACGGCACCACCAACCCCGGGGCGAGAGGCGAGCGGCCGCGTGAACGCGGCTCATGCTTCCGCGGCGCGCTCATGGCAGCCCCTCCTCCGCCGGCTCGACCTTGCGGCCGCCCAGGCGCTCGGAAATGCGCTGCACCAGCACGTAGAACACCGGGATGATGAAGATGCCGATCATCGTCGCCGCGCTCATGCCGAACACCACCGCCGTGCCCAGCACCAGGCGCGCGCCGGAGCCGGCGCCGGTGGCGGTGGCCAGGGGCACCGAGCCGAGAATGAAGGCGAAGGAGGTCATCAGGATCGGCCGCAGGCGCAGCCGCGCGCCCTCGATGGCGGCGTCCACCAGCGGCGTGCCGCGCTCGTAGGCGAGCTTGGCGAACTCGACGATCAGGATCGCGTTCTTCGCCGCCAGCCCGATCAGCATCACCAGGCCGATCTGGGCGTAGATGTCGCTGGCCATGCCGCGGATGGTCAGGCCGAGGAAGGCGCCGAGCACGGCGAAGGGGATGCCGAGCAGCACCGCGAACGGCACGGCCCAGCTCTCGTACAGCGCGGCCAGCACCAGGAACACGAAGACGATGGCCATCGCGAAGATGATGCCGGTCTGGCCGCCGGAGAGCTTCTCCTGGTAGGTGGTGCCGGTCCACTCGTAGCCATAGCCGTCGGGCAGGTTGGCGCCGAGCCGCTCCATCGCCGCCGTGGCTTCGCCGGAGCTGTGGCCGGGCGCGGGCGAGCCGTTGATGGTGGCGGCGCGGAACACGTTATAGCGCTCGATGTACTCCGGCCCGGTCTTCTCCTTGATCGAGACCAGCGTGGAAAGGGGCACCATGTCGCCCTGGCCGGTGCGGACATAGAGGCCGTTGACCGACTCCGGCACCGTGCGCGCCGTGCCCTCGGCCTGCGCCGTCACCTTGTAGGTGCGGCCGAACAGGTTGAAGTCGTTGATGTAGTTGCCGCCGAAGAAGGTCTGCAGCGAAGAGAAGATGCTGGAGATCGAAACCCCGAGGGTCTTGGCGCGCTCGCGGTCCAGCACGTACTCGATCTGCGGCGTGCGGGTGTTGAACTGGGTGAAGACGCGGGTCAGGGCCGGGCTTTTGTTGGCCTGTGCCAGCAGCTCGCCGAGCACGCCGGCGAACTTGTTGATGTCGCCGCCGGCGCGGTCCTCCAGGATGTACTCGAAGCCGCCGGCGGTGCCGATGCCGGGGATCGGCGGCGGGTTCAGCACCAGCACGTTGGCCTCCTTCACCCTGGAGCCGATGCCGTTGGCCCGCTGCGCCAGCGCCAGGGCGCCGTGCTGCGCGCCGGAGCGCCGGTCCCAGGGCTTGAGGATGATGAAGATGGTGGCGGCGTAGGAGGAATTGGTGCCGGTCAGCAGGTTCAGGCCGGTCACGGCGAAGGTGCCTTCCACCTCCGGCTGCTTGCGGATCTCCGCCGAGAAGTCGTCCGCCACCTTCTCGGTGCGCTGCAGCGAGGCGCCGAGCGGCAGGGTCACCAGTCCGATCAGGTAGCCCTGGTCCTCGTCCGGCATGAAGCCGGTGGGCCGCGCCTTGGCCAGGTACAGTGCGGCGGCGGTGAGAATGGCGAAGACGATCATCGACAGCGCGGCGCGGCGGATCGCCGTGCCGACCGTGCCGGTATAGCGCTCGGTGAAGCGGCGGAAGCCGCGGTTGAAGGCGCTGAAGAAGCGGCCGAGCAGGCCGCCGAAATGCGACTCCGCGGTGGGCTTGAGCAGCAGCGCGCACAGCGCCGGGGTGAAAGTCAGGGCGACGATGGCGGAGATCGCCACCGACACCGCCAGGGTCAGGGCGAACTGCCGGTAGAACTGCCCGGTGAGGCCGCCGAGGAAGGCCACCGGCACGAACACCGAGATCAGCACCAGGGCGATCGCCACCACCGGGCCGGACACCTCCCTCATCGCCGCCTTGGTCGCCTCGCGCGCCGGCAGCTTGCGATGGTCCATGATCTCGGTCACCGCCTCGACCACCACGATGGCGTCGTCCACCACCAGGCCGATGGCCAGCACCAGGGCGAACAGGGTCAGGGTGTTGAGCGAGAAGCCCAGCGCGACGAAGGCGCTGAAGGCGCCGATCAGCGAGACCGGCACCGCCAGCATCGGGATCAGCGTGGCGCGCCAGCTTTCGAGGAAGATGAACACCACCAGCAGCACCAGCAGGCCGGCTTCGAGCAGGGTCTTCACCACCTCGTGCACCGACTCGGAGACGAACAGCGTGGTGTCGTAGGGAATCGAGTAGCGGATGCCCTTGGGGAAGGTCGGCTGCAGCTCCTCCATCACCTTGCGCACGCCCTTGGCCACATCCAGCGCATTGGCGTCGGGCAGCTGGTAGACGCCGATGATGGCGGTTGGCACGCCGTTGAGCTTGGACGAGCGCGAATAGTCCGTGGCGGCCAGCTCGACCCGGGCGATGTCCTTGAGGTGGACGATGGCGCCGTCGGCGCCGGTGCGCACGACGATGGCGCCGTACTCTTCCGGCGTCGACAGGCGGCCCTTGACCGAGGCCACGTACTGCATCTGCTGGCCCGGCGGCGCCGGCTCGGCGCCGACCGTGCCGGCGGGGGCGACCAGGTTCTGTTCCTGCAGGATGGTGCTGACGTCGGTGGTGGTGACGCCCAGCCGCGCCATCTTGCCGGGGTCGAGCCAGATGCGCATGCCGTAGTCGCGCGCGCCGAACACGGTGACCTGGCCCACGCCCTTGACGCGCGCCAGCGCGTCGTAGACGTGCAGGGTGGCGAAGTTGGACAGGAACAGGTAGTCGTAGCGCGGATCGTCCGAGCCGATCGCGACCACCAGCAGGATCTGCGGCTGGCGCTTGGCCACGGTCACGCCCTGCTGGATCACCTGCTGCGGCAGCTGGCGCTGGGCGATCGCCACCTGGTTCTGCACGTCGACCGCGGCGATGTCCTGGTCGGTGCCGACGTCGAAGGTGACGGTCAATGCGTAGCTGCCGTCGTTGGCGCTCTTCGAGTCCATGTAGATCATGTGCGGCACGCCGTTGACCTGCTCCTCGATCGGCGCCGCGACCGACTGCTCGATGGTCGCGGCATCGGCGCCGGGGAAGCTGGTCGAGACGACGATGGTCGGCGGCGTGATCTGCGGGAAGCGCGCGATCGGCAGGCTGGCCAGCGCCACCCCGCCGGCCAGGGTGATGATGATGGCCAGGACCGTCGAGAAGATCGGACGGTCGATGAAGAAGTCGATCACGTGGCGGCCCCGGCGGCGGGCTTGTCAGCCGCCGGCTTGTCGGCGGGCTTGTCGGCCGCTGCCGGCGCGCCGGCGCCATTCGGCGGCTTGGCCGATTCCTGCGCCAGCGGCGTGGCGTTGACCGGCGTGCCGGGCTTGAGCCGCTGCACGCCGTCGACCACCACCACCTCGCCGGGCTTGAGGCCCTGCTGCACCTGCCAGCCGTTGCCGATTCGCGGCCCCATCTGCACGTCGCGCTGCTGCGCCTTGTGCTCGGCGTCGACGACCCAGACGTAGTTCTTGCCCTGCAGCTCCTGGACCGCGCGCTGCGGCAGCAGGATGGCGTCGGCGATCTGCGCCGCCGCCACCTGCACCCGCGCGAACTGGCCGGCGTGCAGCAGCTGGTTGGGATTGTCCACTTCCAGGCGGATCGCCAGGGTGCCGGTGCGCTGGTCCACCGCCGGATCGATGAAGTTCAGCCGCGGCTTCTCCTTGTACTCCGAGCCGTCCGACAGGAATATGCGGAACGGCGGCGGGGTCGAGGAGTCCTGGTTGAGGGCGCGGCCGAGCTGGCGCTGGATGCTGAGCAGGCGCTGCTCGCTGATGCTGAAATTCACGTACATCTTGTCGGTCTGGTAGACCGTGGCGAGCAGGGTGGTGCTGGCCGTGACCAGGCCGCCCAGGCGCAGCTGCGCGCGGCCCATGATGCCGTCGATGGGGCTGCTGATGGTGGTGTAGCCCAGGTTCAGCTCGGCGGTGCGCACCGTCGCCTTGCCGGCGTCCACCGAGGCCATGTTGGCGTCGTTCTTGGCCACCGCCGCGTCGAGCTCCTGCTGGCTCACCGCGTCGATCTCCGACAGCGACTTGGCGCGCTCCAGGTCGCGCCTGGACTGCACCAGCGCCGCCTCGCTCTGCGCCAGCGCCGCCTTGGCCTGGGACAGCGCCGCGATGTAGGGCTGCTGGTCGATGACGAACAGCAGTTCGCCGGCCTTGAGCCGCTCGCCTTCGATCGGCACCTGCTTTTCCAGCACGCCGCCGACGCGCGGCCTGATCTCGACCGTGTTCACCGCCTCGGCTTCGGCGACGTAATCCTCGGTGACCGTGGCGGGCTGGGGCGTGACGGTGACCACCGCCACATCGACCGCGGGCGGCGGGGGCGGCGCTTTTTTGCCGCAACCGATCAGGAGAAGAGTGGCGGCGATGGCGCAGAGCAGAGTCCGCACCCTCCTGCCGCGCACCGCGACCATTTGCTCAGGCATGTTTCCCATCCCATGGAATGCCGCTTCAGCCGCAAACGGGCAGGGCGGCCGGCGCCGCCGCAGGTACCCAGGTATGGCATCAAGCTAGCCTAGAGCGGCGAATGAAGCAAACCGCGCGAAGCCGCGCCCCGGCCGGTTCTGCGCGTCGCCGGGCAACGAAGCCCGAAGCGTACTGCGGGGCGCTTTCCGCGGAGCGTGGGTGGCGAGTGTGCGTTGCATTTGACGTGCAAGGGTGATCGTTGTACTTTACCTTTAGGTTAAATACAAAATCCGGAAACCCAGCATTGACCACCGCCGCGCAACTCGACGCCGCCTTTGCCGCCCTGGCCGACCCGACCCGGCGCGCCATCGTGGCGCGGCTGGCACGGGGGGAAGCGACGGTGCTGGAACTGGCCCAGCCGTTCGAGATCAGCCTGCCGGCCATTTCCAAGCACCTCAAGGTGCTGGAGCGGGCTGCGCTGATCACGCGCGGCCGCGAGGCGCAGCGCCGTCCCTGCCGGCTTCGCACCGAGGCGCTGCGCGAGGTCTCCGAGTGGGCCGAGCACACGCGCCGGGCCTGGGAAGAACGCTTCGACCGCCTCGACGAATACCTGCACGCGATGCAGGCGCAAGGCGGTTCCGACCACAGCGGCATCAAGGAGAGGAATCCACGTGGACGCAGCAAGAGATAGCTACAACTGGGCGCTGGACCGTGAAATCGTGCTGTCGCGGGTGTTCGCCTTCCCGCGCGAACAGGTGTTCAAGGCCTGGACCGGTGAGCACATCGGCAAGTGGTTCGGGCCGAAGGGCTGCGACATCCGGACCCGCGAGCGCAATGTGAAGGTCGGCGGGATGTGGCGTT